>Ga0209579_10000876_pt1 | contig 26951 bp, 18 predicted proteins | sample Coa_R1_2_FD_187152 | JGI IMG/M metagenome (GOLD analysis project Ga0209579, IMG submission 187152) | Surface soil microbial communities from Centralia Pennsylvania, which are recovering from an underground coalmine fire - Coalmine... | ecosystem: Environmental > Terrestrial > Soil >... | reverse complement strand
GGGAAGCGGCGGAGTCTTAAGGTGGGAAGCGCGATCACGTCAATACAAAGGATGAGCTGGCAGCCCGCCGCCTCTCGTAAACCGGAGCACACCATGCAAAAAGGTTCAGCGATTGTAGTGAGCACATTCGCGCTATTGATGGTCGTCTTGGTAGTGGCGAACCTGCCGGATATTACGCGCTACGTAAAGATCAGCCGAATGTAACTACGGAAGCCGGCCAGATTTTAGTGGCCACGCGAGCGCTGGCAAGGACCGAAAATACACAAGTGTCGATGGAGCACACGGTTTTGCGGTGCCGCTTGGGCCGCGCTCTGGCCGCTAGCTGGTGGCGTCGAGAATGGCTTGCCGCTCGTGTGTGTCTGGATTTTCTTTCATCTTGCAAGGCCGGTCGAGAAACATGGTTTGGCACTTGTCAGCGCTGAAGGCAGGCCAGTCCGGGATGCCGCGGTGGTTAGGATTGCCGGTTCGCGCGAATTGAATCCAGGATTCACTCACAACGGCGGCGAGGTCGCGCGCTTCGCCGGTGCCACCAGTCATATTTTCGCAGCGATCGGTGTTGTCAAAACAGAAAGCGAGCTCCGCGCAATGGAAAGCGCGCGGGCGGCCGTCGAGGACCGGGGTCTTCCAGGTGAACCAATAAAGATAAGCAGGAGCAGCGTGCTGGGCGGCCTTACGTTCCGCCTGCGTGACCGCGCCCTGGCGCACCGTAGCCGCGGAAATCTGAGAGAGCAGATCAAAGGGCTTGGCACCGGGATGCGCCTCTTCAAAAGTCGCATAAATGGCGTCGGTTTTCTGGGAATAGACTGGCTCCAGGCGTTTTTTGGCTTCGGCTTCGGTCATCGTTTCGTATTCGGGATGGCCGATCGCGGTGATGAATTCGTTGAGCACTGTGCCGACGAGCAGAGGCACGTTGGCGGAAATTGCGGGAGCGCCGGGATCGAAGGGATGTTGCGGGAGAACTTTGCCGTCCACTACGGGAGCCCAGCCCAGCTGTTCGGCCGTGCGGCGCACATCGGGCGGACCCACGCGCCGGATTTTGGAAGTGACGGAGATGCCGGCGTCGATGAGCTGTTTGGCGGGCATGGTCTGAAGTCTGTCGAGGTCGGTCGGCGTCACGCCCAATTCGGCGAGCACGGAAGCCGCGAGCTTGGAAGAATTTTCCGGGGAACCGCCGCGAAGCATGGATCCGCTTTGCACGATAGCACGATGAAAAAGGCCCGTGGCCGAGGGCATGGCCATGAGCGTGTTGACTTTGCCGCCGCCTCCGGACTGGCCAAAGATAGTGACGTTGCCGGCGTCGCCGCCGAAGTTGGCGATATTGTCGCGGACCCATTCGAGGGCAAGAACGATGTCGAGTATGCCGACGTTGGGTGAGTCGGCGTAAGCGTCGCCCGCGGCAGCCAGATTGAGATGGCCGAGCACGCCGAGGCGATGGTTGAGAGAAACGACGACCACATCGCCACGCTGCGTCAGGCGTTCACCATCGTAGGAGCGCAGTTCCTGGCCGGAGCCAGCGACGAAGCCACCGCCGTGCAGCCAGACCATGACCGGGCGCTTTTTGTGGTCGTTGATTCCGCGGGTCCAGATATTCACTCGGAGACAATCTTCGTTGGGCACGCCGTCATCCCAGGAAAACATCCAGGCATTTTCGTCGTCGGCCCAGCCCTGACGAGGTACCTGCGGGCAGACCCAGCCGAACTGCATGGAGCTGCGAATGCCGGTCCAGGCCGCGGGCTTGCTGGGAGGGAGAAAGCGGGCTTTGCCACCGGTCGGCGCACCGTAAGGAACGCCTTTAAAGGTGTAGGTCCCATTGTGCATATAGCCGCGCACTTTTCCCGCAGTGGTTTCGACCACGGCAGTTTCGCTGGATGCCACGATGGGCGATCCGGAGGGTTTTGCTGCGTCGGAGGAGCGTGCGGCTGCGGTTAGCACCGGCAGGACGGAGGAGACGGTGGCTGCCGCGGTCAATCCGGCCGTGCCGCTGATTAGGGTCCGGCGCGAAATTTTGTCCTTGCCCACGCGTGGTTGGTTGTTCACGAGCAGCCTCCTGACTATGGCCGGCGGAAGATGTCCGCTGGCGCGATAACACGCGAGATTCTAATGCCGGATATCAGCCCTGTCCAAGCGGGATTGCGTGGGTGGTCAAGTATGCTTCGTTGACTTGAGGTATAGCACGACCTAAGATGAGCGGCGCATGGCAGGCACAGATTCGCTGATCGGACAGGACTTTTCCCATTACCGCATCGTCGAGCGGCTCGGCGGTGGAGGGATGGGCGTGGTATTCAAGGCTGAAGACACGCGGCTGCACCGCTTCGTGGCGCTGAAATTCCTACCAGAAAATGTGGCGAAAGACCCGCAGATGCTGACGCGTTTCCAACGGGAGGCGCAGGCGGCTTCGGCGCTGAACCATCCGAATATCTGCACCATCTACGACATTGGCGAGGCGGACGGCAAGGCGTTCATTGCGATGGAGTGTCTGGAAGGGCAGACGCTGAAGCACATGATCACCGGGCGCGCGATGGAGTTGGAGACGCTGCTGGATTTGGCGATCCAGATGGCGGAAGCGCTGGACGCGGCGCACAGCGAAGGAATTGTGCACCGCGACATCAAGCCGGCGAATATTTTTGTGACGAAGAGGGGCCACGCGAAGATTCTGGATTTCGGCTTGGCGAAACTGGCGGGCGCCAAAGCACGCGCTGGCGCTGGGATTTCCAGCCTCGATACGGTGGGTGTGGACACGGATCAGCTGACGAGTCCGGGGACGTCGCTGGGCACGGTGTCGTATATGTCGCCGGAGCAGGTGCTGGGAAAAGAGCTGGATGCGCGGACCGACCTGTTTTCCTTCGGAATTGTATTGTACGAAATGGCGACGGGCGCGTTGCCGTTTAAGGGAGAAAGCTCCGGGGCGATTTTTGACGCGATTTTGCACAAGACCCCCGTGGCACCGGTGCGGCTGAATCCGGCGCTGCCGGCGGAATTTGAGCAGGTCATTTTTAAGGCGATGGAGAAAGACCGTGACCTGCGGTACCAGCACGCTTCGGACATGCGGGCGGACCTGAAGCGGCTGAAGAGGGATACGAGTTCGGGGCGGGTGAGTTCGGTGACGGCGTCGGGAGCGATCGCGGCGGTGGCCGAACCTGGGTCGGGTGCGATCGCGACGGCTGCCGCGGCTTCCAGCAGCGCGGTGGCGCCGGCAATGCCGGCGAAGGGCGCACCGACGAAGATTATTTTGGCTGGCGTGGTGGCTTTGCTGGCGGTGGCGGCGTTCGTGAGCTACAAGTTGCTGAACCGGCCGAGCAGCTTCAATCCGCAAAACATGCGCATCACCCGGCTCACCGACAATGGCAAGGCCGATTTTGTGACTATTTCGCCGGATGGCCGCTACATCGGCTATGTGCTGGTGGATGGCGAGCAACAGAGTTTGTGGGTGCGCAATGTGGCCAGCAAGAGCGACGCGCAGGTGCTGGCGCCGGACGTGGTGAGTTTCGCTGGGCTGAGTTTTTCGCCGGACGGGAATTATCTGTATTTTGCGCGCTCCGATAAGACCACTGAGAATTATCGCTACCTGTACGTGATGCCAGTGCTGGGTGGGGCGCCACGGCAGTTGGTTCGTGACATCGACAGTCCGGTGAGTTTTTCGCCGGATGGGAAGCAGCTGACCTTTCTGCGGGGAGTGCCGGAGCACAACGTTATTGAAGTTCACGTGGCCGACAGTGAAGGCGGCAACGACCGGGTACTAGCCGCGCTGCCGGCGATTGCGGCGTTCATGTTTGGAGCGGATTGGTCGCCGGACGGAAAGACTATCGTCACACCGTTATTGCAAGCGGGCGGGGGAAGATGGTCACTGAAAGCCATCAATCTGGCGGATGGTGCGGTTAAAGAAATATTTTCTGGGGTGGAAGGCATTGGGCGACCGGCATGGTTGCCAGATGGCAGTGGGCTGCTAATTCCGATGGAGCTGATCCCGGAAAACCGGTCGCAGTTGTATATCGTGTCGTTCCCAAGTGGGGAGAAGCGGCGGTTCACCAATGATCTATCGGATTACGGACCAACTCTGCAGCTTACAAGGGACGGGCAGATGCTGGCGACGCTGGCGCGGAGACGCACCGCACATATCTGGATCGCGCCACAGGGCAAGCCCGAGCTGGCAAAACAGATTACTTCGGGCGAGACGCCTGACGAAGCGGTCTCGCCGGGTCCGGATGGCAAATTGCTGGTGCGAACGCGAGGCAGCGACATCGAGATGATGAATGAAGATGGCAGCCAGCGCACGCTGGTGCGCCCGAGCCTGCGCAACTTCGTTTCCATGTCGAGCTGCGGGAATCGCTACCTGGTATTTGATTCTTCGCAGGACAACAAGATTCAGCTGATGCGAACGGATGTGGACGGCTCCAACCCCATGGTCCTGAGCGAAAAAACAATCAATTCCAGCTGCTCGCCAGACGGCAAGTGGGTGCTGTACACCACGGAACATAAGTTGTTTCGCGTTCCCATCGAAGGCGGCACACCCGTGGAAGTCGGCGGAAGTCCGTTGGGGATCTTCGGGGCCATATCGTGGGACGGCCAGTGGATCGCTTACGGCTTTTTTGAATTGGGTATACCGCCTGCGCCGAAGCTGGCGGTGATGCCGGCAACGGGAGGCGCGGCGACGCATATTTATGCGCGGCCCATCGGTACGAATGGGTTGGAGTGGTCGCCGGATGGCAAGGGGCTTGATTACCTATTGACGCGACGTGGAGCGAGTAATGTGTGGGAACAGCCTATTGCCGGAGGGCCGCCGCACCCGATTACGAATTTTACTTCGGGGAGAATCTTTGCATTTTCTTGGAGCCGCGACGGGAACAGCCTGTTGTTGGCGAAGGGCGAAGACTCGAGCGATGTGGTGTTGATGAGCAACTTCCGGTAAGTTTTGCCGCGTGGCGGCGGGGCGGGTTCATGCCGCGCCACGATTTGTTCCGTGCCGCGGTTCATTCAAAGACAATCAGAACAATTTCCGGATGCGAGCCGAAGCGCAACGGAGGCCCCCAGGTGCCGGCGCCGCTCGAGGTGTACACCAGCATGTCGCCGAAGCGCTGCAGGCCGTACACGAATTGTTTGTAGAAGCGGCCGGCAAGCCAGGTCCACGGGAAAAACTGCCCGCGGTGGGTGTGACCGGAAAGCTGCAGGGAGATGCCAGCCTGTTCGGCAACGGCCAGCTGGTCTGGCGCGTGAACGATGAGGACGCTTGGCTGCGAGCGGTCAATCGCGGCGTTTTCCAGAATTTTGCCGAGGCGTTCCGGATGCGAGGCGTCGTGATAGTGGACGCCGACGATCTGCAGGCCGTCCACCACAACTTTTTCGTTGTTGAGCAGACGCAGTCCGGCGTTTTGCGCGGCGCGGAGATGGCCGTGAGGATTGCGCATTTCGTCATGGTTGCCTGCCACGAAATAGTTTCCGAAGGGCGGGTTCAGGGAACGCAGAGGGCCCGCGAGTTCGTCGAGATCCGCGAACGCGCCGTCGTAGAGGTCGCCGGCGAGGAAAACGATTTCTGGACGGAGCTGCCGGATGGTGGCGACGAGATTTCGCGTGAATTCGGAGCCGCGCACGTGGCCGAGGTGCAGGTCGCTGACCATGGCGGCTTTGCGGCCTCGCCAGGCTTCTGGCAAATTGGGCAGCCGGACCGAGATGCGGCTGACCCGGGTCCAGCTGGCGTTGATCATTCCGTAGAGTGCGGCGAGGACGGCCAGGGCGAACCAGGCCGTGACAATGACTCTGTTGTTCCAAGGAGCGTGCGCGAGAGATTTGCCTGCCGCGGTAAGCCATACGCCGACGGCGGCGAAGAAGAGGAAATTTACGACGCCAAGCCATGCGGCGGCGATCCGATAGAAGGTGCGGGTGAAAGCGTTCCAATAGCGGAACGAGAGCAGGGAAGCCGTAAGAAAGCTAATGGAGAGAACAAAAACGCCGAATTCGACTCCCAGCAGGCTTGCGGGTGAAGCGGGCTTGCCCCAGAACGCAAACCACGTCTCCAGCATCGCAGCGTGGGCTGCGAACAGGATGGATTGAAAGATCGCAAGGAAGAGCAGGATTCCGCGTCTCATACCGGATTAGATGCAGGGGCGCCACTGAATGTGTACGGTGCCTTGCCCGCATCGGAAATATCGACGCTAGTTTTTCTTGGCTGGCGCAGCCGGAGGAACTTCAGCGGCTGGCGCCCCCACCAATTCGGCTTTAACGGCGGGACTGATTTTGTCGGCGTTCTTGACCAGCACAGCAACCTGCCAGATCTGTGTTTCGTTGAGCTGATCCTTGAAGCCTGGCATCCCGGTCATGCGGATGCCTCCCTCGACCTTCCAGTAGCTTTCCCAGGGATCGTCGTCGGTAACGCCCATTCCTTTAAAAAGCTGCGGCGGCTTGGGGTACATGCCCTGGGCTATGGCAGTCTTGGGCGCGTCGGGTATCCCGTGGCAGACGGCACAATGCTCTTTGTAAACCTTTGCGCCCGCCAGCATGTTGGATTCGTCGACGGGTACTTGTGGCTCCGGGTGAGGAAGTTTATTGAGGTAGGTGTGCAAGCCCATGCGGGCGAACGTGCGTTCAAACGGCATGTCGGGAGCAGTGACGGCGACGGGAGCATGCCCGGTTGCAAAATAGGAATAGACACAGGCAAAAACGCCAATCACTCCGAGGATAATCCCGACAACCAGTCCTTTGATCATCGCGCGTTATAGCTCCCTTAGTGTGGGTTTGGTCACAAACGGCAAGCAGTAGTCTAATGCAGGCGGTTGTGATTGAATACCAGCAATCGGAATCGGCTCGGCACTGCGGAGGGAGCCGGCCGCGTAACCATTTCTTTCTCAAAATCGTCAAAACTATACGTACGATACGGTTACCGACGGACTGCGTCTTACTTAAGAGAGAACCCGCGTCGCACCCTAGCGATTGGTAGCCTAATGGGCTCTCTGGAATAATCCAGCGACCGAGCAAGAGGAGCATAGGATGGGGCACTTGAAAACTATAGACTTACCCGACGCGACGGATACGCCCACGCGGGCTGCCGGCGCGGTAAGTCCAAGCCGCACATGGGTTTGGGTGGTAGTCGCGGTGCTGGCGATTGGCGGATTCTGGTATTACCGTTCGTCCCATAAGGCGAACGGACCGGCGGTGGCGGGAGCAGGGGCACCTGGAGCAGGTGGCCCGATGGGAGGCTTGGCTAACCCCAACTTCAGCGTTCCGGTTGTTGTGGCGACCACCAGCAAAGGTGACCTTCCCGTGTATTTGAACGGCTTGGGGACCGTCACGCCGCTCAATACGGTGACGGTGCGGAGCCGGGTGGACGGGCAGCTTATTAATGTGGCGTTTAAGGAAGGGCAGTTCGTTAAAGAGGGTGACCTTCTCGCCGAGATTGACCCGCGACCTTTTCAGGTGCAGTTAGAGCAGGCGGAAGGGCAGTTGGCCAAAGATACGGCACAGCGCAAGGACGCCGAGGTAAATCTGGAACGCTACCAGATGCTTTTTAAGGAAGGCGTCATCCCGCAGCAGCAACTGGATACGCAGGCCGCGTCGGTCGGGCAGTTTGACGGCGCCATTAAGACCGATCAGGGACAGATTGATAACGCCAAGCTGCAGCTGACCTACGCGCGCATCACTTCGCCAATTTCCGGGCGAGTGGGCTTGCGCCTGGTCGATCCGGGCAACATCGTTCACGCCACAGATACCAATGGGCTGGTGATCATCACCCAGGTGCAGCCCATCGCCGTGATTTTCACGCTGCCGCAGGATCAGTTGCCACAGGTGTTTGACAAGCTGCGCAAAGGCGCTCAGTTGGGCGTGGAAGCCTACGACCGCGACAACACCGTGAAAGTCGCGTCGGGCAAGCTGCTGACCATTGACAACCAGATTGACACCACCACCGGCACCTACAAGTTGAAAGCCATCTTTAGCAACGACAACAATATTCTGTTCCCCAACCAGTTTGTGAACACGCATCTTCTGGTGGACACGCGACACAACATTACTCTGGCTCCCCTCGCGGCGATTCAGCGTGGGCCTCAGGGCACGTATGTTTACGTGGTCGGGCCGGACAACACCGTAAAGCTGCAGAACGTCATCGTGGCCCAGACTACCGGAAGCACAGTCGGGATTACCTCCGGCCTGAATGGCGGACAGACAGTGGTCACCGACGGTCAGGACAAATTGCAGGACGGCACGAAAGTGGTGCCAAATACCGCGCCCGCGCCGTCGTCGGCCGCTGCAAATGACACCTCCGCGCCAGCAAGTGCTCCAGCGCCGGCCGCGGCTCCGCGCCAACCCGCAACTTCGCAGACCAGCCAAGGCAGCGCTGCGCGATGAGTCCTTCACGGCCGTTCATTCTGCGGCCGGTCGCCACCACACTCCTGATGGTTGGCGTCCTCCTCGTGGGCTTTGTCGCCTACCGCCAGTTGCCGGTTTCCGCGTTGCCGCAGGTGGACTATCCCACCATCCAGATACAAACCTTTTATCCGGGTGCCAGTCCGGAGGTGATGGCCTCGTCGGTCACTGCGCCGTTGGAGCGTCAATTCGGTGAAATTCCCGGCCTCAACCAGATGACCTCCATCAGTTCGTTTGGCAGTTCGGTCATCACTCTTCAATTCGACCTCAATCTCAATATTGATATCGCGGAACAGGAAGTCCAGGCCTCCATTAATGGCGCTTCCAATCTTTTGCCGCAGGGCCTTCCGAATCCCCCCATCTACAACAAGGTCAATCCGGCGGATGCGCCCATTCTCACGCTGGCGCTCACTTCCAAAACGCTGCCACTCAACAAAATCGAAGACCTGGCCGACACCATGCTGGCGCAGAAAATTTCGCAACTGCCGGGGGTCGGTCTGGTCAGCATCAGCGGAGGTCAGCGGCCCGCGGTCCGGATTCAGGCGAATCCGACCGCACTGGCTTCGTACGGCTTGAGCCTGGAAGATCTGCGCACCGCCTTGGCCAACGCCAACGTAAACCAGGCCAAGGGTACCTTTGACGGCCCGCAGCAGTCGTACACCATTGGCGCCAACGACCAGCTGTTCACCGGCGACACCTATCGCCCCATCATCGTCGCGTATCGCAACGGAGCTCCAGTGCGCGTGGGTGACGTGGCCACAGTTTCAGACGGCGTGGAAAACGTGCTGCAGGCTGCTTGGGCAAATCAGGATCCCGCGGTCTTGATGAACATCCAGCGCCAGCCGGGCGCCAATATCATCGGCGTGGTGGACCGTATCAAGCGAATCCTGCCGCAGCTGCAATCCGCGCTGCCGGCGTCGGTTCAAGTCGATATTCTCACCGATCGCACCGGCACCATTCGCGCCTCGGTCGAAGACGTCCAATTTGAGTTGATGCTTACTGTCGGCCTGGTGGTGATGGTCATCTTTCTGTTCCTGCGCAGCTTCCGCGCCACGGTCATCCCCAGCGTCGCTGTTCCGCTGTCGCTGATCGGCACTTTCGGCGTGATGTATCTGCTCGGCTACAGCCTCAACAATCTTTCGCTCATGGCGCTGACCATCTCCACCGGCTTTGTGGTGGATGACGCCATCGTGATGATTGAAAACATCAGCCGCTATCTTGAAGAAGGCGAATCCCCTCTGGAAGCCGCTCTGAAGGGCTCCGAGCAGATCGGTTTCACCATTCTATCCCTGACCATTTCGCTGATCGCTGTGCTCATTCCGCTGCTCTTCATGGGAGATATCGTTGGCCGTCTGTTCCGCGAATTCGCCATCACCCTGGCCGTCACCATCCTGGTTTCTGCGATAGTTTCGCTGACCCTGACACCCATGATGTGCGCCAAGCTGCTCCGCCATCAGAAAAAGGAAGAAGAAACCTGGTTCTACCGCAAGTCCGAAGACGTCTTCAATGCGGTCATCGCTTTTTACGGACGCACCTTGCAGTTCGTGCTTCGCTTCCGCACCATCACCCTGCTGATTACGGTCGCCACGCTGGTCGGAACTATCCTGCTCTATATTTACGTTCCCAAAGGCTTTTTCCCGGTGCAGGACACCGGCGTCATCCTCGGCGTTTCTGAGGCTCCGCAAAGCGTCTCCTTCAAGGCCATGGGCGAACGCCAGCAAGCCTTGACGCAAATCATCCTCCAGGATCCCGCCGTCGAAAGCCTCTCATCCTTCATCGGCATTGACGGCACCAATACCACGCTCAATAGCGGCCGCATCCAGATCAACCTCAAGCCACTGAAGGAACGCCGGCTCAGCGCTTCTGAAATCATTCGTCGCCTGCAGCCCAAACTGGAAAAAGTGGACGGCATCACCCTCTTCATGCAGCCCGTTCAGGATCTGACCGTCGAAGACCGCGTCAGCCGCACGCAATTCCAGTACAGCCTGGAAGATGTGGACGCCAAAGAGCTGTCGCTATGGGTGCCGCGCTTCATGGACCGCCTCAAGCAGCTTCCCGAACTGCGCGACGTCGCCAGCGACCAGCTTAACGGCGGCCTGCTCGTTAATCTCACCATCGACCGCGACTCCGCTTCCCGCCTCGGCATTCTTCCCGCCGACATTGACAACACCCTTTACGACGCTTTCGGCCAGCGCCAGGTCTCCACCATTTACACCCAGCTCAATCAATATCACGTGGTGATGGAAGCCTCTCCAAAATTCCAGCAGACGCCGGACGCGCTCAAAAATATCTACGTGCATTCCGCCAACGGCTCGCAGGTCCCGCTCAGCGCGTTCACTTCGGTCGCCACTGCGCCCGCGGTGCTGGCGCTCAACCATCAGGGGCAATTCCCCGTGGTCACGGTCTCCTTCAACCTGGCCCCCAATGTCTCCCTTGGCGACGCCGTTAACGCCATCAATCGCGTGAAGCAGGACATCGGTATGCCACCCAGCATTCAGGCCACCTTCCAGGGCACCGCCGCAGCCTTCTTAAGGTCCATCTCCAACGAGCCGATCCTCATTCTCGCCGCACTGGTCACCGTGTATATCGTCCTCGGCATTCTCTATGAAAGCTTCATTCATCCCATCACCATTCTCTCCACTCTGCCCTCGGCCGGAGTCGGCGCCATCCTGGCTCTGCTTCTCTGCAAAACCGAATTCAGCATCATCGCTCTCATCGGCATCATCCTGCTCATCGGCATCGTCAAGAAAAACGCCATCATGATGATTGACTTTGCGCTCGAAGCCGAACGCAAGGAAGGGAAGTCGCCTCTCGATTCCATCTATGAAGCGTGCCTGCTGCGCTTCCGCCCCATCATGATGACCACCATGGCGGCGCTGCTGGGCGGTTTGCCGTTGGCTCTCGGTACCGGTGTCGGCTCCGAGCTTCGCCGCCCTCTCGGCATCACCATTGTTGGCGGACTCATCCTCAGCCAGATTCTCACGCTATACACCACACCCGTGGTGTACCTGGCCTTCGATTGGCTTTCTCGCCGCTTTGCTTTCCATCTCGGCAATCCTATTGATGAAGCAGCCGCGCAAGACTACGGAGACTAGCCGTTGAATTTTGCCTCCAATTTTTCGGCTCCGTTCATTCGTCGGCCCGTCGCGACCACGCTCATTACCATCGCGATTTTCCTTTCTGGCGTAGTTGCGTTCCGTTTTCTCCCGGTGGCTCCGCTGCCGCAGATAGATTTCCCAACCATCGCTGTTGGCGCTAGCCTGCCCGGTGCCAGTCCGGAAACCATGGCCTCCGCCGTCGCTACGCCGCTTGAACGCCAGTTCGGACGCATCTCTGGCATCACCCAGATGACGTCCTCCAGCGGCTTTGGCAACACCAGCGTCATTCTTCAATTCGATCTCAATCGCGACATTAATGCCGCTGCCCGCGACGTTGAAGCCGCCATCAACGCCGCTCGCACCCAGTTGCCTGCCGATCTTCCTTTCCAGCCCACCTATCGCAAAGTCAATCCCGCCGACGCTCCTATCATTCTTCTTTCCCTCACCTCCACCAATGTTCCGGGGCCTCAGCTTTACGACGCGGCCGACTCCATCCTGGCGCAGAAGCTGGCTCAGGTGCAGGGCGTCGGCCAGGTCTTTACCTGGGGCAGTTCGCGTCCGGCCGTGCGGGTCAGCGTCAATCCCAGCCAGATCAACAGCTACGGCATCAGCCTGGAAACCGTGCGCAAGGGCCTGCAATCCGCCAACGCCAATCTCGCCAAGGGCTACGTGTCGGATCCCACCCACATGTGGACCATTACCGACACCGACCAGCTTTTCAAGGCTTACGAGTACCAGCCACTCATCGTCACCGGGCATCCCGGCGCCCCGGTTCGCCTCCGCGACATTGGCGATGTTGCCGATTCCGTCGAGGATCTTCGCAACCTGGGCCTCTCCAGCGGCGAACCTTCGGTCATCCTCGCTGTTTTCCGCCAGCCCGGCGCCAACATGATCGAAACCGTGGACCGCATCCTTGCCATCATGCCCGAGCTGCGCGCTTCCATCTCTCCATCCCTGCATCTTCGCGTCGCGATCGACCGCACCATCACCATTCGCGCCTCCATCCACGACGTCGAACGCACCCTGATGATCTCCATCAGCCTGGTCATTCTGGTGGTCTTCGTTTTTCTCCGCAACGTCTGGGCGACCGTCATCCCCAGCGTCGCCGTTCCTCTTTCTCTGGTGGGAACTTTCGGTGTGATGTATCTCTGCGGCTACAGCCTCGACAATCTTTCGCTGATGGCCCTTACCATTTCCACCGGCTTCGTGGTGGACGACGCCATCGTGGTCATCGAAAACATTGCCCGCCACATGGAAGGCGGCATGAGGCCTTTCGGCGCCACCATGCTCGGCTCAAAAGAGATTGGCTTCACCGTTCTCTCCATGAGCGCCTCGCTGGTGGCCGTGTTCATCCCCATCCTGATGTTCCCAGGCATCGTCGGCCGTCTTTTCCGCGAATTCGCGGTCACCCTCAGCGTGGCCATCGGCGTTTCCATGTTCGTTTCGCTTACCGCGACGCCCATGCTTTGCGCCCGCTTCCTCAAGGTGGATTCTGGCGGCGAACACAACTTTGCCTATCGCCTGGCCGAAGGCGCATTCAACGGCGTTGTGCGCTTTTACGATCGCATTCTGCGGGTGGTGCTCCGCCACCAGTTCGCGGTCTTGATGCTCACCATCTTCACGGTTTTTGTGACGGGTTATCTCTACTACGCCGTGCCCAAGGGTTTCTTCCCGCAACAGGACACCGGCCGCATCAACGGCTACATCCAGGGCGATCAGGACATCTCCTTTGACGCCATGTCCGAAAAACTCAAAGCCTTCAACAAGATCGTCATGGCCGATCCGGCGGTGGACACCGTCACCGCCTTCACCGGTGGTGGCAACGGCACCAGCACCTCGCGCATGTTCGCTCAACTCAAACCGCTCGATGTCCGCAAAATAAGTTCCGACGAAGTGATCGCCCGGCTGCGCGACAAAACCGCCCACATCCCCGGCGCTCAGCTGTTCCTCCAGTCCGTCCAGGATCTGAGCATCGGCGGCCGCTTTGGCGGTGCGCAATACCAGTACACGCTGCAGGCGGAGAATCTCGAAGACCTCAATCATTGGGCGCCCATCCTGATGGCCGCCATGCAGAAGCTGCCGGGCATCTACGACGTCAACACCGACCAGCAGGTGCGCGGCCTGGAAAGTTCGCTGGTCGTGGATCGCGACACCGCCTCGCGTCTCGGCGTTTCCATGTCCGATGTGGACAACACCCTGGGCGACGCTTTTGGCCAGCGCCAGGTCTCCAACATTTATAAGGGACTCAACCAGTATCACGTGGTGCTCGAGGTTTCCGAGAAATACACCCAGGATCCCGAGGGGCTTCGCCATATTTACGTGCCCACTTCCTCGGGCGGTGTGGTTCCGCTAAGTTCCTTCGCCCACTACGAGCACGCCAACACTTCGCTTTCCGTTAACCACCAGGGTCTCTATCCTTCCATCACGCTGTCCTTCAATCTCGGTCCGGGCGGCGCTCTGGGCGACGCCGTCACTCGCATCGAGCAGTTGCAACACGAAATCGGCATGCCACCCACCGTTCATGGTGGATTCCAGGGCACCGCCCAGGCCTTTCAAGACTCGCAATCCTCCATGCTGGTGTTGATCATCACCGCGCTGGCCGCCGTGTATATCATTCTCGGCATTCTCTACGAGAGCTACATCCATCCCATCACCATTCTTTCGACTTTGCCTTCCGCCGGCGTCGGCGCGCTGCTCGCTCTTATGTTGACCGGCACCCAGCTCTCCATGATTGCCATCATCGGTATCATTCTTCTAATCGGTATCGTCAAGAAAAATGCCATCCTCATGGTTGATTTCGCGGTGCAGGCCGAAACCCAGGAAGGTCTCTCCCCTGTAGCCGCCATCCACAAGGCTTGTCTGCTGCGTTTCCGTCCCATTCTGATGACCACCATGGCGGCGCTTTTCGGCGCTCTACCGCTTGCCGTGGGTACCGGCGTCGGCTCCGAACTCCGCCGCCCGCTCGGCATCGCCATCGTTGGCGGCCTGATTCTCAGCCAGCTGCTTACCCTCTTCACCACCCCGGTCGTCTATCTCTATCTCGATCGCTTCCAGGAACGCCTGCAGCGCGCCATCGTTCCCGGCCGCTCTCCGCATCCCGCCCCCGCCCACTCCGACTAGTAGCACAGGCAATCTTGCCTGTGCGCGGTGTAATCCCAATCTAACCCGATCCGGATAACCATAAAATGTGCTAACCGCATCTCTTCGCTCGCGCCCGCCAGCTTGCAACCCTTTTCCGCCCGTGCAAAAATCCCGCATGTCAAAATTCCATCTTCGAACTTCTCTAGCCGCTCTGCTGTTGTCCTCATTTGCCGCCGTTTCCGCCTGCGCCCAAGCCACTCGTCCTGATTCCGAAAAGCAACTCGCTCACGACATCTACAAACAATTCGTCGAAATTCAGTCGGGCTTTACCACCGGCTCGACCACTCCCGTAGCCGAAGCCGCGGCCGCTCGCCTCAGAGCCGCCGGCTTTCCCGATGCCGACATCTTCCTCGGCGGCGCCAGCCCCAAAAAAGAAAATGTCGTCGTGCGCTATCACGGCTCCGGCAAACGCAAGCCGCTTCTCCTTCTCGCGCACATAGACGTCGTCGAAGCCAAGCGCGAAGACTGGAGCATGGATCCTTTCCAGCTCAACGAAAAAGACGGCTACTTTTACGGCCGCGGCACCGGCGACGACAAAGCCCAAGCCGCCATCTGGCTCGCCAATCTGATCCAGTTCAAAAAAGAAGGCTTTGTTCCCGACCGCGACATCATCGTGGCGCTTACCGCCGACGAAGAGGGCGGCGGCCCTTTCAATGGCGTCGCCTGGCTCATCAAAAACCATCGCGACCTGATTGATGCGGAGTTTTGTCTCAACGAAGGCGGCTGGGGCGAAATCGTCAACGGAAAGTACGTCGCCAACTATCTGCAGGTCAGCGAAAAATACGTAATGAATTTCCGACTGGAGGTGCACAATAAGGGCGGTCACAGTTCGTTGCCCGTCGCCGACAACGCCATCTACCACCTGGCAGCCGCGCTTTCGCGCTTATCCAATTTCGGCTTTCCGCTTAAAACCAATGAAGTGACCGCCGCCTACTTCCGTCAGATCGCGCCGCTCGATCCCGCGAACAAAGAGGATCTCCTGAAAGTCTCGCTGGGCGATCCGGCCGCCATGCAGCGCGTCGCTGCTCTCACGCCGGCCTGGAACGCCGTCCTTCGCACCACGTGCGTCGCCACCATGCTCGAAGGTGGCCACGCCATGAACGCCCTTCCGCAGCTCGCCGCGGCCAGCATCAATTGCCGCGTTCTGCCGGAAGATGCACCGCAATATGTCGAGGAAACCTTACGCAAGGTCGTCGCCGACGATCAGGTTTCCGTGAAGGTCCTGGCCGAACCAGAGCGCGGCCCGGCTTCGCCACTGCGCCCCGACGTTCTTGCAGCTGCCACTCGCGTTACTTCCAAAATGTGGCCCGGCGTCGCGGTCGTTCCCAATATGGTTATGGGCGCCACCGATGGCCGCATGTTGCGCATCGCCGGCATCCCCACCTACGGCATTCAGGGCATTTTTATCGATCGCGACGACATCCGCTTCCACGGCCGCGACGAGCGCGTCTTCGTAAAGTCCTTCTACCAAGGCCAGGCCTTCCTCTTCGACCTGGTAAAGTCGCTCTGTTCATCGCCAAACTGAAGCATTGCCAAACGCCGAAAACTACTGGAGTTGCCGGGCCTTGCTACTTCTGCGCCTCAATCTTCGCGATCACCAGCGCTTTCGACCCGCCGCGATCATAGACTCGGCCGCTGGCCACGACTTTATCCCCGGCAAACGGTAGCAGCTTGGGATTCTGCCCGCTGGAAGGCGTAGTGTCCGCAATCGGCCAATAAATCGTTCCGTCATCCGACAGAATCACCAGTGCCGACCCGGCCTTCGCGCACGCAATCGCGCATTCTTTGCTGATCGGCTTCTTCAAATCTTTGGTAAACGCGCACGCGGAATCCAGCACGTACCCCTTCACCGTTACGGCCGCGTTGTCCGCTGCGATTCCACTGACCGCAAACGCCAGCACCACTACCAGCAGGCTCTTCCAAATCATGGACGGCATTTTCATCTTCGGGTCTCCCCTCATGGTGCGGATTTCATGTTGCTGCTGGCCAATCCTACCAACTCAGCACTTGCAGCCCGCCGATTTTTTCATACTATGCCGCGGGTTCGCCGTTTTCGGCTTCTTTTTAAACGCCGTCCCGCCTACGAGCTCCCAATCAAGATCCCCGTCAGAAACACCAGCACTCCCCCCACCACCACCTGGAATGCTGCCTGCAAGAACGGCGTGTCCATGTATTTATGCCGCACCCAGCTGATGACGCCCAGCTCCACGGCCACCACAAAGAACGCCACCGTCATCGCCACATGAAAGCTCTTGATCAGGAACGGAAACGTGTGCCCCAGCCCCCCCGCAGTCGTCATCGCTCCGGTCACGATGCCGCGAATCCACGGCGAACCGCGCCCCGTCAGCGACCCGTCATCCGACAGCCCCTCCGCGAACGCCATCGAAATGCCCGCGCCCAGTGACGCCGCGATTCCCACAAGAAATGCTTCCCATGTTTTGTGCGACGCATACGCAGCAGCAAACAGCGGCGCCAGCGTGGACACGGACCCGTCCATCAATCCCGCCAGCCCCGGCTGAATCACCTGTAACAGAATTAGTTTCTTGTGGGACTCCGCCTCCTGCGCCTGCGCGTGCTCCGTCAAATGCTTCTCTTCCAGGTTGCCGGCGGTCTCCGAGTGCTTTCGCTCCTCGTCGGCCAGCTTGTTCAGCAGTTCCCGCGTTCCTGCGTGCGTAACCCGGTCCGCTGCCCGCTGATAGAACCGTACCGCTTCCATCTCCATCATGCGCGCGTGCTTCCGGGCGGCATTGGCTCCCAGCGGCCGCACCAGCCATAGCGGCCTCCGTTGCAAAAAACCTTTCACGTTCTCCCGCCGGATCAGCGGAATGTGCTCCCCAAACCTCGACCGGAACTCCTCAAATAGCCGGTTGCGGTGCTCTACCTCTTCCTGCCGCATGGCCTCGAACATGTCCGCGGTCGCCGGGTAGCCCTCCCGCAGCGCGTCCGCAAACTCCCCGAAAACACGGCCGTCCTCCTCCTCGTTCTGGATCGCCAGCGCCAGGATCTCCCGCTCCGTCAGGTCCTTGAACTGTTTCTGCATTCAGCTCCGCCCTCTTCCTCGATCGGCCGCCCCCGACCCCCCGAGCACGCCGCGACGCAGCAGAATCGCACATTTCCGCCGCCAGTACCAATTTCCGCTAGTACTTCCGTAAGGCCGCGCCGTGTGTCCTTCTTCCTGCCCAATTAGGTACTTTTCATCTATTGGAGCAACATCCTCTCAACTTTTACAATTCCTGCAGTAAACGCAGTACCCTGAAGAGGTCAAGTTTTCATGGCGACGCAAGATCTTATGACCAAGACCACCGGCAACTCCTCCATCCCACGCACCACTTCCCAGGCGGAACGCCGCGGCAGCCGCCGCTGCAAAATCAACCAACTGATGCGCATCCGCCCGTCCGACCCCGAGCGCGACCACTTTGAAGACCTGCGCGGCTCGCACAGCGTCTCGCGCAGCGGCGTCTACTTTCAGACCAGCGAGAAGGGCTACGAAATCGGCATGCGCCTGTTCGTCACCATGCCCTACTCCAACATGCCCTCCGCCATGAACCGCGAATACCTGGCCGAAGTCGTCCGCCTCGACGCCCTGCCCAACGGTCTCAACGGCGTTGGCATCAAGCTGCTCATGGAAATGGGCATGCAGCACTCTTACTCCTTTACTCCGCCCGCTCAGCGCTAACCGCCGCGGCACATCTCGACTATCAAAACGAAAAGGGCGCCTGGATTTCTCCAGACGCCCTTTCCGTGTTTGGGGGGTGGAAGGAACTCTTACGTCGAACGCCCGAGCATCTCCAACGTGCGATGGCGGATCTTTCCGATGCTCCTGTTCAAGGGATGCCGGCGCGACAAAAACGTAAACACCGGAGCGCGCCGGGTAATCAGCCGGTTCAGCGCCAGGTTCAGCCGCACATCGCGCCGCGCGAATTTCAGCCCGGCCTGCAAAGTCTCCACGGCGTCTTCCCGCCGCCCGGCCGTCGCATAAACTTCCGCCAGATTCAGGTACAACTGCGCCTGGTTGCGTTTCATCCTTACCGCGCTGTCGCACAGCTTTTCCGCTTCCGCCCACTTCTGTTCGGAACGCGCCATCACCACACCCAGGTACGACATATAATAAGGATTGTTCTTTTCCAGCTTCGCGGCCTTTTCCATGTGGGGCAGCGCCTTTTCCGCGAAGTTGTCTCGCAGCAGCGCTAGCCCTTGCTTGAATTCCTTAAACGCTTCCGTATCCGTCATAAAATCGCCTCAGTCTGCCTCACTTGCCAATCGGGCAGCGGGATAAGGGGGACTCGCTGCGCGCCATGAGCTTCCGATCGCTGATCTCCACCACCCTGAAGTTTGGCAGGAAATACGCCGGAAGCTCTACTGGCACCCCGCTGAAGAACCAGCGGATGCCCGTCTTTTCCAGTAGCGCTTTGAGTAAGGTGCCCATCTGCGTCCACCGCAACCTTATGAAATAGTTGCGTGAGAATCTACTGAACGCAGGGCCAGTTTGGGGACAGCCCGTCCCAAGTACAGTTTTCACTTAGAGGGACAGTAGCCCTGAAACGGCTCGTTGGCTTGGGTAGCGGGCCTATCCGTCGCCCCCTTGTATCTTTGCACTGTTGTACTTTTGCACGGCTTCGCGCCTCACCCGTTGGGGTGCCGTTCCCGCCAGGCCTTCCGCCACACCTTCCAGTCCTTCTTGGTAGCCTCTTCCATGGCTTTACCCGCCTTGTGCAGCCACCGCCCCTTTCGCCCGGCCAGATCCTTTTTCAACGCCGCCGTCTTTTCCCGTGTCCCCAGGTGCAGATTCGCCGTATCCCACCCCATCGCATAGAGCAGACGCTCCTCATCGTGCTCCGCGGGCAGCGAGCACAGCTCGATGTGGCAACAATCCGGCGCCAGCCGCCGCACCACCCAATCGCTCACGAAATGCATGTGAGGGTCGGGAATCCGGATTGCGTGATTAATCAGATTCTGCTGTTCGAGGGGCGCTTTCTCGCCGCCCGCGTTATGGGCGTCACTTCTATCCGCCTCGCCCCGGGACCAGATCCACGCCGACCGCGTCAGCGCCTTGGCCTCTCGCACAATGTGTGCCCCATGCCACGCCGTCAGGCCCAGCACCCGTGGGTGCCCCAGGCTGCCCAGCCCCGCCACCCGCGTCTTCATGTCCAGCGTCGGCTCTTTGACCGGCATGCTGCCTTCCAGCAGCTCATGAACCGCCCTGGGCAGCTTGCCGTGAAATTCCTTGCACGACTGGATTTTTCTCCAAAAGTGGATCGGATCGCGCAGTTTGTTCAGCGCCACTTTCCGCAGCCAGCGGTGCTTTTCCGCCAGCACGTAGGGCGACCCGCCTTTGGCGATGCAGTCTCGATAACCGCTCTCAATGGCCTCCCGCGCTTCCTCTTTTTTCACCGACAGGTGCTGCTCCGCGATCGCCACGTATGCGCTGGTCACCAGCCGGACCAGATCCACGGTGTACGAAGCCGGCCACGCCTCGTCAAAATCGTTCACGCCCCACGCCAACCGGCCCTCTTCATCGCGCCAGGTGCCGAAGTTCTCGACGTGCAGGTCGCCCACCGCCAGCACAAATGGCGCCCGCGCCAGGTCCTCGCACAGCACCGGCCACAGCTGCGCCCAGCGGTAAAAGGTCGCCCGCAAAAACGGAAATACCGCCTCCGCCATGCGCCGGTGCTTGAGCGACAAATCCGCGGGCACGATCTGCACCTGCCGCCCCACCCACTTCTCATAACTCTCCGTAGCCGCCAAAATCGAAGGCAGCCGCGTCTTCGTATTGTGTTTCTTCCCGGGCTGGGTCCTTTTCATCTCCGACTCGTCTTTCCGCCTGGTTGCTGTAGCCCTTGCAGAATGCTTACGCTGCTGCACAGGCAAGATTCTCCTCGCAAACAACGCGAGGAGCTGCAGAGATGCCTGTGCTCCTAGCGCATCCGCGCGTGGTCTGCCTGCTCTCCGCCGTTCGCCCGCGCCTCATAAATCGGAAACTTTGCCGCCAGGGCAGCAACTTCTTTGCGCACTCGCCCTTCCACCTCGGCATTGCCCACTGCGCCGAGCACTTCGGCGATCCATCCAGCAATCAACGACATCTCTGGCTCTTTCATTCCCCGCGTCGTGATGGATGGCGTACCCAGCCGGATGCCGCCCGCCTTCATCGGCGGAAGCGGATCAAACGGAATGGCATTCTTGTTGACGGTGATTCCGGCGCGGTCCAGAGCCTTTTCAGCATCGCTTCCGGTAATACCGCGCGAGTGCACCTCCACCAGCAGCAAATGATTGTCCGTCCCGCCCGAAATCACGCGCAGCCCGCACGCCGCCACCGCGGCGGCCAGCGCCTTGGCATTCTTTGCCACCTGCTGCTGATATTCCTTGAACGACGGCTCCATGGCCTCCTTCAAGCACACCGCTTTCGCCGCAATCGTATGCACCAGCGGCCCGCCCTGCAGCCCCGGAAACGTCAGCTTGTCCAGTTCTTTCGCCAGCGCCGTCTTGCAGAGCACCAGCCCGCCGCGCGGCCCGCGCAGCGTCTTGTGCGTGGTGGTGCTCACAAAATCCGCATGCGGCACCGGGCTGGGGTGCACGCCCGCCGCCACCAGTCCGGCGATGTGCGCCATGTCCACAAAAAACAGCGCCCCGGCGTTCTTAGCGGTCCTGGCCATGCGGGCAAAATCAATCACCCGCGAATACGCGCTGGCCCCGGCCACAATCATCTTCGGCTTGTGTTCCGCGGCTAGCCGGTCAATTTCGTCGTAGTCAATCTGTTCAGTGTCCTGACGCACGCCATACGCCACGAATTTGTACATGCGGCCGGAAAAATTCAGTGGGTGACCATGCGTCAGGTGGCCGCCATGCGCCAGGTTCATGCCGAGCACGGTGTCGCCCGGCTGCAGAGCGGCCATATAGACGCTGACGTTGGCCTGCGTGCCCGAATGGGACTGCACGTTGGCGTGCTCCGCCCCAAACAATTCTTTAGCGCGGTCAATCGCCAACTGCTCCACCTTGTCGGCAAACTCGCACCCGCCATAGTACCGGCGGCCCGGATAACCTTCAGCGTATTTGTTGGTGAAGACCGAGCCCATTGCCTCGAGCACTGCCTCCGACACCAGGTTTTCGCTCGGAATCAGCTCCAGCCCCGTAGCCTGGCGCTGCGCCTCGTCGCGCAACAGGGAACTGATCTGCGGATCCACTTGTGCTAGCGGGCGGTTCATCCGTTCATTCGCCTCGGTCGTCTTGGTCATTTTTTCGGTCCAGTCCTCATACAGAGTGAGAACAGCGGCATAAAGCCGCTGCTACATTTAGCGCCGCCCTTCGGGGCGGCATCTTGCTCCCAATTGTGCCGACCATAATACCGCGATTGAGTCTGGTGAGCAGAGAGTGGCGACGTTGGCGGCGCGTTCCAAATTGGGAATTGGACGCGGGATGAGGGGGCATACCCGGCCCTACCACCGGTCTGAAGACGGCCAATCCGGCTACGGTCAGCGGAGGACTTCGATTTTGACGAGGGTGGTGCCTTGTTTAAGGAAGTCGAGACGGCGGGCGGCTTCATAGGACAGATCAAGGATACGGCCGTTGGAGAAAGGGCCGTGATCGGTGACGGTCACGATGACGGACTTGCCGTTGCGGATGTTGGTGACGCGAAGGCGGGTGCCGCAGGGCAGGCTGCGGTGTGCGGCGGTGAGTTTAGCGGGAGAGTACACGCTGCCGCAGGCGGTCTTATGGCCTTCAAGCGAGGGGCTGTAGAAGGCAGCGTAGCCGCGTTCGGGTTCGGCTGGGTGGCTGGGAGACTCCTGCGGCGCAAGGGATGCGGGAGCGGCAAAGGCGCCCGCGAGCAGCGCGCCGATTGCAGAGCGCCGGAACTTCATTTCCGGGCCTTCCTGCCGGTGGCGCAGAGCCAGCTTTTGTTGCGGTCCTCGAAGACTTCTACCGCGGAGTAGCCTGCGGACGTGAAGAGTGCGCGGTGGTCTTCGACGCTTAAGTTCGTGGAGCCCAGGAGCTTCATCACCGGGCGCTGGATAAATTCGTGAGAGCCTTTTTTGTAGCTTTCCGCCAGGACCAGCAGGGTGCCACCGGGCTTGAGAACGCGCAGCACTTCCTGCATGTCGTGCAGCAGATCGGGCCAGTAGTATTGGGTCTCCACGGCGGTGACCAGGTCGAAGGTGTTGTCGGGGAAGGGCAGGCTGGAGACGGACGCGTGGACGATGGCGACGCGGCCTTCGGCGATCAACTTCTTATTGTGCGCGCGCGAGGCGGCCACGCTGCCCGCGGCGTAGTCCACGCCATCCACCTGGCCTTGCGAGGCGAGAGTCGCCAGTTTTTCAATGGTGCGGCCGCCGCCGCAGCCTACGTCGAGAATGCGGAAATTGCTTTCGACGTGGACGTGTTGCAGGCCCCAGTCGGTCAGACGGGAATGCGAGAGGTTCATCATCCACAGGAACGGGCGGCCCAGCCAGCGCGAGGGTTTGCGGACCTGGATGAGGAGGAAGAAGGCGAAGATGGCGGCGATGGTGTAGCGGAGGAGGAGGTGCAGGACGGTGGCGGAGGGCACGGCGGAGGAATGTAGCACAGGGGCGAAGGAAAAAGCAGATCCCTTCCGGCAGGAGCCGGAATCTGCGATCGCTGCGCTCGGGATGACAGGCAGTGGGGGCTCGGCGAGACAGGGCGCGAGTGCCGGACTTCGCGGCGATGCTCGCCGCGCCTGCAGAAACCGCGGGGCTCCGGGCCCTACGAAGTAAAGAACCGGTCTAAAGACCAGCCACTATAGGGGCGGAGCCGGGTACTCCGGGAGTTTGTCTTTGGAGGTGTCGGCGCGCTTGACTTGCAGTTCGTCGAAGAGCAGCGACGGGGCGATGATGGTGGCGGGGAGTCCACCGGTGCGATTGGAGACGAGCGGGTCGTTGCCGAGAGCGCTGAGGTCGTTGCGCAGGGCGCGGACGTCGAGTTCGGCGAAGACGGCGCCGCGGACGAGTTCTTCGTGGCCGTCCTTAGCGTACACGCGATAGAGCAGGCGCGGAGCGGAACCGGCCATGGTTTCGACGCGATAGCCGAAGGGCTGGCCTTCGTTGGTGACCAGCTCGATGACGTGTTTTTTGAGCGCATCGGGCGATTGCGCCTCGGAGCTCTTCATGAGCAAGACGCCGAGATTGGGCTGTGGCGGCGCGGCCGGGGAAGCGCGGCCGTGGCCATTGGACTCAGGGAAGTCGCGGATGGGCTGGCGGCCGACCAGATAGTTGGTGAGGACACCTTTGTCCACGATGTCCACAGAGCGGGATTTGATGCCTTCGGAGTCCACATCATAGGAGCCGATGAGGCTCTTGCCCTGGAAGTCTTTGAGAGTGGGATTGTCCACGATGTTGACAAAGGTAGGCAGCACGCGCGATTTGAAACTGGTGGCGAAGGCGCCGGTGGTGCGGTTGGGCGCGCCGAGCTGTGGCTTGCGGCCAAGGACGTTGGATCCGATGAGGGAAGCGACGACATCGTCGGCGGCGTCGGGCGAAAAGAGCACCGGGCCACGATACTCTTCGTCCACGATAGGCGCCTGACGGAGGGCTTGGAGTGTTTCGAGCGCGGACTTGGAGTCGGCGAGGAGTTTGTCGCGCGTAGGGAGTTCGCCGGGATTGGCGACGGTCCAGGCGGGAGAACGGCCGAGGCGCATGCCGTCGGGAGCCTGCGTGGAGGCGTTGAACTGTACGGTGTAAACGGCGCGGCCGTTGCGCGTGACTGTGCCTTCGGAGTTGAGCAGATAATCGTTGACGACCGTGAAGCGCGCGGAAGCGGAAACGGACTGAACGTCGGGATACTGACGATAGAGATCGGTGACAGTCTCGAGAGTTTTCTTCCAACTGCCTTCGTCCACTTTGAGCGAGACGGCAGGTTCGACGATCTGGACCGGGCTGGCTTTGGCGAAGTCGTCCACCGGATTTTCGTCTTTGCTGAACTGTTTGAGGATCGACTCCTTTTGCGTGAGGGCCTGGCTGGCGTTTTTGTAGGCTTCGTCGGTGGCCAGCCAGATCTGGTGGCGGAGGGCGATCGGGTCGTTATCGAGCGGAAGCAGCGCGTTGCCGCCAATACCGGCGCCGAAGTAGCTGTCCTGTTTGTAATCGCCAAGCCGGACCACGACGCGAAGGATGCGAACGTGGATGTGCTGATCTTCGCGGGTGGCGCCGAAGGCGGCTTCAGTGGTGAAATCTTCCACGTCGCTGACGCGATATTCGAGGAAGTAAGGCGCCTGGAGCTGGTCCATTTTGAGCTGAGCCTTGGAGCGCTCGAGTTCGGTGAGCAAGGCTTCGAGGAGCGGGTCGCCAGCGATGGCGGCTTTGGCGGCGAGCATGGGGTCGGGGGACTTGGCGTCGGAATCCTTTGGAAATGCGAAAGCGGCGCGCGAAATGAACAGGGAAGCGACGAGTACGAGTGCGAATAACGAACGGAAAAGAGAGGACCGCGGGATAAACCCGCGGCTACATAGGCGGATCGCTGGGGCGGCGTTCATTGTTTGGCCTCTCATTGTTTCACCCCGTCGGCCGCTGGCGCGCTGGTCTTGGCGGGAAGATTTTCAAAGCCGGGCGGAGGCAGAATGGGCGGACGATCGTGTTCGTGGGCGCGCTTCTGGACTTCCATTTCGGAGAAAAGCATGGAGGGCGCGACGGCGGAGACGGGAACCTGGCCGGATTCGGCGCCACAGACTCCGTTGAAGACGTGCTCCTGATCGCCGGTGGCGACGATGCGGGTGAGAGCGGCGAGGGGGGTGCCAACGATGTCCACGCCGCGGACCAGTTCGTCGGGGCGGCCGTCGGCGTAAACCTTATATACGATGACCGGGAGAACCTGGAAGGCTTGCGGCAACGAGCGGGTGGTAAGCGTGAAGCCGCCCTGAATGTCGTCAAAGTAGAGGCCATAGGGCTTGTTCTGCTTCTTGACTTCGTCAATGAGTTTCTGGCGCATGTCTTTGTCGGGAGCGGTTTGCGATGAGGTGACGATGAGATTGCCCTGGCGGCCGGTGGGCATGAGGCCGGGCTGATTGCGGCCGTGGCCATTGGAATGGTCGAAGCCTTTGATGGGCATGCGCGACAACAGGAAATTTTTCAGGACGCCATCGGTGATGACTTCAACGCGCTGTGCCGGAATACCTTCGTTGTCGTATTCGTAGGTGCCGGCGAGCTTGACGCCGTTGATCTCTTTTTTGGTGGGGTCGTCCACGATGGAAAGGAATTTGGGCAGGACTTCTTCGCCGACTTTTTTGGTAAAGGTCTGGCCTTCGTCTTCGTCGCGCTGGCGGTGGCCTTCGAGGCGGTGGCCAAGGACTTCATGAAAAAAAACGGCGGCGGCGCGGCCGCTGAGCAACGCGGGACCGGCGTACGGTTCGGCGACCGGAGCTTTGCGGAGAGCGTCGAGGTCCACGGCCATTTTCTCGGCTTTGGCGGTGAGCTCCTTTTCGTCGGGGAGGCCTTTGGCGGAAGGCGCCTGAAAGGTCTCCACGCGAAGCAGGTCCATGCCGTCGTCAGCGCGGGTTTGCGCTTCCATCACCAGGCGGGTGGAGACACTGGGCGTGGCGAGTGCGGTGCCTTCGCTAGTGACTTTTTCTTCCTTGGCGTTCTGGATTTGCAAGACGACGTTGGCGTAGTACACGTTGGGATATTTACGGAAAACCGCGGAGAGGCGGCGGATTTCGGCTTCCCAGGCCGGGCGATCGAAATCAGGGAGCTTGATTTCTTCGGAGGTGTGGGTGACGGGCGATTCCTTGGAGAAGTCAGGGGACTTGTCTTCTTCTTCGGCGCGGACGGCGGTGTTGGTCTTAACGTTGAGGAAGGCGGGCGAAGAACGTTTGTAGGCGCGGTCGGTAAGTTCCCAAAGCGTCCGAGCGATGGCGTTGGTGTCGTCGCCGAACGGAAGCGAGCCGGAAACCATGCCGCTGGGGCGGCTCTGGCCGTGAGTATTATCGAGAGCCGGCGAACCGATGCGCATGGTGACGTCGGCTTCGCGACGGTGCATGGAGGTATCAGTGAGCAGCGAGCCGTAGGAGCCGGCGAGAACGATCAAGCTCTGGTCGTACACGGTGTAGCTGAGGTAGTAAGGAGCTGGGTCCGATTTGGCGAGGGCCGCGGTGGCGCGGGCGAGTTCGGATTTCATGGTGGACATGAGCAGGTCGGGAGCGGCCGGGGCGTGCGAGGAAGCGGTGACGTTGCCCGGTTCGTCGTTGGCGGTGATCCCCGGCGGACACGAAAGCGCCGCGGCCAGTGCGGCGGTGGTGAGGCGAAGCAGCCAACTTTGATTTTGCAAAATGCACTCTCCCGAGTGGCGTGAAGATTGGCGATGGCCGCGAGGCGGCCGCGCTAAATTAAATTTGCATCCGCGCAGCCTGCGGTGACGGTGTGATTG
>Ga0209579_10000873_pt1 | contig 26976 bp, 18 predicted proteins | sample Coa_R1_2_FD_187152 | JGI IMG/M metagenome (GOLD analysis project Ga0209579, IMG submission 187152) | Surface soil microbial communities from Centralia Pennsylvania, which are recovering from an underground coalmine fire - Coalmine... | ecosystem: Environmental > Terrestrial > Soil >... | reverse complement strand
GTTTCGTTCGCGCAAAGCCGAATCCCTCGGCGACGCGCGCATCGCCCGGCGGGCCTGACGCGTTATCATTCGCGCTCGGCCGCGGATAGTCGCCGGCCCTTCGCGCATGGCCGCGGCTTCCCGCCTTCCGCTGTTCGATCTTTCTCCCGATTCTCAACGCGCCTGGCTCGTCGAGCGGCTCGCGCGTCCTGTTCCGCCTGGCGCGCAGGGCTTGAGCGACGGCTTCCGCTTGCCGGGACGCGAAGGCGCAACCGTGCCCGCTGCGGTGCTGGTGCCGCTCGTCAATCGCTCTCAGGGATTGCAGCTGTTGCTCACCCAACGCAGCGCCGACCTGGCCGACCACCCCGGACAGATCAGCTTCCCGGGCGGTCGTCTGGATGCCGGCGATGTCGATCACGCGGCCGCGGCGCTTCGCGAGACGTTCGAGGAAATCGGACTCGCGCCGAGCAAGGTGCAGGTGCTCGGCCGCTTGGCGTCGTACGAGACCGTGACCGGTTATCGCGTCGATCCCATCGTCGGCTGGATCGAGCCGCCGTTCGACGTCGTGCCCGATCCGATCGAAGTTGCCGACGTGTTCGAGGTGCCGCTCGAGTTCATCCTCGATCGCGCGAATCATCAGCGCCATTTCAGGATGGTCGGCACGAACCGGCGCGACTACTGGGCGATTCCATGGCAGTCGCGCTATATCTGGGGCGCAACCGCGGCGATGCTTCTGATTCTCGATCGAACGCTTCGCGACGAATGAAAACATGCTGACCCGAACGTCTCCCCGCACCCGTCACTTCCGCGGCCTTTCGCCGCACGGCTTTCACCGCGTCGTCTATTACGAATGGGGAGACGAACACAATGCGAACGTCGCCGTCTGCGTGCACGGCATCGGACGAAACGGCCGCGACTTCGACGTGCTCGGCGAGACGCTCGCGGCTTCGCATCGTGTGCTCGCGATCGACATGCCGGGACGCGGCCAAAGCGAATGGCTGCGTGATCCGATGGACTACGTGACGCCGGTCTATCTCGGCACGCTGACGTCATTGATCGCTGCGAGCGGCGCGGAGCACGTGTCGTGGGTCGGCACGTCGATGGGCGCGCTGCTCGGCATCATCGCGGCCGCGCAACCCGGAACGCCGGTGACGAAGCTCGTCGTGAACGACGCGGGGCCCGTCATCGAGTCGGCCGCGCTTGCGCGCATCGCGCAGTATTTCGGCGCCGATCCGAGCTTCTCGTCATACGCGGAGCTCCATGCGTACGTGCGCCAGATCTCCGCGCCGTTCGGGCCGCTCACCGACGCGCAATGGGAGCACGTAGTGCGCACGAACGCGCGACAGCGCACCGACGGTACGTGGGGCGTCGGCTACGATCCCGCGATCGCCGTGCCGTTTCGCGCGCTTGGCGCACCCGTCGATCTGTGGCCCCTGTGGGACGCGATCGCCTGCCCGACGCTCGCGCTGCGCGGCGAGCAATCGGATCTCCTTTCGTGCGCGACGGCGCAGGCGATGGCGACGCGCGGCCCGCGCGCACGCGTCGTCGAGTTCGCGGACATCGGTCACGCGCCGATGCTTTTGTCGCAGGACCAGGTCGAAACGGTCGCCGATTTCCTGCGTTCGCCCGTATAATCGTCGCGCTTCGCTTTTTCGCCGGCGCAAAGCTCCCATGTCGCTCGCGCTTCGACTGCCCCCGTTCGCCGATCGATCGGCGCAACCTCCCGAGATTCGTCCTTCGCGCGTCGGGAACTGGCTGACCGAAGCGGCGACGCGCGAGCCCGGCTTTGCCGCGCGCGTCATCGGCGAAGCGCTCGCGAGCACGAACCGCGTCTCGATGAGCCACGGACGCCGGCTCGATCTCACCGAGCAGTACTGGAAGACCGCGGCCCTTCTGTGGCCGCGCCTCGAGCATCGCTTCGTCCGCGCGACGCATCCGTTGCAGGCGGACGATCTCGAGGCCGCCAAGGCCGCGCTGACACTCGCGAACGAGTTGTCGACATCGTACAAGCGGCTTCTCGCAAGCGAAGCATCGAGGCGTATGCGCTTCGGCGGTCCCCGCAAGCTCGTCGGGCTCGTCCGACGCGCGTTCCAGGCTACGTCGCGCGTGCTCGCCAACAGCTACCTCTCGTACGCGCCGGTGCCGTCGCACACCTGGTACGACGCGCACGAGATCTACATGTTCACGCGCGAACGCAAGATTCACCGCCACCCGGTGGCGCCCGACCAGCCGGACATCACGCTCGAGCGGCTCTATATGCAGTCGCTGCTGCTCGCGCTCGCGAATCCGTACGGTTTCCTGCCGAGCCAGCTCGCGGTCGTGCTGCATTATCTGCACGAGAACGCCCAACGCGCAAAGTTGACGCCCGTGCCGCCCGTGCATCGGATGGCGAAGGCGGTCGCGATCGTTCCTGTCGGTCACGACTTCCCGCCGTTTTCCGCGAACAAAGGCGGCAACACCGAAGGCTCGAAGCTCTTCCTGCTTACGTTCGATCTCGCATTCGATCTGCAGGAGCAGATTCGCGCGTTCGAATCGGGCGCGCCGCTGCCGCGCGAAGCGGGCGCCGATGCCGATGCACGCGGCCGCCACATCGCGCTGATGAAGCGACTGCTTCGCCAATGGGCGATTCCGCCGGCACGTCAATTCAATCGACTGCCATCACGCGCACATGTCGCGATGTGCGCGGGGTTGCCCGGTGTCTGGCATTACAGCCGCGGCACACAGCATCCGCCGCCGCAAGGCGTTCCGCCGCCACCCCCAATGACCGTGTGCCAGATCGTCAATCACACGTCCGGCGGCTATGCATTGCGACAGATCGACGCGGCGCCAACGCCGCTTCGCGTTGGTGATCTCATCGCGTTGCGCGTCGAGGGGCGCGAGGGTCTGCAGGTCGCGATGGTGCGCTGGTTTCGGAACACGTTGTCGGGCGCGGTGCTCGAATTCGGCTGCGAGCTCTTGTCGGATGCGCCCGAAGCCGCGGCCGCGGCGGCAGAACATGCGCCGGATACGCATCTGATGCCCGTCCTCGTGCTTCCCGAGGAGCAGCAGGATCCCGACGCATCCTCGCCGCAACTCGCCGCGCCCGCGGGTGCGTTCGCGCTCGAGCAGGCGGTGAGCCTTCGGCGCAGAGGCGGCTCGGGCTTCGCCGTGCTTACCAAGCTCGTCGAGCAAGGTCCCGGTTTCGATCTCTACGAGTTCGTGTCGGTGCGCTGAACCGCGCAAACGCGTTCCATCATGACCGCGGGCGGCGCGCCCGGAAGCTGTCGAGGATCAACGCTATCGCGCCGATGGTGATCGCGCTGTCGGCGACGTTGAATGCCGGGTAGTACCAGTCGCGATAGTGCAGCAGCATGAAATCGACGACGTAGCCGAGCGTCAGTCGATCATAGAGATTGCCGAGCGCGCCGCCGATGATGAGCGCAAGCCCCGCGCAGAGCAGCGCACGACCGCCGCGCGCCAGGAACCACAGCATTGCGCCGATCGCGACGATCGCGATCAGCACGAAGAACCAGCGTTGCCAGCCGCCGACGTTGGCGAGGAAGCTGAACGCTGCCCCGCGATTGTAGGCGAGCACGAGGCTTGCGAACGGCGTGAGCGGCAGATCTTCGCCGGGTCGAAACGACGTAACAATCCAATGCTTCGAGAGCTGGTCGAGCACGATCACGAGAAATGCGAGCCCGAGCCAGCGCAAGTTGCGAAAGCCCGCCGCGGTGTGTCGGGCGGCGACCGCGCTCATCACGCGTAAGTGCGCGGCTCATCATCGCCCGCGAGATTCGCGACGCAACGACCGCACAGTCCCGGATGCGAACGATCGATGCCGACATCGGTCCGCCAATGCCAGCAGCGGTCGCACTTGGGGTGCGGACTCGGCGTTACGGCGATCGCGAGCGACGTGCCGCGCCGAAGAAACGCGGCCGACGTAATGAACACGAACCGAAGATCGTCGCCGAGCGACGCAAGCGCGGCGTGCTCGTCGCCCGCAGCCACGATGTCGACCTCGGCCTGAAGCGACGAGCCGATGCCGCCAGCCTGACGCACCGCCTCGAGCTCCTTTTGCACGAGCGCGCGCACGGCGAGAATCCGCTCCCATTTCGCGACGAGGACACCCGCATTCGGCACGTCGGGAAGCATCTCGCTCCACGTGCGTACGAAGATCGTCCGATCGTCGGGGTGAAGAATTTGCCATGCCTCCTCGGCGGTGAACGACAGCACGGGCGCCATCAGCGACAGCAGCAGATCGCGAATGATCGCTAGCGCCGTCTGCGCCGAACGACGCGCGCGGCTCGTTTCCGCCGTCGTGTAGAGCCGGTCCTTGAGCACGTCGAGGTAAAACCCGCCGAGCTCCTCGGAACAGTACGTTTGCAGGCGCTGCACGACGAGGTGGAACTCGTAGCGATCGTAATCGCCGATCACGGCGTCGGCGAGCTCGCGCGCTTTCGCGAGCGCGTAGCGATCGATCTCGAACAGCTCGCCGATCGGCAGCGCGTCCTTCGCGGCATCGAAGTCGGACGTGTTCGCCATCAGGAAGCGCAACGTGTTGCGAATGCGCCGATAGCTTTCGACGACGCGCTTCAGGATCTCGTCGGAGATCGAAAGCTCGCCCGAGTAATCGGTCGCACCGACCCACAGGCGCAGGATCTCCCCGCCAAGCGTCCCCGCGACCTTTTGCGGGGCGACGACGTTGCCCTTCGACTTCGACATCTTGCGGCCTTCGCCGTCGACGACGAAGCCGTGTGTCAGAAGCGCCTTGTACGGCGGCACGCCGTTCAGCATGCAGGACGTCAGCAGCGACGAATGGAACCAGCCGCGATGCTGGTCGGAGCCTTCGAGATAGAGGTCCGCGGGAAAACCGGTTTCGGACGCATGCGAACCCATGCGCTTGTCGCGCGCCGTGCGTCCGCCCATCACCGTCTCGTGCGTCGTGCCCGAATCGAACCAGACGTCGACGGTGTCGGTGAGTTTGCGATAACGCTTGTCGTCGACGCCGAAATCCTCGCTCGTCGCTTCGAACCAGCTTTCGATGCCGTGCGCTTCGACCTTCGTCGCGGCAAGCTCGAGCAACGCGAGCGTGTCGGGATGAAGCTCGCCCGTGTCGCGATCGACGAAGAACGGTAACGGAACGCCCCATTGACGCTGGCGCGACAGCGTCCAGTCGGGCCGGTTCGCGATCATCCCGTAGAGTCGTCCCTTGCCCCAAGCGGGAAAGAACTCTGTACCCTCGATGCCGCGAAGCGCGGTCGCGCGAAGCGTCTCGTCCGGCTTGACGCCGCGATACCCCGGTACATCGTCCATGCCGACGAACCATTGCGTGGTTGCGCGATAGATGATCGGCGTCTTGTGCCGCCAGCAATGCATGTAGCTGTGCGGAAACTTCTCTGAATGGAAGAGCGCATGCACCTCCCGCAGCTTGTCGACGATGCGCGCATTCGCCTCCCAGATCGAGAGGCCGCCGAAGAACGGCAAGTCCTTCGCATAGCGACCATCTGCCTGCACCGGATTGAGAATCTCGTCGTCGGTCAGGCCGTAGCGGCGACAGGATATGAAGTCGTCTACGCCGTACGCGGGCGAACTGTGAACGATGCCCGTCCCTTGATCGAGCGTGACGAATTCCGCGAGATAGATCGGCGATGCGCGATCGTAGAACGGATGGCGGAACGCGATCCGCTCGAGCGCGTTGCCGCGCGTGGTCGCGACGATGGTGCCCTCGATGCCGAAACGCGCGAGACAGGCTTCGACGAGATCGTTCGCCAGCACGAGATGTCCGCGCGGCGTTTTCACGAGCGCATAGTCGACGTCGGGATGAACGTTCAGCGCCTGGTTCGCAGGGATTGTCCACGGCGTGGTCGTCCAGATCAGCGCGTAGATCGGCCCTTCCGGCGCACTCGCGAGACCGAACGCGCGCGCGAGCTTCGCGCGCTCCGATTCATCGCTCAGCGGAAAGCCGACGTCGATCGCGCTGTCGACACGATCCTCGTACTCCACTTCCGCTTCGGCGAGCGCGCTTTGACAGTCGAAGCACCAGTTGACAGGCTTGAGACCGCGGTACAGATAGCCCTTTTCGAGCACCTTGCCGAGCGCACGGATCTCGTTCGCCTCGTTGCCGAAGCTCATCGTCGTGTAAGGATGGTCCCAGTCGCCGAGCACGCCGAGTCGCTCGAAGTCCTTCTTCTGGCGCTCGATCTGCTCGGTCGCGTACGCGCGGCAAAGGCGCTGCGTTTCCGCCGTCGAGAGCGTCTTGCCGTAGGTCTTCTCGATTTGCACCTCGATGGGCATGCCGTGGCAATCCCAGCCCGGCACGTAAGGCGCGTCGAAGCCGGCGAGCGTCCGGCTCTTGACGATGACGTCCTTCAGGATCTTGTTGACCGCATGGCCGATGTGGATGTCGCCATTCGCGTAGGGCGGCCCGTCGTGCAGGATGAAGCGCGGGCGCCCGCCCGACGCTGCCCGGATCGATGCATAGACGTTCTTCTTGCGCCACGCATCGACCCAGCCCGGCTCGCGGCGGGCGAGATCGCCGCGCATCGGGAAACGGGTGTCGGGGAGGTTCAGCGTCGACTTGTAGTCGGTGCGGGTGTCGTCGGGCATTTCAAAGGTCGGTGACGGGGAAGCTCATCCGTGCATGGCAAAGTATCTTCGCGCGTCCTGGACGTCTCGCCCGATCTGTTGCGACAGCGCGGCAAGATCGGGAAAACGGGCTTCGTCGCGAAGCTTCCGCAGGAACTCGATGCTGATCCGCTGGCCGTAGATCGCACCATCGAAGTCGAGCAGATATACCTCGGCAACCGGTCGCCCGTCGCTCGCGATCGTCGGCCGCACGCCAACGCTCGCCACGCCTTCGCGCGGGCCGTCTCCCAAACCATACACGCGCACCGCGAAGATGCCGGACAAAGTCGGCCAATGCCGCAGCGTCAGGTTCGCCGTCGGAAAGCCGAGCCGTTTCCCGAGCTTGTCGCCGTGCGCGACGTGACCGCTCAGCGTGTAGTTGCGGCCGAGCAGCGCTTTCGCAAGGTCGAGATTGCCGTCGGCAAGGGCGTTGCGCACGGCGGTGCTCGACGCGCGGATGCCGTCGACTTCGACCGTCCGCATCACTTCGACACTGAACGTTCGCGCGGCGTTGCGCAGGAATGCGAGGTCGCCGCTACGCCCGCGGCCAAAGCGAAAATCCTCGCCGACGAGCAGCCATCGCGTCGCGAGGCGCCGTTCGAGAACGTCCGCAACGAAATCGGCTGCGCTCAGCGATGCGAGCCGTTGATCGAAGCGCGCGATGTAGGTGATCGCGATGCCGTACGCGCGGAACAACGCGAGCTTCGAGCGCACGGTCGAAAGGCGCGGCGGCGCGCTCGCTTTCGAGAAGAACTCGCGCGGATGCGGATCGAACGTAAGCAACGCGGGCGGGAGCCGCAGGTCTTCAGCCGCCTCGACGAGGCGCGCGAGCATCGCCTGGTGGCCGCGATGAACGCCATCGAAATTGCCGATCGTCAGCGCAACCGGAGCGTCGGGTGCGCGAACCAGGTCCCGTTTGACACGCAAGGCGCGACACAGCGGCGGCGGCAGTGGCGCTCCGCGCCGCGGATTCCGTCCTGTGGAAAGTCGATCATTTTAGCCGATCGGCCATGCGTGCTCCTGCCAGCCGCGGTCGACGAGCGGATGGTAGAGCGCGATGCGAATGGGACGCCGGTCGATCGCCGCGACGATGCGCGCATAGCGCGATAGCTGCGGCAGGTAGCGCTCGAATTCGCGCGCAAGGAATGTCGCCGGATCGGCGCCAAGATGCCCGCCGGTCTTGAAATCGACGATGTAGCGGTGGCCGTCGGCGACGAAGCTCCGGTCGGGCACGATATGCATCACGCGTCCCTGGTCAAGTCCCGCGAGCGACCATTCGCTTCGCGCGTCCTCGTGCGCGCGATCGAAGAGCCAGCGCCCGCGCGGATCGCCGAGCGTTCGCGTAAGGATCATCATTACGCGATCCGCAGCTTCGCCGACACGGTCGCGCTCGATGCCTTCGCCGCGAAGCTCCGCGATGATGCGTGATCGCGCGTCGCGCACGCGCTTTGCGTCCCATGCGTCCAGGCCTTCGGCTCCGACCTGCGCGAGCAGGCGATGCGCGACAGTGCCGATCGCCGCCGCAGTCGCCTCGGCCCAGTCGAACGTCGGCCGCGCGTCGATGGAAGCCGTTTGTGGCGACACGGGCAGCGGGTTCGGAAGCGTCGGCGGTTGCCAGTCGATCGGAAGCCGCTCGAGGAAACCGCGTGTCTCGGCTGTACGATCACTTTGCTCGTCCGCGGCGTGGTGCGTAAGTTGCGAAGACACCCCATCCCATAAGCGTTCGAGGGCGCTGCCACGCCGCGGCCGCTGCAATCCGTGCCCTGCCTGCGCGTTTTGAGGAGGCGCAAGCGCGAGCAAATGCAAGCGGCGCCTCGCCCGCGTCGCCCCCACGTACAAAAGACGACCGAGCTCGGCCGCTTCCTCGGCGGCATCCAATCGCTGCAGCCAGCGATAGACGGGGTCGGATGCGCTTTTTGCGCCTACACGTGCCCGCATCGGGGCAATGACGAGCGTACGAGCGCCATCGTGCTCCCGCACTTTCCAGCGCAACAGCGGCATGTCGACGCCACCGGCGACGAGATCGAGCCCGGGAAAAATCACCGCATCGAATTCCAGGCCCTTCGCCCGGTGCAGCGTCATTACCTGAACGCCGCTTGATTGCGCGCTGCCTGCTTCGGCGAAAAGGCGCGATGCCGTATCGACGAGCGTCTCGAAATCGGATAGATCGCCGCCGCGCTCGTGCTCGGCGATCAGCGCGAAGACCCGGTCGGTGCCGTCGCGGTCGAGTGGCGACGATGCGTACGCCGGTCCCCCGAGCGCGAGCCACGCGCCCTTCAATCGGGCGGTGAAGCTCGCACTCCCGCGTGCGGCAAGCGCCGGCGCGATCGCGCGCGAGAAGCGGGCGACACGCATCCGCGCATCGGGTGAAAGTGCATCGAGCACGGTGGCTTGCTCGATCGCCTCGGCGATCGTGCGCGAGGGTGTGCCGGCAACGATCAACAATTCCGCCAGCGTCAATCCGCACCACGGCGCGCGAAGCATGGACAACCATGCCAGGCGATCGGTCGGCTGCGCGATCGCGCGCGCAAGCGCGAGAAGATCGCGTGTCGCAAGACGATCGTGCAGATCTTCGAGATCAACGGCGGAATAGTCGATTCCCGCGCGACGAAGCACGGGCAACAGCGCCTGCGCATGGCTTCGCGCGCGAACGAGCACCGCGATGTCGTCGACGCCGGCAGCCTGTGCCTCGCGGATGCGCCGAACGACGGCGTCGGCTTCCGCACCACGCGATGCGACGAGATCGAACGTGGGCGCGAGGTCCGCGTCGCGGGCCGGATCGGCGTACGCAGGACGATAGGCCGCCTCGCCGCGCGATGGATCGGACACGGCGGGAAGCACCGAGCGAAACACGTCGTTGACCCATCCGACGATTTCGCCCTGCGAACGAAAATTGCGAGCGAGTTCGACGACGCCGACCGGCACGCCGGCGATGTGCGCGCGCGCCTGCGCTTCGAGGAATTGCGCGACGTCGGCCTCGCGGAAGCGATAGATCGACTGCATCGGATCGCCGACCGTGAACAGCGTCCGGCCATCGCCCGGCGTCCATCCTTCGATCAGTCGTGCGATCAGCGCGAGCTGCGCGTTCGACGTGTCCTGGAACTCGTCGATCAAAAGATGCGAAAGCCGATAATCGATCGCGAGCAGGACGTCGCTCGGCTCGTCGGGCGCGCCGAGCGCTGCGAGTGCGCGCAGCGTCGCTTCCGCGAAGTCCGCTTCGCCGTGCGCGCGAAACACCCGCTCCAGTGCACCGGCTACATGCGCGAGCACGCGCATTGCCGCGACGACGAAGCTCCAGGTGTCGTCCTCGAATCGCTCGGGCGGCAACTCGCGCACGCGATGCCAGGCCTGCGCGAGGCCTTCGACGCTCGCCGCTTCGCGCAGCCACGCCTCGAAGCTCGCCTTGCGTTGTACACGCGAGTGACGCTCTCCGCCGCTGCCCGCTGCAGGAAAACCTTGGCGCTTCGTCACCTGCCGCAGGAATGTTCCTGCATTCGTCAACAGCCAGTCGCCAAGCGCACACCACGATCGACGATCGTCGAGCGCCGGAAGCGCGCCCTCACGGCAAAGCGCTTCCAGCCCCGGCAAACAATCTGGCGGCGCGTCGTTCTCGCAAAAGCCGTCGATTGCCGCTTGCGCGTGCCCTGGCAGCGCATCGGCAAGCGCGCGTGGCAGAAGATCGGCAACCAGCGCAATCGCGTCGCGCGCCTCGCGCGCGAGCAACGCTTCGACCTCTCGACGCAGCGCGTCGGCGTCCTCGTCGAACATTCGCGCTGGCCATCTATCGCGTTCGGCAAGCATCTGCGCTAGAAGACGCGTCACCGCCTCGGCGTCGTTGTCCTGCCATGCGAGAAACGTTCGCCAATGCGGGTCATCGACGGGCGCTTGCGCGAGCGCAGCACGAGCGGCCTCGCGATACAGCGCGCTCGCATCGTCGACGAAGCGCGGCAATGCGCCGAGGCCGGCGGCAAGCGGCGCCTGCCGGGCAATCGACGCCGCGAGCGCGTCGATCGTCATGATCCGAAGCCGCGTCGGCTGCTCGAGCAGCCGCCAGCCCATGGCGAGATCATTCGCGAGCGCGCGGCGTGCGAGCTGGTGCGTCCGCGCTTCGTGCGCGGGAAGCTGCGTCTCGTCGGGCGCTTGCGCTGTCGCGCGGAGCGCATCGACGATGCGCGTGCGCATCTCGGCGGCCGCCTTGCGCGTGAACGTCATCGCGACGATGCGCTCGGGTCGATCGACGATCGCGAGGAGCGCGAGAAAGCGCTGGATCAGAAGCGATGTCTTGCCGGAGCCGGCCGGCGCCTGGACGAGCCAGGAACGCGAGACGTCGAGCGCATGGTCGCGCGCCGCCGCATCCCGAGACGCAAGTGCGGAGACCTCTGTCGCGCCGGGCCGCCCCAAGCGACTGATCGCACCCCCTTTGGGGGCAGCGAGCGAAGCGAGCGTGGGGGTCCTATTCCGATTCATCCGCGGCGCCCGCGACCGCAGCGTCGTCGCCGAGTCGACGAATTCGACACAGCGAGTGCAGTCCGCAATACGTGCACGTCGTCGCTGCGCGCGGAGACACATCGGCGACACCCGCTCGAATGTCGCGCGCGAGCGCGACCACCGATTCGCGTAACGCCTCGCGTGCGCTCTGCCAATCGGCGTTCGGCAGCGGGCGCGGCCGTCCATTCGCAAGCGCCGGCCAAAGCGACGGGTCCTCGACTATGCCCGCAACGTCGATCTCGCCTGCCTTGACCTGCGCGTAGGCAAGCGCGCGAATCGGTTGGTTGTCGGCCCGCTCGAGCGCATGCGCATAGACCGCGAGCTGGATGCCTTCCGGCCTTTCCTCGAACCATTTCACAGGAGGCACGATGCGACCCGATTTGTAGTCGATGATCGCGACGCCACCGTCGGCCAACGCATCGATCCGGTCGATGCGCACCGACACGCGCAGGCCTTCGATCTCGTCGTCGCAACGCAGCTCGTGCGCCTGCACGCGAAACGGCGGACGCGACCGTTCCCCTTCATCGAGCCATGCACGAAGGGTGGCCGCGAGACGATTCGCCTCGGCGTTTGCAACCACCGGAGAAACCGCGCGCCATCGCGCGGCAGGAATGCGCGCGCGCCCTGCTTCCACTGCAGCACCGACGCACGCGGACAATCGCTCGGCATCGAGCGCGAGTAACGAAGCGTGATCGCCCACGCCATCCCAGAAGGCCCTGAGCGTCGCATGCAGCATCTCGCCGCGTTCGGCGGCCGTCAATCCGTCCGGGCATATGGCCATCGGACCGACGCGCAGCCGATGGCGCGCGTATGCCTGGAACGGACACGCGCTTTGTCGATCGAAGAGCGCCGCACCGCCCTGGATAGAGGACGAATCGACGATCGCCGGCGCATGCCGATCGTCGATGCGCTCGATTGGTGCTTCCCCGAATGCGTCGCGAATGCGCGCCGAGCGCGGCAACGACGAGCTTTCGACGCATGGCCAGTGCGCGAAAAGCGGCGAAACCGGCACTTCGGCTTCGTCGATCGTGGCGGCATGACTGACGACGATCTCGGGCGCAAGCGCCTCGAGCGCCGCCGTGATCTCGATCGCCCGAGCGAGCGCGGTTTGCGCGTTCGCACGCGGGACGTTTCGCTCACGCTGCCATGCAAGCGGCAACAAGGGGTTGGGTGAGGCGGCGCGCGGCCAGCGCTGCGCATCGAATCCGGCGAGCCACGCGTAATCGAACTCGAGTCCAGCAGCTTCCAGCACGCCGAGGATCTGGATTTGCGCGGGTGGCGCTTCGGGCTGAAACAGCGTTTCTGTCAGCAGCGCGCGGAATGCATCGTGCGCGGCGACTGCGGAAAGCGGACCGGTGACCGTTCCGATCGACCCGAAACGTGCGAGCGCGGCGGACCACGCTTCACGCACCTGCCAATCGTTGCTCGAAAGCGTTACATCTCCGGGCCAGCCGAGCGCCGCGAGCCAGTCCGACCACGCGCGCGCCCATTCGCGCGGAAGCCGTAGCGCATGCGTTGGCGTTGCGATGTTCGTGAAGCGCCGGTGCAGCAACGGATCGCATGTGCGAAGCGCGGATAGAACGTCGGCCCATCCGACTTCGCGCATGCCGAGTCGAAGCCAGTGCGCCTCGACCTGCGCGCGCTGCGTCCATTGTGTGCCGGCGTCCGGCAGGTAAGGCGAGCGCAGTGCGCCCACGGCTGCGGCCGCTTCGACTCTCTGCGACGAAAGCGCGATCATGTCGAGCGCATGGGTGACGATCGGCACGGAGGCGAGCGGCGCGCCAAGCGAGATTCCATACGGACGCGGCGCGTCGGGCGAAAGCGCGAGAAGATGCTCGGGGCAAAGCGTTTCCTCGGCGAGCGCGAGCGCCTCGCTTCGGCGCTCGTCGAGATCGGCAATGACAATTGCGATTCGCGCGGACGCTTCGTGCGTCAGGCGATCGCGTGCGTAGGCGAACGCGTGGGCAAGCTCGTCGCGCGGCGTAGCGAACGCTGTTCGCATGCGCGTCGTATCGCGTTTCGCGATCGGTGATTCGGCGATTGCGACGCCTGCCGCGCGCAATGCGGCGACGAGTCGGCGCTGCTGCGGTGTAAATGACAGGAAGCCGTGCAGGACGACGGGCTGCGTGCCGGCAAGCCACGACGCTTCGGCAATTCGGCAGAGGCGATCGCGCAATTGCGCATCGTCGATCGCATCGATCGAACCGACGTGCGACTCGTAGCGCGAAGCCCACTCGCCGAACACCATCGGATCGTCCGCGAGCGCCGTCGCGACGGTCGCGGCCAATGCCTCGCCTTCGTCACGAAAGCGGTGAAACGTCGACCATGCATCGGCGGCATGGCGCGCAGCGCCGTGCGCGTTCAGCCAATCACGGCCGTAGCGCGCGACGATGGTGTGCCAGAGTGCACGCGCCGCGGCTTCGTCGAGGAGCGCAGGCGGCGACGTCGAAACGCCCGCGGCGAGCGCCGTGCGCCAGAGGCGCGAAATCCACGCGCCGAACGGCAGCACATCGGGCGGGCGCCACGCGCGCGCGCCGGCCGCGACCTGCCGTGCATCGAAGCGGGCGGCGAGGTCGCGCGCCAGCCGATTGTTGGGCGTGACGACGGTGACGTCGTCGGCGAGCGCCTCGAGAGGAAACGACATGGAAGATGGCGCGGCGAAATAGCACCGCGAAGTGCGGGGGAGACTTTAACAGACGCGCGCGCGTCGATCAGGCTCCGCGGAGGCAGCCGGCGGCAACCCGACGCGCAGCCAGACGCGGTGGCCCGCGTCCTTGACGAAGAATTAGGGCAGCATCGACATGATCGTGGACGCCTGCGCGATCAATCGGAGCCGAACCGCTCGACGAGCGATATCGGCAGATCGTCCGTGACGTTCAGGGCAATTCCTGGCGTCGCAGGCGATGCGGACAAAGCGGGACCCATCGCGACCGGCACCGTGCCGAGGGCCGGCGGCGGTGTCATCAATGAGCCAGGCGGAAGATTGACCGCGCGCACGGGCGCGGTCGATGGTTGCATCAGCGAGCTGCGTGGATCGATGGCGACGCCGTTCTGATTGCGCCTCGCCGTCCATTCGCCGCACCAGTCGTCGTCCCGCACGTGCGGCCATACGCCTTCGACCATGTACGCCTTCGCGTTGATCGGGTGAACGACCGGCAGGCCGCGCCGGCACTTGCCCCAGCGTATGCCCTTCTCCTCGATCTGCGCGTCGTTGCGATCGTAGTATTGGCATGCGACACACTTTTCCACGGTCGATCCCCTCGTTTTTTTGTTCGTTTGTTCTTGCTGCCGTCAATGAAGCGACACGCCGGCGAAACCCGACGGCGTCTGTGCTCTCGTCGGTCGCGTACGCGGTATGGCGGATCGGTGGACGAAGCGCGCATCCGTGGCCACGCGCGCGCATGCGCACTTTCGTGATGCGCGGCTTGCCCGTTCTCCGCGGCGCCTTGGCATTGCGCGGCGTCCCGCCGGACGAGCGCCGGTCGATCGCAGTTTCCGAATAAGAAGGGCCGCCGACCGCATCGCTGTTTGCAGTTAAGAAATGTTCCCGGCGGCCAAAACGTGTCTGTTCAGGCCGCGAGCTCGGGCAACGTCGCGAGCAGCGTTTCGGGCACCTGCTGCACGCGGGTGAATCCGGTGATCGCAGCCGCATCGAGCTGCGATTGCAATTCGGCGTCGGCTGCCTGCGCTTCCTTCGTGAGCTGCTCGTCGTAGACGCGGCGCTGCTCGGGATCCGACAGCACCGCATACGCGGCGTGAATCATCCGAACCAGTCCCGACAAGTCCTGCCCTGCATCGGTATGGCCGTACTGGAAACGCTCGAGCAGCGCGCAGTACGCGGCTTCGATGCGTTGCGGACTCGCGCCAGGTGCAAGCTCGAGATAGTCGTAATGCGTGTAAGTCACCAATCGTCTCCTGTCCGGGTGGGCGTCTTCGATGACGCCGCCTTGCGAGCCATTTGAGCAGCAAGCGTGCCACCTGCGATTCCCGTTGATCGGACCGCGGTAAGTTGTTGACGCAACACGCTGCAGCGCCCGGCGCGCAGCGTGGTCCGCACAGTTCGTGGTCTACGAAACCCCGCTCGCGATGCAGTGACCTCGCGTCGAATCGCGGCAACGGCGCACTCGACGTGTATCGCGTTCGCTGGCCAACGCGCCCTTGCGTGCGGCCCGCGAACCACGCAATTCGTTGTCGCGCATGGCGCGTACAATTCCCGCATGCCTCTCGACTACAGCGAATCGGCGTTCCGCCGCGTCGTGCGCGCCGCGTGTCCGCACGATTGCCCCGACACATGCGCGATGCTCGTCACGGTCGAGAACGGCCGCGCCGTGGAGATTCGCGGCGCACCCGACCATCCGCCGACCGGCGGCACCCTCTGCACGAAGGTCGCGCGCTACCTCGATCGCACGTATTCGCCGGATCGCCTCCGCTATCCGATGCGCCGCGTCGGGACGAAAGGCGCAGGACGCTTCGCCCGAATTTCATGGGACGAAGCGCTCGACGAGATCGCGGAGCGCTTCAAAGCGATCGCCGCGTCGAGCGACGGGCCGCAGTCGATCCTCCCCTACAGCTACGCGGGCACGATGGGACTGTTGCAGGGTTCGTCGATGGATCGCCGCTTCTTCCATCGGCTCGGCGCGTCGCTTCTTGCACGCACGATCTGCGCGGCCGCCGGCAAGGCCGGCTGGGGCGCCGTCGTCGGCGCGTCGATGGGGATGGACGTCGAGGCGTACGAGAACAGTCGCCTGATCCTGATCTGGGGCAGCAACCCGATCGCGTCGAACCTGCATTTCTGGACGCGCGCGCAGGAAGCCAAGCGCCGCGGTGCGAAGCTCGTCGCAATCGATCCCTATCGCAGCGCGACCGCACAGAAATGTCACGAGCACATCGCCGTGCTGCCTGGCACCGACGCAGCGCTCGCGTTCGGCATCATGCACGTGCTGATCGACGAGGGACTCGTCGATCGCGACTACGTCGATCGCTACACGGTGGGCTACGACGCGCTCGCGGCGCGGGCGCGCGAATGGACGCCTGCGCGCGTCGCGACCACCTGCGGCATCGAGCCCGACCAGGTCGTGCGCCTCGCGCGCGACTACGGCACGATCAAGCCCGCCGCGATACGGCTCAATTACGGCATGCAGCGCGTGCACGGCGGCGGCAATGCCGTGCGCGCCGTCGCCTGCCTGCCCGCGCTCGCCGGGGCGTGGCGGGATCCGGCCGGCGGCGCGCTGCTTTCGTCATCGGGAACGTTCCCGGTCGATTCGCAGGCGCTCGAGCGGCCCGATCTCGTTCGCGGCTCGCCGCGCACGATCAACATGTCGACGATCGGCGATGCGTTGACGAGGATCGACGATCCGCCGATCCGCGCGATCTACGTCTACAACTCGAATCCGGTCGCCGTCGCGCCGGAATCGTCGCGCGTCGTCGCGGGATTTTCCCGCGAGGACCTCTTCTGCGTCGTGCACGAGATTTTCAAGACGGACACCGCGGACTACGCCGACATCCTGTTGCCGGCAACGACGCAACTCGAGCAGACGGACATCCACAGCTCCTATGGCCATCTGTATATGCTGGCCAACAATCCGGCGATCGCACCGATCGGCGAGGCGTTGCCGAATACCGAAGTGTTCCGCCGCCTCGCCGCGAAAATGGGCTTCGACGAGCCGTGCTTCCGCGACAGCGACGACGAGCTCGCGCGGCAGGCGTATCGCGCAAATGATCTTCGCGCTGTCGGCATCGACTGGGATTCTCTGAAAGCCGCCGGCTTCAAGCGGCTCAACGTGTCGCGGCCCTACGCGCCGTTCGCGCAAGGCAATTTCCCGACGCCGTCGGGCAAATGCGAGTTCTGGTCGCAAACGCTCGCCGCGCGCGGCGAGGATCCGCTGCCTTCTTATCTGCCGCCGCGCGAGTCCGCCGCGACGAACGCCGAACTCGCCGCCCGCTATCCACTCGGGTTCATTTCGCCGCCGGCGCGCAACTTTCTGAACTCGTCGTTCGCGAATCTCCCTGCATTCGTCGACGAGGAGAAGACGCCGCGCCTCGACATTCATCCCGACGACGCCGCGGCGCGCGCGCTCTCGACCGGCGATCCGGTGCGCGTCTTCAACGACCGCGGGAGCCTGCTCGCGACCGCGCGCGTGACCGATCGCGCGCGCCCTGGTGTCGTGGTGGCGCCCTCCATCTGGTGGCGCAAGCTCGCGCCGGGCGGCGAAAACGCCAATGCGGTGACGAGCCAGGCGATAACCGATCTGGGGGACGGGCCGACGTTCTACGACTGCCTGGTGGAAGTGCGTCCCGCTTAAGACCTCAGGCCGCTACAGCTTCCGCACCAAACCCACCATCACCCCGAAGATTTCGAGCTCGCCCTCGGGCCGGATCACCGGGTAGGCCTTGTTCTCGGGCTTCAGCACGAAACGGCCGTTTTCGAGATCGAGCCGTTTCAGCGTGAACTGGTTGTCGACGATGGCGACGACGATGTCGCCCTTCTGCGCCGCAGCGCGCTTTTCGACAACGACCAGGTCACCCTCGAAAATGCCGGCGTCCATCATCGAATCGCCCTTGACCCGCACGAGCACGGTCTGCGACGGACGCTCAATCAGGTAATCGTCGAGCGTGACGGCGTCGGCCTCGTCGTCGGCAATCGGTTCGGGGAGACCCGCGCGAACGAAGCCCGTGGCGAGCGCCCGCGCGAAGAACCGCTTGGTGGGCGCGAGGCGGCGATCGGGCGTCGATTCGAGATAGCCCGCGAGCTTGAGTCGCGCGACGAGCGCCGCGACGGATGACTTCGAGCGCAGGCCCAGCAATTCCCCGATCGACGAATACGACGGCAGCGCGCGATGGCGCGCGTAGTAGTCCTGCAGCGTGCCGAGATAGGAACGATCGTTCGACATGGCGCTAGAATACGAACGATCGTTCGGCCTTGTCAAGGCCGCCGATCGGACGCGCCGCTCCCATTGCCATGTTGCCTCTACCCGCCTTCGCGTTCGTCGACCTCGAGACGACGGGCACGCGCGCCAGCGCCGACCGGATCACCGAGATAGGCGTCGTCCGGGTCGACGACGATGGCCGCGACATACGCATCACCGAATGGGAGAGTCTCGTCGATCCCGAAGTGCCGATCCCGCCGACGATCCAGGCATTGACCGGCATCACGGACGCAATGGTGCGAAGCGCGCCGTCGTTTTCGACGATCGCACGCGACGTTCTGGAACTCCTCGCAGGCTGCGTCTTCGTCGCGCACAACGCGAGGTTCGACTACGGCTTTCTGAAGCACGCATTCGCACGACTGTCGCGATCGTTCTCCGCACGCGTGCTTTGCACGGTGCGCTTGTCGCGCCGACTCTTCCCGCAAGCCGAAGGCGGCCATGGCCTCGACGCGCTGATCGCGCGTCATGCTCTTCGCATCAGCAATCGCCATCGCGCGCTCGGCGACGCGCGCGCCATCTGGGCATTCGTCGAGCTGCTTTATCGCGAACACCCTGCGGACAGCATCGATGCGGCCATCAAGCGCATTCTGCGCATGCCGAGTCTTCCGCCGCAGCTTCCTCCCGATGCGATCGACGCGTTGCCCGATTCGCCCGGCGTTTACCTTTTCTACGGCGACAATGCGCTGCCGCTCTACATCGGCAAGAGCGTCAACCTGCGCGAGCGAGTCGCCGCGCATTTCTCGCAGGATTGGCGCAGCGAGACCGATCTGCGCATGTCGCGCGAGATTCGACGCATCGAGCACGAGCAAACCGCCGGCGAGCTCGGCGCGTTGTTGCGCGAAGCCGTGCTCGTCAAGGCGCGGCTGCCCGCGCACAATCGGGCGCTGCGACGAAAGGAGGAAGCGGGCGTCGCGCACATGGGTGACGGCGTCCCGCGATTCGTTTCAGCGAAGTGCATCGAATCGCGCGATGTCGCAGGCGCGTACGGGCCGTTCGCCTCGCGAGCATCGTTTCGCTCAGCGCTTCGCGCGATTGTTCGCGAGCATCGCCTCTGCGCGCGTCGCGTTGGCCTGGAGCGCGGCGCCAATGGACCGTGCTTCGCGCGTCAACTTGGACGTTGCAACGGCGCGTGCATCGGCGACGAATCGGCGCACCAGCACGACGCCCGTCTCGCGGACGCGCTCGCGCCGCTCGCGATTCCGTCGTGGCCCGTGCAAGGCGTCGCGTACGTTCGCGAAGCGGCGAGCGACGGCGAGCGCATCGACGTGCACGTGTTTCGCGACTGGTGCTGGCTCGGTACGGCGTGCGACGAAGCGGAGCTGGCGGCGCTATGCGAGTGTCCGCCGAACGCGACGTTCGATCCTGACGTTACGCGCCTTTTGCTACGGCGCTATCGCGCCCGTACGCTCGATCTCCTGCCGCTCGCTCGCGAATAAGAGCTTGTCCGCCGATAAATCGCGTGTGCGAACCCTTCGGGAACGGGGAGGTTGGGCCGATTGCTGACGCATCACGTGATTTATTGGCGGACAAGCTCTTCGTCATCCCGCCGCCGCGTGCGCGGCGATGACATGCGCGACGCACGCAGTCAGGCGCTTCGCGTAGTCGATGTGCAGGAACTCGTTCGGCCCATGCGCATTCGAATGCGGGCCCAGCACGCCGGTAATCAGGAATTGCGCGTTGGGGAACCGCTTGCCGAGCATCGCCATGAACGGAATCGTGCCGCCCTCACCCATCGCCGCGGACGGCTTGCCGTAGAACGCCTTCGACGCTTCGTCGATCGCGCGCGAAAGCCAGGGCGCCGTCGCTGGCGCATTCCATCCGGTCGCGCCCTGCACGGGCTCGAAGCTTACGCGCGCGCCGCACGGCGGATCGGATTCGAGCAGGGATTTCATCGCCCGCGTCGCCTCGCCGCCGTCGATCGTCGGCGGAATCCGCAACGACAGCATCAGCGATGTCGACGGTCGCAGCACGTTGCCCGCGTCGGCGATCACGGGGAAGCCATCAGCGCCGATCGTCGATAATGCGGGTCGCCACGTGCGATTGAGAAGCGCCTCGCCGCCATCGGCCATCGGGTGCATGCCACTGCAAAACGGATACTTGCGAACCACCATATCACCGAGAATCGCGGCCGCCGCCGCGGCCTGCTCGATGCGTTCGTGCGGAATCTGCGCGTGAAACGCCGACGGAAGGATCCATCCGGTCGCGGAGTCCTCGAGGCGGTCGAGGAGCTTTCGCGCGATGCGAAACGACGACGGCACGATGCCGCTCGCGTCACCCGAATGCACGCCTTCGGTCAGCACGTCGACGCGAAGCGCGCCGGCCGCGAGGCCGCGAAGCGACGTCGTCATCCACAAGCGCTCGTAGTCGCCACAGCCCGAGTCGAGCCCGACGACAAGGTCGACTTCGCCAATGCGCGCCGCAAGCGCGTCCAGATACGCGGGCAGATCGTAGCTGCCGCTCTCCTCGCATGTTTCGATCAGGCCGACGCAGCGCGCATGCGGAACGCGCTGTGCGGTAAGCGCACGCAACGCGGAGAGCGCGGCGAAGATCGCGTAGCCATCATCGGCGGCGCCGCGGCCGTAGAGCTTGCCGGCGTCGATCAGCGGCGTCCACGGGCCTGCGTCGGCGCGCCATCCGATCATCTCCGGCTGCTTGTCGAGATGGCCATACAGGAGCACCGTGCGATCACGGGCGCCCGGCACCTCGAACAGCACAACGGGCGTGAGTCCCGGCAATCGCACGACCTCGACTGTCAAGCCGTCGATCGGCTGCGCCTTCGCCCATTGCTCGGCGAGCGTCACGACCCGCTCGATGTGCCCGTTCGCCTGCCACTTGCCGTCGAAATGCGGCGACTTCGCTGGGATGCGAACGTAATCGACGAGGCGCGGAACGATCTCGTCGTCCCATTGCCGATAGATGCGGTCAGTGGCGATCATATGCGGTGCTTCGCGTGATGGAGCGGACGGGAATGGCGAACAATAGCAGACCGTTTGCGCCGCGCCTTTCGCATGGCGAGACGCAGGGCAGCGCGAATGTCGATGCGCCGTCATCGAACGACGCAGTGTCTATTCCGTACGCCGGCCTGACGCCGGACCTGATTCTCGATGCACTCGATAGCGTCGGCATTCGCGGTGACGGCCGGCTGCTTTCGCTCAACAGCTACGAGAATCGCGTGTACCAGGTCTATCGAGACGACGAGCCGCCCGTGATCGTGAAGTTCTATCGGCCTGCGCGCTTTTCCGATGCGCAAATTCTCGAAGAGCATCGGTTCGTGCGCGAGCTTGCCGACAGCGAGGTCCCCGCCGTCGCACCGATGGCGTTCGTCGCGACCACGCTGCCTTCATTCGCGGGATTTCGCTTCGCCGCGTATCCGCGTTGCGGCGGACGCGCCCCGGCTCTGGAGCAGACGAACGTGCTGACGCAGCTCGGGCGTTACATCGCGCGCATTCATACCGTCGGCGCCGCGCGGGCGTTCGAGCATCGTCCAGCGCTTACGGTCGAGGCGTTCGGCGACGCGTCGCGCAGCTATTTGCTCGAACACGACTCCCTGCCCGCGGAGCTCCGCATACCATGGACGTCGATCGTCGATCTCGCGCTCGCGGCGATCCACCGCGCGTTTACCGCGGTGACTTTCACGTCGATTCGTCTCCATGGCGACTGCCATGGCGGCAATGTGCTGTGGACCGATGCAGGAGCGCATTTCGTCGACTTCGACGACGCGCGAATGGGACCGGCCGTGCAGGACTTGTGGATGCTGCTTGCCGGCGAGCGCGCGGCGATGGAGACGCAACTCGCCGCGGTGCTCGAAGGCTACGAATCGTTCGGCGACTTCGATCGGCGTGAGCTTGCGCTGATCGAGCCGCTACGCACGCTGCGGCTTCTTCACTACAGCGCGTGGATCGCGCGGCGCTGGGACGATCCGGCGTTTCCGGCCGCGTTTCCATGGTTCGGCACGAATCGCTACTGGCAGGATCGAATCCTCGAGCTTCGCGAGCAGGTCGCGCTGATGGACGAGCCGCCGCTTCGCGCGTAGCTACCGTGGGTGTCGGACAGCGGCCTACGCGGTTTTCAGTTCGTCCGGCTTGCTTGCGCGGCTTCCCCGCGAGAAGAATGTGAAGTCTTCCCAAAACGCCGCCCGGAGCACGATGGGGCTCGAACTCTATCGAAAGAAGCGCAATTTCAAAACGACGCCCGAGCCGGCCGGCCGCGTTCATGCGAAGCGCGGCACCGCCCGGATGTTCGTGATCCAGAAACACCAGGCGAGCCATCTTCATTACGACTTCCGCCTCGAGCTCAACGGCGTGCTGCTGAGTTGGGCGGTTCCCAAGGGCCCGTCGCTCGACCCGCACGATCGGCGGCTCGCGATGCACGTCGAGGATCATCCGATCGAGTACGGCGATTTCGAGGGCGTGATCCCTCCGAAGCAATACGGATCGGGAACCGTGCTCCTGTGGGATCGCGGCACGTGGATCCCGAAGGGCGATCCCGAGACCGCCTACGCGCAAGGCAAGCTCAAGTTCGAGCTCGACGGTGAAAAGCTCCACGGCGGCTGGACGCTCGTCAAAAGCAGCGGCGGCAAGTACGACCGCGAGAAGAGCTGGCTCCTGATCAAGGAGAACGACGAGTACGCGCGCTTCGGCGCCGATGCGCACATCGTCGATACCGAGCCCGATAGCGTTGCTTCGGGACGAAGCCTCGATGCGATCGCGGCCGATCCCGACCGCGTCTGGCACTCGAACAAATCGGTCGCCGAAAACATGCGCACCGGCCGGATCAAGCGAAATCCGGTTGCGCTCGCGCTCTCGAAGGTTGCCGGCGCACGGAAGGCCGCGCAATCGGAGACGATGGAAGCGGAGCTTGCGACGCTCGTCGAGCGCCCGCCCTCGGGCGACCAATGGCTGCACGAGATCAAGTACGACGGTTATCGCATGCTCGCGCGCGTCGCGGATGGGAAGTGTCGGATCGTCTCGCGCACCGGCAAGGATTGGACCGCCTCGTTCCCGACGATCGCTGACGCGACCGCACGATTGCCGATCGCCGCGGCGTGGATCGACGGCGAGATCGTCGTAATGGACGCGAAAGGACGCACGAGCTTCCAAGCGCTGCAGAACGTTCTCTCCGAAGGCGCTTCGGGAAAGCTCGTCTACTGCGTGTTCGATCTGCCGTACGTCAATGGTTACGACCTTCGCGATGTCCCGCTCGAAACGCGCAAGTCGCTGCTCGCGAAGATCGGAGCCAGCGGCGCGCTGATTCGCTACAGCGACCACGTCAAGGGCAACGGACCGGACTTCTTCGGCGAGGCGTGCAAGCTCTCGCTCGAAGGCATCGTGTCGAAGCGCGCCGATTCTCCCTATCGCGCAACGCGCGGACACGACTGGCAGAAAATCAAATGCGGCCTGCGCCAGGAGTTCGTGATCGGCGGCTACACCGACCCGCAGGGATCGCGCGCGGGTTTTGGCGCGCTGTTGCTCGGCGTCTACGAGGGACGCGCGCTCCGGTATTGCGGGAAGGTGGGCACCGGTTTCGGCGATGCGATGCTGAAAGCACTGGCGGCGCGGCTACATGATCTCGCCAGCGACAAGCCGCCGTTTGCCAATCCACCGATCGGCGCCGAGGGACGGCGCGCACATTGGGTACGCCCCGAGCTCGTCGGCGAGGTGTCATTCACGGAATGGACGCGCGACGGCACGCTTCGTCATCCGTCATTCGAGGGACTGCGCGAAGACAAGCCGGCGCGCGAGGTCGTACGTGAGGATGCGTCGCGGAGAGAAGGCGCGCGTGACGAAACAAGCGAGAAGCCGCAACGCGCGACGTCCCCAAAAACGACTCGCACCAGCGCGTCTAAACGGGCCACGAAAACGACGGGGAAGCATGGCGGCGACGCGCCGAACGAAGTCGCCGGGGTTGCGATCAGCAACGGCGCGAAACTCCTGTATCCCGAAGCGGGCATCACGAAGCTCGACGTCGCGCGCTACTACGAGGCGGTCGGCGAACTGATCGTTCCGCAGATCGCCGAGCGTCCGCTGACGCTCGTGCGCTGCCCGAACGGCTGGGACAAGAAGTGCTTCTATCAGAAGCATGCCAAGGAGGGCGTATCGGAGTTCATCGACCGCATCGATATTCGCGACAGCGGCGGCGTCAAGCCATACATGATGGCGATGAGCGTGAGCGCGGTCGTCGCACTGTCACAAATGGGCGTGCTCGAATTGCATCCGTGGGGATCGCGCACTCCCGCGCTCGACAAGCCCGATCGATTGATCTTCGATTTCGACCCGGACGAGTCGCTCGCCTTCGACAAGCTTGTCGATGCGCTGACCGTGTTGCGAAAGCTCCTCGACACGCTCGGCCTCGAGGCGTTTCTCAAGACGACCGGCGGAAAGGGCCTGCACGCGGTCATTCCCATTGCGCCGACGCGCGGATGGGAAGACGTCAAGGAATTCTGTCGCGCTGTCGCCGAGCTTCTCGTGCGCACGTTCCCCGATCGCTATACCGCGACGGTGTCGAAATCGCGTCGAAGCGGATTGATCTACGTCGATTACCTGCGCAACGTCGAGGGCGCAACCGCCGTGGCCGCGTATTCGGTTCGCGCGAAGGCGCGCGCACCGGTCGCCATGCCGATCGACTGGGCGGGTCTCGGCAAGAAGGATGTGCGCTTCGATTGCTACAACCTGCGTAACGTCCCGGGCATCGTGGCGAGGCGCAAGCGCGACCCCTGGGAGCGCCTGCCGAAAGTGCGACAGGCATTGACCGACGAGATGCTGGCGAAAGTGGGCATCGCCGGCTCGACAAGGAGAAGATGAGATGGCAAGAGCGATCTGGAAAGGCATGATTACGTTCGGGCTCGTCAGCGTTCCCGTCGAGCTTTTCCCGGCCGCGCAGTCGCACACGCTGTCGTTCTCGATGCTCGACAAGCGCGATTTCAGCCCGGTCGGTTACAAGCGCTACAACAAGACGACCGGCAAGGAAGTGCCGTGGAACGACATCGTCAAGGGTTACGAGTACGAAAAGGATCAGTACGTCGTGATGAGTGACGAGGATTTCCGGCGCGCGAACGTCCAGCAGGCGCGCGCCGTCGAGATCGCGACGTTCGTCGATGCGAACAGCATTCCGCCGCAGTACTTCGAGGCGCCCTACTACCTCGTGCCGGGCGAGCGCGGGCAGAAGGTGTACGCACTGCTCCGCGAGACGATGCGCAGCACGAACAAGGTGGGCGTCGGCCAGGTCGTGATCCGTACGACCCATCATCTGGCCGCGGTGCTTCCCGTCGACGACGCGCTGATGATGATCACGCTGCGCTACGCGAACGAGCTTCGTGCAGCGAAGGAGTTCGATTTTCCGCCGATGTCGCTCAAGAGCGCGGGCGTCACGCCGAAGGAGCTCGACCTCGCGCAGAAGCTCATCAACGACATGTCGGGCGCATGGAACCCCAAGGAATTCGAAGACACGTACAACGAAGACCTCATGCAGCGTATCGAGGAGAAGATCAAGCATGGAGAGACGCACGAGCTCACCAAGCCCGAGGCCGAGCCGAAGGAGCGTTCCGCGCAGGTGATCGACCTGATGGATCTTCTGAAGCGAAGCATCGACAACACTGGCGGGCGTGGAGCGCCGCGACGCGCGAAGCACGCTGCATCGGCTGCCAACGAAGACGAAGAAGCACCGGTCGGGCGCGCCGCGGCGCGAGCCCACAAATCCTCGGCCGCACGCAAGTCGACGAGCGCAAAAAAACCGGCGGCGCGGCGCAAGCGCGCCTGATGCGCGCGATGATGGAAGCGTGATGGCCGACCAGAAGTGGCCGGAAACCTTATGGATCGTGCGTCACGGACAAAGCGCCGGCAACGTCGCGCGCGAGGCAGCCGAGGCCGGATCGCGGCACTGGATCGAGATCGCGACTCGCGACATGGACACGCCACTGTCCGAGTTGGGTGAGCGCCAGGCACGCGCGCTCGGACGGTGGTTCGGCGAGTTGCGGGACGATTGCAAACCAAACGTTGTGCTGTGCTCGCCGTACGTGCGCGCCGTGCAGACGTCGCGTCTGTTGCTCGAGGCGACCGGTATCGACATCGATGATCTGACGTTCCAGCGCGACGAGCGGCTTCGCGAAAAGGAGTTCGGCGTCCTCGATCGCCTGACCAAGGTTGGCATCCGCCAGAAGTATCCCGAGCTCGCTGCGCAGCGCCGGCATGTCGGCAAGTTCTACTTCCGGCCGCCCGGCGGCGAAAGCTGGTGCGACGTGCTGCTTCGGCTCCGCAGCGTGCTCGACACGATGACGCGCGAATACCGCCGCATGCGCATGCTGATCGTCGCGCACCAGGTGATCGTCAACTGCCTGCGCTATCTGCTCGAGCGAATGAACGAGGAAGAGATCCTGGAGATCGATCGCGCGGCCGACATTCCGAACTGCTCGGTCACTTCCTATGAATTCGACCCGAAGGCAGGACGTGCCGGCAAGCTCGTGCTGCGGCTCGTCAACTTCGTCGCGCCACTCGAAGAGGCGGGCGAGACCGTGACGGCCGCACCCGACATGCCGGCGGCGCCGAAATCCTAGCGCCCGGTGGCGCACATCGCTGTTGTCGGCGTTGCCGACTGTGTAATTGAAGGCTGCCCGCGTTTCTATTCGGATAGCAAATCCGGTTCGAGACCCGGCGGCGGCCACGGTATTCGCGCTCGGCACGTGGGGCACTGAACGAAATGGCCGTCGTCATCGGTCCACACGTTCGGCTCGCCAAAATTGTGAAGACCGAACCGCTTGCGGATCACCGTCCCGCAGCCGGGCGTTGGACAAATCATGTCGGCTTGCATGATGCGCCACACGACATCGTTGGGATGCAGAAATGATCGCGTGCGCCGCAGCTCTGCCGTAAGCGTTGCACGACCGATATTCGCGTCGGATTCGGCGTTCGGTCTCGCCGCGTTCGGCCGATCGCGTGTAGTCCTTGTTGATCGGCGTTTTCCTACGCGCGACTACCTGAATGCGGGC
>Ga0209579_10000871_pt1 | contig 27035 bp, 26 predicted proteins | sample Coa_R1_2_FD_187152 | JGI IMG/M metagenome (GOLD analysis project Ga0209579, IMG submission 187152) | Surface soil microbial communities from Centralia Pennsylvania, which are recovering from an underground coalmine fire - Coalmine... | ecosystem: Environmental > Terrestrial > Soil >... | reverse complement strand
CAGACTCACGCTCGCCGACAGCCTACCCTCCCCCCGATCGGGGGGAAGTCGGTAGCTCCGATGTATCCGCCCCGGTTCTGCGGAGTAAAGGCCATGATGCTCCAGTCAGCCCTGGCCCACCCCGAAACCTCAGCCGCGCTGGCCGACGACGGTTCGGCCTCGCTGATCAGGGCGGCGCCCTACGCGGTGGCGATCGCGGTTCCGCCCACCAGAATCACGAGCGCCGAGCTCGCCGAGCGCTTGGGGACGACCGAGGAGTGGATCGTCTCCCGGACCGGGGTCCGCGAACGTCCGGTGGCGGAACCTGGGGAGCGGCTGTCTGACTACGCCACGCGTGCGGGGGCCGCCGCGCTCGAGCGCGCCGGAATCGAAGCCGCCGAGCTCGACCTCGTGGTGGCGGCGACGATGACGGCCGACGAGCTCACGCCCTACGCCTCCACGGTGGTGGCGCACGGCCTCGGGGCCGACCACGCGGGAGCATTTGACCTGGGGGCCGCGTGCACGGCCTTCCTCTCCGGCATGGCGGTCGCCGCCGCCCAGATCGAGACGGGCCGCTGCCGCTACGTGCTCGTGATCGGCGCCGATTTCATCAGCCGGCTGACGGATCCAACCGACCGCCGGACGACGCCGCTGTTCAGCGACGCGGCAGGGGCCGTCGTGTTCGGACCGGCACGCACCGAATCTGCGGGGATCGGCCCGATCGTGCTGGGCGCCGATGGCTCCGATGCAGCTCGCGCGATCGTCATCGCCCACCACGACCGCAAGCTGCAGATGGACGGGCCCGAGGTATACCGCCACGCCGTGGCGCGGATGGCCGAGGCGTCGCTGGCCGCCGTGGAGCGAGCGGGTCTGGGCCTGGAGGACATCGACCTGTTCGCCTTCCACCAGGCCAACCGGCGGATCACGCATGCCCTCGGGGAGCGGCTGGGCCTTGATCCCTCGCGGGTCGTCGACTGCATCGAGACCCTCGGCAACTCGTCCGCCGCCACCCTGCCACTGGCGCTGGCCACGGCGGAAGCCGACGGTCGTCTGAAGCCCGGTTCGCGCGTCCTGCTGGCCGCTTTCGGGGGCGGCTTCACGTGGGGAGCCGCCGTGATCGAATGGGGCGGCGGTGAGCGATGACCGAGCGTGCCGGCTGCGCCCTGGTCACGGGCGCCTCACGGGGGATCGGTGCTGCCATAGCGCGGGGGCTGGCCACGGACGGCTGGCCGGTCGGGGTGAATTACCGCCGCGACCGCGACGCCGCGGAGACCGTCGTCGCCGCGATTGAGCGCGACGGTGGCCGCGCAGTGGCGCTGGAGGCTGACGTCGCCGACCCAGCAACGCCCGAGGAGCTGTTCGGGCGCCTGGAGTCGCACTTCGACTCCCCCGTCCTGGCACTCGTCAACAATGCCGGGATCAACCGGGACGACCTCACGCCATCGCTGGGTGACGAGGAGTGGTCGACGGTGATCGAAACCGATCTCAGCGCAGCCTTTCGCCTCATTCGGCGCGCGCTGGTGCCGATGATGCGCGCGCGCACCGGGAGGATCGTCAACGTGGCCTCGGTGTCGGCGCTGCGCGCCAACCCGGGCCAATCCAATTACGCCGCCGCCAAGGCCGGCCTGATCATGTTGACCAAGACGGCCGCGGTCGAGGTGGCAAGGCGCGGCGTGACCATCAACGCGGTCGCCCCCGGGTGGATCGACACCGAGATGACCGAGGGTGTCTCCAAGGACCTTCTGAGCGCGGTGCCCGCCCGCCGGGCGGGAACCCCGGAAGAGGTGGCGGCGTGCGTACGCTTTCTGACTTCAGATGACGCCAGCTACGTCACGGGTGCGGTGTTGACCGTGGACGGCGGGTTGGCCGCCTGAACGCGCCCCCAGACCAACAGAGGAGTGACCAATGCCAGCCGTAACCAACCAGCAGGTCGAGTCACGGGTCATCGAAGCGCTGGCGAGCTTCGGGCCCGACCCGGATGAGATCACGCGCGACTCGACGTTCGAGGAGCTCGACATCGACTCGCTCGATCTCGTGGAACTCGCGCAGATCGTCGAGGACGAGTATGGAGTCGTGCTCAAGGGCGACGACATGAAGGAGCTTCAGACCGTGGGCGACGCCATCGATCTGGTCGTCAGCCGGGCTGACGCCGAGGCGTGAAGCGAAGGGTTCTCATCACCGGCATCGGCGCCGTAACTCCGCTCGGAGTGGGTGCGCGGACGTTGCACGAGCGCTGGGCGTCGGGGATCTGCGGCATCGTCGACGGTGCCGGCGTGTGCCGCGACTTCGATCCCTCGGAGTTTCTCTCGGTCAAGGAGATCCGCCGGCTTGACCGCTTCTCCCAGCTCGCACTGGTCGCAGCGGGAGAGGCGCTCGCACAGGCGGGATGGAGCGACGAGATTCCCTACGACCCCTTCCGAGTCGGCTGTGTGCTCTCGACCGGGATCGGCGGCCAGCAAACCGTCGAGGCCCAGCTGGACGTGCTGCGAGAGAGGGGGCCGAGGATGGTCTCGGCCCTGGGCATCCCCATGTACATGCCCAACGCCGCGGTGGCCGCGGTGTCGATGAAGTACCACCTCCAAGGCCACACCTATGGCGTCGTCTCCGCGTGCTCCGGCGGCTCCCACGCTGTTGGCTCGGCGGTGCGGATGATCCAATATGGCGACGCCGACGCGGTGATCACCGGAGGATCGGAGTCCACGCTCACGCCGTTCGCCTTCGCATCCTTCGAGGCGATGCAGGCGCTGTCGCCGACTGGCATCTCGCGCCCGTTTGACGCTCGGCGGGACGGATTCGTGATGGGCGAGGGCGCCGGGATGCTGGTGCTGGAGGCCGCGGAATCGGCCGAGGCCCGCGGAGCCCCGATCCTAGGCGAGATCGCCGGTTACGGCTCGACTGCGGACGCCTATCACCTGACCGCGCCTCAGCCGAATGGCGGCCCGGCGGCGAGGGCGATCGAGCTGGCTTTGGCCGATGCTGGGCTCGCCCCGGGCGACATCGATTACATCAACGCGCACGGAACCTCTACGCCTCTCAACGACGCCGCGGAGACGGTCGCGTTGAAGCGGGCGCTCGGCGAGGATCAGGCCAAGCGAATTCCGGTGTCGTCGGTCAAGTCGACGATCGGACACCTGCTGGGCGCCGCCGGGGCGGTGGAGGCAGTCGCGACGGTGGAGACCCTACGGACCCGGATCATTCCACCGACGCTCGGCTATGAGGTGCCCGACCCCGAGCTCGACCTGGATTACGTCCCCGGCGAGGCGCGTGCGCTGATCGTGAGCAACGGCCATCCGCCGGCAGCGATCTCGAACTCTTTCGCTTTTTTTGGTCACAATGTATCCTTGGTGGTAACGGGGGTAGGGCCAACGACCGGGGGGCGTAGAAGTTGAGCATGGGGGTCAGCACAAACACAGGGCGCGCGACGCGCACGCTGCACGATTCTGTCGTGAGTCTCACCGCGCCTGAGACGCCGCGGGAGCGGCTGACGCCGCTCGAGCGCCTCGAGGCGCTGTGCGATCCCGGGAGCATCGAAGTCCTGCGCTCCCGCGTGGTCTCCGGCCGACTCGGAAGCCGTGCCATCGCCGGAGACGGCGTCGTGGGCGCCACGGCGACCGTGGGCGGGCGTCCGATCGCCTGCTACGCCGAGGATGGAAGCTTCTTCGGGGGCTCGCTCGGAGAGCGACACGCGGATACGATCGTGCGCGTCCTGGAGATGGCCGGGCGCGCGCGTGTGCCCGTGGTCGGCTTTGTCGAGTCCGCCGGCGCGCGAATGCAGGAGGGCACCGCGGCGCTGGCCGGCTACGGACGAATCTTCCGGGAGACCGTCGCGCTCACGGGGGTCGTACCTCAGATCTCGGTCGTCTCCGGCGCCTCGGCCGGCGGCGGCGCGTACTCGCCCGCGCTCACCGATCTGATCCTGATGACCGAGGACGCGGCGATGTTCCTCACCGGGCCCGGCGTGGTCCGTGAGGCCCTCGGGGAGAACGTCGACGCAGCCGCGCTCGGCGGCCCGCGGGTCCACGACCGCAACGGCGTCTGCCACCTGGTCGTGCCCGACGAGCGCCAGGCCGCTCTGACCGTACGTGACCTTCTCTCCTACCTGCCTTCCTCGGCCGGAGAGCCGACCCCGGTGAGCTACGGCGAGGACCCCGAGCTACCGGATCCGGGCGCCGTCGTCCCGCTCGAGAAACGGCGGGCCTACGACGTGCGCGAGCCGCTGAGGGCGATCGTCGATTCCGGAAGCCTGCTCGAGCTGTGGCCTCGCTGGGCGCGCAACGTGGTCACCGCCCTGGCGCGAATCGACGGCAGGCCGGTCGCGATCGTGGCCAACCAGCCGCGCCACCTGGGCGGTGTACTGGACGCCACGGGCTCCGAGAAGGCCGCCCGCTTCATCGCCTTCTGCAATTCCTTCGGGCTGCCTCTGCTCGCCGTGGTCGATACGCCCGGGTTCATGCCGGGGACGCGCCAGGAGCAGGCGGGCGTGATCCGCCACGGGGCGTCGCTCGTCCGAGCCTTCGCCGCGGCGCGCGTGCCCAAGCTCACGGTTGTCCTCCGCAAGGCCTTTGGCGGGGCCTACATCACGATGAACTCACGTGACCTGGGCGCTGACCTGGTCCTGGCCTGGCCGCAGGCCGAGCTCGGGATCATGAGCGCCCGGGCGGCGGTTGGGGTCGTTCACCGGCGCGAGCTGGCCGCTGCGGATGACCGGCAGGCCGAGCTCGAGCGGCTCAGTCTCGCCTACGAGGAGGAGCACCTGCGGGCGGAGTCGGCGGCAGCCGGCGGGTTCATCGACGAGGTGATCGAGCCGGTCGAGACACGGAGGCGGATCGCGGGGGCGCTGCGCACGCTGACGCGGGCCCGTCAGTGATCCTCGCGGGCAAGCGCCTGCTCATAACCGGCGTCATCACCAAGGAGTCGATCGCCTTCCACGTCGCCGAGCAGGCCCAACGGGAGGGCGCGTCAGTCGTGCTGACGAGCTTCGGGCGGGTCCGCCGAATGACTGAGCGCGCCGCGCAGCGGCTGCCGGAGGCCGTTGACGTGCTCGAGCTCGACGTCAACAACGAGGCCGATCTGGCAGCTGTGACCCGGGATCTGGATGATCGCTGGGGCGGCCTCGATGGCGTTCTGCACGCCATCGCGTTCGCTCCCGAGGACGCGATCGGCGGCCGCTTTATGACCACGCCGCCCAGCAGTGCGGCGCAGGCCTTCCTGACCAGCGCGTTTTCGCTCAAGGCGCTGGCCGAGGCAATGCGCCCGCTGATGGGCGCCGGAGCGAGCGTGGTTGGGCTTGACTTCGATGCCCGGGTCGCCTGGCCGATCTACGACTGGATGGGCGTCGCCAAGGCCGGCCTCGAGTCGGTCGCCCGCTACCTGGCGCGTGACCTCGGCCCGGCCGGGATCCGGGTCAATCTCGTCTCGGCGGGGCCGTTGGGCACTGTCGCCGCGCGAGGCATCCCGGGGTTCGAGCGCCTGGCCCAGCTCTGGCCGGCCCAGGCGCCGCTGGGCTGGGACATCGAGGATCCCTCGCCCGTGGCCAGCGCGATCTGCTTCCTGCTCTCGGACTACGCGCGGGCCGTCACCGGGGAGATCCTGCACGTTGACGGTGGCTTTCACGCAATGGGGGCTCCGGCCGAGCCTTAGCGGCCGTCCGGCGCGCGGTCGCCGGTCCCGGACACAGCCCCTGGATCTCCTACGCTCAGATGATGGAGCGGTGGCTGGTGGAGGAACGAAACGTGCGCGTCTGCGCCGTCCTCGGCGCGGCCGCGATCGCGTTCTCGAGCATCCTCGTCCGGCTCAGCCACGCCTCGCCCTCAACCGCGGCGATCTTCCGGTGCGCGTACGCACTGCCGGTGCTGGGGCTGCTGGCGTGGCTGGAGGATCGGCGACTGGGCTCACGATCATGGACCGCTCGTCGGTGGGCCGTCGCAGCCGGCGTCTTCTTCGCCGCCGACCTCCTGCTCTGGCATCACGCGATCAGAGACATCGGGGCCGGGCTCGGCACCGTCCTGGCCAACATTCAGGTCGTCCTGGTGCCGCTGGTCGCCTGGGCCTGGCTCTCGGAGCGTCCCGGGCGACGCGTGCTGGCCGCGCTGCCGATCGCGGTGGCCGGAGTGGTGTTGATATCGGGCGTGCTCGAGCACGGCGCCTACGGGCAGAGTCCGGCCCGGGGAACGCTGTACGGGCTGGGAGCCGGCGTGGCCTACGTCGGCTTCCTGCTCCTCCTCCGCCGCGGCGGTGCTGACCTGCGGCGACCGGCCGGGCCGCTGTTCGATGCCACGGCGGTGGCCACGGTCCTGTGCATCGCCGCCGGGCTGATCATCGGGGACGCCGACCTGGCGCCGGACTGGCCCGGAGCCGGCTGGCTGATCATGCTCGCGATGACCTCGCAGGTTCTGGGCTGGCTGCTGATCACGATCTCGCTGCCGAGATTGCCCGCGGCTCTGACCTCGCTGCTCCTGATGTTCCAACCGGTGGGCTCGGTGGCCTTCGCGGCCCTGATTCTGGGTGAGTCCCCGAGCTGGCTTCAGCTGGTGGGCGTGGCCATCGTGCTGGTGGCGCTGATCATCGCGACCTACCGCGGCCAGCGCGTCGGCCAGCGGCGACCCGCTTACGCGATCGCGGGGGCGTCCGGAAGTCGTTCCAGCGCGGCGGCCATGTCGGCCTCGGAGAATTCGAGGTCCTCGAGCCCGCCAGCCAGGAACGCCTCGTAGGCGGCGAGATCGAAGTGGCCATGGCCGGAGAGGCCGAATAGGATCACCCGCGCCTCGCCCGCTTCGCGTGCCGCCTCCGCCTCCTCGACCACGGCGCGAATTGCGTGCGCCGGCTCGGGGCCGGGAATGATCCCCTCGGTCCGGGCGAAGCGCACCGCGGCGGCGAAGATCTCGTTCTGGCCGTAGGCGCGGGCCTCGACGATCCCGGCGCGGACCAGCCCGCAGAGCATCGGCGCGTCCCCGTGGTAGCGCAGCCCACCGGCGTGCACCGGCGCGGGAACGAAGTCGTGGCCCAGCGTGTACATCGGCATCAAGGGGGTCAGCCCGGCGGTGTCACCGAAGTCGTAGCGATAGGCGCCCCGGGTCAGGGTCGGACATGCGGTCGGCTCGGCGGCCAGGAAGCGCATACGGGCGGTTCCGCGCAACACATTGCGGATGAAGGGGAAGCTGAGGCCTGCGAAGTTGGATCCGCCGCCCACGCATCCGATCACGACATCCGGCGCCTCGCCGGCCATCGCCATCTGGGCGATCGCCTCCTGGCCGATCACCGACTGGTGCAGGCAGACGTGGTTGAGCACTGAGCCGAGTGAGTAATTGGTGTCCTCACGTGAGGCGGCGACCTCGACCGCTTCCGAGATCGCGATCCCGAGCGAGCCGGTCGGATGCTCCTGGTTGGCGCGGCCGGCCTGAGTGATCTCGCTGGGCGAGCGATGCACCGTCGCGCCCCAGGTTTCCATCATCGAGCGTCGATAGGGCTTCTGGTCATAGCTCGAGCCGACCATGAACACCTCACACTCGAGCCCGAAGAGCGAACACGCGAAGGCAAGAGCCGACCCCCACTGACCGGCCCCGGTTTCGGTCGAGAGCCGCTGGACGCCGGCCTGGGCATTCTCGTAGGCCTGGGCCACAGCGGTGTTCGGCTTGTGCGAGCCCGCGGGGGAGACGCCCTCGTACTTGTAGTAGATGTGGGCCGGAGTGTCGAGCTCACGCTCGAAACGGCGGGCTCGAAACAGCGGTGTCGGCCGCCACAGCTTGTAGACCTCGCGCACCGGCTCGGGGATCTCGATCTCAGGCTCAGGCGAGACCTCCTGCATGATCAGGGCCATCGGGAAGATGGGCGCCAGGTCCTGCGGCCCGGCCGGCTCGAGCGTCCCGGGATGAAGCGGCGGCAGCGGATCCCCCGGCAGGTCTCCCAGCAGGTTGACCCAATGGGTCGGAATCTCGCTCTCCGGCAGTAGGTATTTGGTCGTCTCCTCGGTCATGGTCGGCAAACCTACCTGAACAGGTCATCGGCTTCCGGCCGGATCAGGGCCCGCGCGCCCGGACCATCGTCCGCCACGGTGTGTCGCCCCGCACCCCGGACGTGAATCACCGGCTGCAGGCGGTCCTTGCCCCGCGCCAGGTCGGCAGCGGCCGCGAGTTCATCGGCCACCGCGATCACCGTGGCGCGCAGCTCCCGCCCGTGGGCGTCCGGGCGTCCGCGCCAGTCGTCGAGGGGGCGGAGCCCGGCGGCACCGATCGCGATGTCGGCCTGGCCGTTGCGCCAGGCCCGGCCGAAGGAGTCGGTGATCACGATCCCCGGATGAGCTCCGGTCAGCTCGGCGAGGCGGGAGCGCAGCCGGCGGGCGCTGGCGTCCGGATCCCGCGGGAGGAGCACGACCTCGTCGGCACCCGGGACGTTGGAGGCGTCGACGCCCGCGTTGGCACACACGAACCCGTGGTGGGTGACGCTGATCAACACCCCGCGCTCGGCCCGCAGTACCACGGCTGACTCATCGAGGATCACCTGGACGTGGCGTGGGTCCTTGTCCAGTCGGGCGGCAAGCTCCAAAGCGCGCGCGCCAGGCGGCACGTCACCGAGCCGGCGGACTCGTCCCTCCGCTTTGGAGATCACCTTGTGGGCGATGACGATGACGTCACCCGGCTTGAGCCCATCAGGACCCAGCGCGCCGACGATCAGGGTCCCGAGGTCATCGCCGGGAGCGATTTCAGGAATCCCATCGAGGGCTCTGACGCTCAGCACCGGGTCAGAAGCCCGTGCGTGCGGGGGGCACGGTCGGCGAGGTCGCCGAGCGCATCCAGGTCCTCCGGCGTGTCGATGTCGAGTGCCAGGGAGGGGACTTCGATCACGGCATGCGCGATCCCCTGCGCCGCCGCCAGCGCGGCGTGACGCCGGCAACTCCCGGGGCCGAAGGCGGGGGTCAGAGCGTCCGGGGGGGTGATGAGCAGGGCGTTGGTCCCGGTGCCATGGCGGTCGGGGACGATGAGTACCGAGCGCTCGCCGCCCTGTCGCGCCAGCAGCTGATCGATCTCGCCTGGGTCGAGCATGGGGCAATCGCCGGGGACGAGCAGGGCCCGCTCGGCGCCGAGCGCAAGCGCGGCCTCGACGCCGATTTGCGCCGCGGCGTTGTGCCCCTGCTCCGCGTCGCTGACCACGCGCGCCCCGTGGGCGGCCGCGTGCGCGGCGGCCGGCGCGCCCGCCGTGACGACGACCACGTCGTCAACCGCGCTCGCCGCGAGCGCCGCCAGGACGTCGGCGAACATGGCGGCGGCCAACTCGCGACGCAGAGACGGCTCGACCCCCGCAGTCAAGCGTTGCTTGGCTTTGGGAAAGCTCTTGACCGGGAGGACGGCGACGGTGCGCAAGGCGGGGAAACGCTAGCCGCTTCAGTGGCCGGCCAGCCCGAGCGCGAACCGCAGCGTGTCCGCCGCCACGCGCGCGCGAGCCGCGGGCGTGTCCATCAGCACGTTCGTCTCGAGGGTCGGCACGGTCTCACTCCGCTCGTCCGCGATGAGGCCGTCGATCAAGCCGTCGTAGATCGAGGCGATGCCGTCGCTGCTCAGCGGCTGGCTGAGCCACTGCATGAACGGTTCGGTAGGACCCTTGATCACCGACCCATCCACGAGCGGGCTCACGGCGACCACGGGCGCGGCCGCCTGCTCCAGCGCCGAGCGAAGCCCGGGCAGCCCCAGGATCGGACCGATCGAAATCGCCGGGTTCGATGGCCCGATGACGATGGCGCGGGCCTCGCCGATGACCCCCATCACCTCAGGGCTGGGACGGGCGTAGCGGAGACCGTGCACGTCCAGGTCCTGGATCGGCCCGCGGCCAGCGCCGCGGATCATGAACTCCTGAAGCCCCCAGACTCGATCCTGGGCCGTGACCCGAGTGCGGACCGGCTGATCGCTCATCGGCAGGACCCGGGCGCCCACGCCCAGGACTCGGGCGAGGGCCTGTTGGGCCTCCGTCAACCGTGCTCCCGCTCGGAGCATCCGGGCCCGCTCGATGCCGATGGCGAGATCCCGGTCGCCGAGGTTGAACCAGACCTCGAGGCCGAGCTCCCGAAGGCCCTCCATCGTGTGAAACGTGTCCCCGGCGAGCCCCCACCCGCGCTCGTCGATTCGGTCGGCCAGCCAGAAGGTCACGAGGTCCGGATCCGGGGAGACGTAGGCCCCATAGATCTCGATGTCGTCCGCGGTATTCGCGATCACCACCAGCTCGGCGGGACCGACGACGTCGAGCATCCCGCGGGCGAGCTTGGCTCCACCAGTTCCGCCAGCCAGCACGACGACCGGGGCGCTCACACCCTGCCGTCCAACACGACCAGCTCTCGCTTCACAGCCCCGTGAGCTTGATCCCGGCCTGCGCTTTGTTGCGGACGTTGATCGAGATGATCAGCGCCGTGAGCTGCTCGGTGATCCGGGCCATCTCGAGCGGACCGCAGTCGACCGGGCGCAGCCCATCGATGCGCCGGATCAGCGCCGCGAGCTCCTGCTTGTCCTCCGCACGGTCGCCGCACATCAGCACGTCCTCGTCGAGCGGATGGTCCAGATCGGACAGGTGCGCGGCACTGACGGTGTGAAACGCCGACACCACACGAACGCCGGCAGGCGCAATCTCCCGAGCCTGTTGCGCGGCCGATCCCTGCCACACGCCCAGCGTCCGGGTCGCCTTTCCGCTCACCGCGGCGGCCAGCGGCACGGTGGCGTCAACCAGGAGCTGCCCTTCCGCCAGCGCCCCTGTGAGGTTGGTCAGGTTCTCCGATTGGTTACGGAAGGGCACGCTCAGGATCACCACCTCGGCCTCCTTCACGGCCTCCGCGTTCTGCGCGCCCCGGAACGAACCCTCCGGAACCGCCTGACGGGCGCGGTCGGCCGCCTCGGCGGCGCGAGTCTCCTCACGGGAGCCGATGATCACGGGGACCTCAGCCCGGCCCAGGCGCAGCGCCAGCCCGTAGCCGAGCGCCCCGGTGCCGCCGACAATGCAGACGGGTGCTGCCACGCGGCGGCAGTGTATGGTTCCGCGCCCGATGGCGGAGCCGCTGGTGGTGGGGATCGAGAGCTCGGTCGATTTCGTCGTCGACGGGCCGCTGCTGACCGACGTCGGAGGCACACTCGGCTACGAGGTGCTCTCGACCCCGGCGATGATCGGGATGATGGAGTACACCGCGTCGCAACTCGTCCACCCGCGCCTCGAGGAGGGTCAGGCGACCGTGGGTTTCGAGGTGTGCGTCAAGCACGTGGCCGGGGCGCCGAAGGGCGCCAACTGCGTCGCGCATGCGCGCCTGGAGGAGATCGCCGACGGGCGCAAGCTCCGGTTCGCCGTCGAGGTCAGAGCTGAAGACGGCCGTACGATCGGAGTCGGCAGGCACGAACGACGGGTCGTCGACGCGGGCGCAACCGCGCGGTGAGGGCGCTGAAGCGCCTGATCGGCGTCGGCGGGGTCCTGCTCGCGGCTTCCGCGACTGCGGCAATCGAACTGGTGCCGGTCGCGGGAGCGACCCGGGTCGGCTCGACTCCCCTACCGGTGCAGGCTTCGGCGGTCACCCAGCAGGGCCAGCTGATCAGCTGGCAGCTCACCGCCGCCAAGCCGTTTTCGCCCGGAGGGTTGGCTCGTCACGGGAGGGCGCTGTGCCTGTTGATCCACGCCTCCAAGCCCACGGTGGTCAGCGGGAAGGTGTGCATCGAAGGGCCCGCGAAGGGCAGCGGCACGGGGCGGCTTCTGTACATGAAGGTCACCGGGAACACAAGTGCGCCCGGGGTGGGCGTCCCGGCGACGATCACGCGGACGAGCTCACGCCAATTCGGGGCGACCTTCCTGCCTTCGTCCGTCGGCCTGGCCTACCGGCCGTTCTACTGGCAGGTCATCTCGAGCCTTCGCGCCGCGGCCTGCGCACCGCCGGTGCGAGGGAGGCAAACCTGCTTTGACCTCTATCCACCGCACCCGACGCGGCTGAAGCTTCACGAGCCCGTTCTCGTCGGCTGCCAGCCGCGCGGCCCCTCGCTCGTCTATCACGGCCCGTCACGCGGGCGTGAAATCGCGCTGACCTTCGATGACGGGCCTTGGTACGAGCCGCCGACGATCGACTTCCTCCACGTCCTGGAGCGCGAACAGGTGCCGGCGACCTTCTTCGAGATCGGTCGGCAGGTCGCGCCGTATGACCCCCTCGGTGCGGTCGAGCAGCGGATGCTCGTCGACGGCGACATGATCGGCGATCACACCTGGAGCCACCCCAACATGGCTAGGTTGATGCCGTCGGCGCAGCGGGCGCAGCTCCTCAACACGGTCGAGGCGATCCGGCGGGCCACGGGTTTCACCCCCTGCCTGTGGCGGCCGCCTTACGGAGCCATCAGCCCCTCGCTCGTGAAACTTGCGCGGTCGCTCGGGCTGTTGACGATCATGTGGAACGTCGATCCGCGCGACTGGGCGCTGCCAGGCGTGAACGCTATCTACTCGAACGTGGTCGACCACGCCGCGTCGGGAGCGATCGTCATCCAGCACTTCGGCGGCGGCCCGCGCTACCAGACGCTCGACGCGCTGCCCAAGGAAATCGCCACCCTCCGCAGGCGCGGGTACCAGTTCGTGACCGTCGCCCAGCTGCTGGGCCTCAGGCTGATCTACCGTTGAAGGTCGGGGCGATTCCTAGAATCGGCGCCGTGAGCGTGCTTCCGGCCCACGTCCGTATCCGGGAAGTCGGACCGCGCGACGGCTTCCAGAACGAGCCTGAGGTGATCGCGGCCGCCGACAAGGTCCGCCTGATCGACCTGCTCGGCCGTACTGGGTTGCGGCGGATCGAGGTCACGAGCTTCGTCCGGGCAGACGTGATCCCGCAGTTGTCCGACGCCGAGGAGGTGCTCGAGGCGGTGCGGCTGCCCAGCCACGTCGCGGTCAGTGTTCTCATCCCCAACGAGCGGGGTCTCGAACGGGCGCTCGTGCATCGAAACCGCTTTCAGGAGATCAATGGCTTCCTCTCCGCCTCGGAGACGCACAACCAGAAGAACGTCGGTCGGTCGGTGCGGGAGTCGTTGGAGGGCCTGCGCCGGACGTTCGCGCTGGCCCGGGAGGAGGGGCTCCGCTGCGAGGGGGTGATCTCGACGTCGTTCGGCTGCCCCTATGAGGGGGACGTCCCCGCTGACTGGGTGCTCGCGATTGCCCGTGAACTCGCCGAGGCGGGGTGCGAGGAGGTGGGTTTCGGCGACACCACCGGGATGGCCAACCCAGTTCAGGTGCGTGAGTTCTTCGCTGCGGCGTTCGCCGAGCTGCCGGCGACGGAGCTCACCGCCCACTTCCACAACACGCGGGGCCAGGGCCTGGCCAACGTGCTCGCAGCCCTGGAGGCCGGCGTTGAAAGCTTCGAGTCCTCGTTCGGCGAGCTCGGGGGCTGCCCGGTGCCGCCCGGTGCCACCGGCAACATCGCCACCGAGGATCTCGTGTCGATGCTGCACGAGATGGGGATCGAGACCGGCATCGACCTGAACGCTCTGATCGACGCCTCGCGCGCGGCCCAGGACGTGCTCGGCCGGCGGCTCGGCAGTCACGTCCTCTCGGCCGGCCCAGTGGGCGCGAGGCATCGGTGACCGACGTCGACAAGGCCGACGCGCTGGCCGACGCGGCTCGCCGGTCGCTGACCGGAGGTCCGGAGCGCCATCGCGAGAAGGCGGCCGAGCAGGGCAAGCTGCCGGTGCGTGACCGCATCGGGCGCCTGTTCGACCCGGGATCGTTTTCCGAGGAAGGCCTGCTCGCCAACTGGGAACACGAGGGCCTCGGCGCCGACGGCGTCGTCACCGGGGTGGGAACGATCGCCGGCCGTCCCACGGCGGTGATGGCCAACGACCCGACGGTCAAGGCGGGCTCCTGGGGCCCCAAGACGGTTGAGAAGATCCTCCGCATCCAGGAGCGGGCGCTGGCGCTCCGGATCCCGCTCGTGTACCTGGTCGACTCCGCGGGCGCGCGGATCAACCAGCAGGTCCAGATGTTCCCCGGGCGCCGCCATGCCGGGCGGATCTTCTTCAACCAGGTGCGGCTGTCCGGAGTCGTCCCGCAGGTTTGCGTGCTGTTCGGCCCCAGCGCGGCCGGCGGGGCCTACATACCGGCGTTCTGCGACGTCGTGATCATGCGTGACGGCAACGCGTCGATGTACCTGGGGTCACCGCGTATGGCCGAGATGGTGATCGGCGAGAAGGTGACGCTGGAGGAGATGGGCGGGGCGAGGATGCACACGTCCAAAAGCGGCGTCGGACACGTCCTGGTCGCCGACGACGAGGCGGGGATCGACTTCGCCAAGCGCTACCTGAGCTATTTCCCCGCCTCGTTCGCCGAGGAGCCGCCCGGCGCCCCGCCTGCTCCCCCGGCCTCGGACCGGTCCATCCGGGAGCTGATCCCCGCCGACGAGAACAAGCCGTTCGACATGCATGAGCTGATCGACACGCTGATCGATGGCGGGTCGTTCCTTGAGGTCCACGCGCGCTGGGCGCGCGAGGTGATCGTGGGGTTCGCGCGCCTCGACGGGCGGGCGATCGGCATCGTGGCCAACCAGCCAAAGGTCAAGGGCGGGGTGCTGTTCGTCGACTCGGCCGACAAATGCGCGCGCTTCATCTGGACGTGCAACGCGTTCGGCATCCCGCTGCTCTTTCTCGCCGACGTCCCGGGGTTCATGATCGGGACCCAGGTCGAGAAGGAGGGGATCATCCGCCACGGAGCCAAGATGATCTCCGCGGTCTCAGAGGCCAACGTCCCCAAGCTCTCGGTGATCGTCCGCAAGGCCTACGGCGCGGGGCTCTACGCGATGGCCGGACCGGCTTTCGATCCCGACTGCTGCCTGGCTCTGCCGACGGCATCGATCGCAGTCATGGGACCCCAGGCGGCGGTCAATGCGGTCTACTACAACCAGCTCCAGGCGATCGAGGATGAGCAGGAGCGCGCGGCCCGGACCGAGGAGCTGCGCGAGGAATATGCCCGGGACATCGACATCCTCCACCTCGCCTCCGAGCTTGTGGTCGACGCGATCATCCAACCTGAGGCGCTGCGCGGCGAGCTGATCCGTCGCTTCGCGCTGGCCACGGGCAAGCACCGCGAATGGCCGGAGAAGCACAACCCGATCACGCCCGTGTAGTCGTCGGCGGCCGGACGGTGTCGCCGACCGCCGCGTCGATTCCGTCGACGAGCATGAGGGTGAACTGGACCATGCGGTCAAGCGCCTCGAGGTCGACGGCGGCGCTGGTGTCCGCCTGCTGGTGCGAGCGCGCTGGGGCGCCGGTTCGCTCCAGGGAACCCACGGTGATCGAGGCCAGCCCCCCTGAACGGGCGACGCTCGCGCCGCCGCTGCCCCGGCCGCGGTGAGCGCCGATCCCGAGGTGGGGCTCATCCTCGGCGATACGGGCCGCGACCCTGCGCAGCACGGAGCTGTAGCGCAGCGGGATGAGGGCGCCGTCGCTCTGCCACCAATGAGGTGCGCCGGAAGCGCAGACGGCGATGCCGAGGACGATGGCCCCTGCTGGTCTTGGGTTGTGGCGCTGTCGCCGCCAGCGGTACCGCGGCTTGGTCGGGCCCGCCCTGAGACGCTGCCGGAGTCCAGTCTGGGCGGCGCCTGTGAGAGCGATCTCCACCTGCAGGTGCTTCGGAGGGGTCGCGAGCAGAGCGTCCGCGACCTCGACCGCGGCCGCCACCCCGCTCCCGTTGTCCCCAGCCGCCGGCGACCAGCGGCCGGTGCCGAGCTCGAGTAGGAGCGCGAAGCCGAGCAGCAGCCCGGCCGTGGGGGGAAACTGGATGGCTCCGAGCACGTGTGAGCTGTGTCCGAGCTCACGCACCACGGCGATGGCCTCGAGCCAGGCGATGGCGATGGCCAACCATCCCAGCCAGCCTGGGGTCAAGCCACGCAGCGCGTTCACGAACCTTGCCGTGATGGGACGGAGGCGGTAGGCGAGGCCGGTGCGGCCGGCATCGTAGTTTGCGGTGAGGATCAGGCGGGTCCGGTCGCTGGTGGGCTCGGCCGCGGAACCGATCAGGTTCTGGCTGGCCCGTTCGGGGGTCAGGCGGCGACCGAGCGACACGCCTGAGATGTCATCGGCCAGGACCGAGCCGAGGGCGACGGCGAGGATCACGATCCCGGCGACCGGCGAGGCAAGACTGATGAGGCTGCCGGTGATGGCCAGCGCGACGTGCCAGGCGTGCGCGAGGGCCCAGTTCGGGCGGCACCAGAAGGTCTCGAGACGAGTGTCACGTCCCTCGGCCCCGGCTTGCCTGGCAAGCCAGTTCGCCGCCCGCCGCTCCGCGTCGGTGCCGGCACCTCGCCCGGCGAAACTCTCCAGGCCTTCGACGATCGTCATCGCGCGCCGGGCGTCCACGCGGTCGGATGATCGCATCGGATAGAACCCCGGCGTGACGGTGATGCGATTGGGATGTGAATGAGCGACGCGGCTGGGCAGGGAAGCGACGCTGACGAGCATGAGCTGCTCGCGGTCGCGCGCGACGCCGCTCACGCAGCCGCGGGCGAGCTCATGGGTCGATTCGGCGCCACCGCGCACGGGGTTCACGCCAAGTCGACTCCCACCGATCTGGCCTCCGAGGCTGACCTGCAGGCCGAGGCCGCGATCCGGGAGCTGCTGGCTGATCGCCGGCCAGGCGACGCGATTCTCGGTGAGGAGGAGGGGGAGAGCGGGCACGGTGAGCTCCGCTGGCTCGTCGATCCTCTGGACGGGACGGTCAACTTCCTCTTCGGCATCCCCGCGTTCGCCGTCAGCATCGCGTGTCAGGACGGCTCCGGGACCGTGGTCGGCGTCGTGCTGGACCCGATCCGCGACGAATGCTTTGAGGCGACGCGCTCGGGGACGGCGACGTTGAACGGCTCGCCGATCTCCGGCTCGGCACGGGCTGATCTCGCCACCGCGATGGTCGCCACCGGCTTCGGCTACGACGCCGCGGTCCGCGCGCGTCAGGCCACGGTGGTGGCTCGGGTGCTTCCCCGGGCGCGTGACATCCGCCGGGTCGGTGCAGCCGCGTTGGATCTCGCGTGGTCCGCCTGCGGCCGCTTCGATGCCTACTACGAGCGCGGCGTCAAGCCGTGGGACATCGCCGCGGGGGCGTTGATCTGCCAGCGAGCCGGGCTGGAGGTGCGGGAGCTCGCGGCTTCAGTCGAGGATGACGCGGGTTTGGTGGTGGCACCGGCCGCGATTGTCGAAGAACTGTTTCGGCTTGTGACGGGGTAGTTCCAAAGCGGGCGGCCGGGGCGCGTTGGGGGGCCGCGCGAGCCTAAACTTCGAACTCGAGCGGCGGTGGAGAAATTGGCAAACTCGATGCGCTCAAAACGCATTGTCCTTACGGACTTGCGGGTTCGAGTCCCGCCCGCCGCATGCTGTCGGAATGCGGTCGAAGCCCCCGGCTAGGCGGTTGCCGGCTGCGGCCCCCCGGAAGGGGGCCCCGTCTGGGCGATCGTGTAGCCGCGCCGCTTCGCCTCCTCGATCGGAACCTCCACCTCGACGTTCCATGCTTGGGAGAAGCCGAGCATGGCGAAGAAGATGAGGGCCACCTGCACGGGCGCGATGAGGAGGGTGATGAGACCCAGCAAGTCGGATGAGAGGCCGGCCCCGCCGAAGAGCGATTGCGCCCCGGCAAATCCCGCGTGGCTGCGGTCGAACCAGCTGGTGCCGGACGCGCCGATCCCGGCGATGACCGACATCATCAGCAGCAGGATCGCGAGGCCCGCTGTGATCGGCAACAAACCGCGGGCCCAGCGGGTAAAGATGTAGAAGGCCATGATCAGGTAGGCCAGGATCCACACGAAGTTCACCGGCTTCAGTCCCTGAAGCTTCGACCATCCGCCAATGGTCACGATCAGCATCAGCGCCACCGAGACGAGCATGATCAGGACGATGATGGCCTTCGTGACCTGGCTCGAGGACTTCTCCCGGTTCGGATAGACGACCGCATAGCCCGGGGTGAGCGTCCGGTGCTGCGCCATGCCGCGGAACATACAAATTCAGCGCCCTTCATGCTGCAGTTACCGCCCCGTCTTCAGAGCGATCGGCACCGGCTGCGCCGCGGCCTAGAATCGACGCCCATCCGCGGGCGTGGCGGAATTGGAATACGCGCCAGGTTTAGGTCCTGGTGGGCGAAAGCCCGTGGGGGTTCGAGTCCCTCCGCCCGCACCTCGGTCCCGCTGCGGTTTCATGCCGCGATGCTCAGGCCTTGGGCCCGATGAAGCTGTCAAGCAATGCCACCGACTCACGTCGGGCTACTGAGATGTGGTACCGCGCCCACCTTCGCCATTGCACGCCCAGGGCGTCGCAGGCGTCAGTGAACAGCCGCCGAATGTCGTCCGACCGATTTGAAAACTGATAGCGCGGATACTCGTAGTCCTTTCCCTTCACGTGGACGCGGTTCACGCTACGCCAGCCATCCGTATGGATCAGGCCCCGCAAAAAGAGCCCCGGAGCATCCTCAACCACCTTTAGCTGCCATTCGTGGAGCTCGATCCGACGTAGGTGTTTCCGACCCGGCCCGTGCTGGGGAAACAGGACAATCCATGGCGCCCAAGTCGACTGGATCACGACACATCGCGCGCCACCAGGATGTGGGGTCGGCGACGGCCTGCGCCCGGTAATTGACTCGATCGCGTGACAGCACGCCCCAATGATCCCGGGGTAGCGCTGGTCGAGACTTATTCGCAGGCTCCAAGAGTTCCCGTTGGGCGTCAGGCAGCCATCCCCCAGATAGACGCCCAGAAGGTAGGCATAGATGTCGCTCGCGACAGCCGCGCGATCGAATCGATCCAGCTCGACGTCGGTGGGGGCCCGGGCCGGAATGGAGGCGCGCGCGTAATCCGGCACCCGTCCATTCCGCCAGGTGCGGATGGTGTTAATCGGAATCGACGTGAGACGACTGATTTCCCGATCGCTCAGTCCTTCCGCCTTCAGGCGGAAGACCGTACGCAAATCGCACAGGCGACGAGGGGTCCGGGGCATATAGGGAACATACGTTCGCCTCCGGACAGAAAACGGCGCGCAGCAGCAGGGGAGACAGGACTCGAACCTGCAACCTCCGGTTTTGGAGACCGGCGCTCGACCAGTTGAGCTACTCCCCTGAGCATCTGAGAGTCTAAACGCCGGGTTGGCAACGCTCGTACCATCTCCTGCTTGAAATCCCACACCGTCTACCGCACCTTCCGCACGGAGCAGCGGCGTGAGTTCGTCCGGATAACGGAGGACGTGGCGGAGGCGGTGGCCGACGCGGGCATCACCGAGGGCATGGTGCTCGTGGCGGCGATGCACATCACCGCCGCGGTGTGGATCAACGACGACGAACCCGGGATCCAGGCCGACGCGCTCGAGTGGCTGGACAAGCTGGCCCCGCCGAGCTGGCAGGAACCAGGGAGCGAGGTGGCAAGGGAGTTGTTGCCGAATCCAGGCGATTACCGCCACCACCGCGGCGGAGAGAACAACGGCGACGCCCACCTGAAGAACCTGCTCGTCCACCACCAGGTCATCGTGCCGGTCACGGGCGGTGAGCTCGACCTGGGACCGTGGCAGCAGATCTTCTATTGCGAGTTCGACGGACGGCGGTCGAAGCGGCTCATCATCAAGGTGATGGGGGAGTAGGGGTGCGGCCGTCGCGAGTGTTCGCGGACGGCGCGCTGGAAGGGCGGGTCGCGCTCGTGACCGGGGGGGGCACCAACCTGGGCAAGGCCGCCGCGGCGGAGCTGGCGCGGTGCGGGGCTGCGGTGGTGATCGCCGGGCGGCGCGAGCAGGTGCTCGGACCCGCTGCCGAGGAGATCGGTGATCGGTGCTCGTATGCGGTGGCAGACATTCGCGAGCGGGAGGGTCAGCGGGCGCTCGTCGGCGCGGTACTCGAGCGCTATGGCAGGCTGGATTTCCTGCTCAACAACGCGGGTGGTCAGTACTTCGTGCCCGCCGAGGCGATCGCCCGCAAGGGCTGGGGAGCCGTCCAGCGCCTGAACGTGGAGGGGACGCTCGGGATGGCCCAGGCGGCCTATGAGAACGCGATGGGCCCGGCGCGTTGCGGGACGATCGTCAACGTCACCGTCTCGCCGCACCACGGCTTTCCCGCGATGGCTCACAGCGGGGCGGCGCGCGCCGCCGTCGAGTCCTTGACCCGGGAGCTCGCCGAACGGTGGGCGGCCGAGCGCGTCTCGGTTATCGCGCTCGCGCTCGGGCGCTTCGCCACCGAGTCGCTGCGCAAGTATCCGGCCGAGCTCTGGGAGAGGGCCGCGGCATCCGTGCCCCTTCAGCGCCTGGGCACCGTGGAGGAGTACGGCTGGTTGGTCGCGCTTCTCGCCTGCCCGCTCGGGGCGGCGTTCTCCGGCTCAGTCCTTACGCTGGATGGCGCGCTCGACAACTGGACCGGGCCGTGGCCGCCGGCTGACCTGACCCGGGATGGCCAGGTGCCGACCGAGGCACGGAGCGCCGGCGGCCGCCCGTCGGCCCCGTCGTAGGTAGCGCTGGCTACTATCTGAAGCCGCTCGCGGGCGAGGTGTTAACGGTTGCACTAGAGCCTTCCAAGCTCTCGGAACGGGTTCGACTCCCGTCGCCCGCTCTGCCCGGACCCGATCCTCACGAGACGCAACGCCGATGACAGTAGACCTGCCGCCGGCCGTCGCGGAGATCCTGCGCCGGTCGGTAGCGGCGGGGGCGATGCCGGGCGCGAGCTTCGTCCTGACGGAACGTGACGGCCGCCCGGTCGAGGTCAGCGTGGGCAAGCTCCGTGCCGACGACGGCGCTCCGGTGACGCCCTCGGCCATGTATCGGTTGATGTCGATGACCAAGGCCTTCGTGAGCGTCGGGGCGCTGCAGCTGATCGAGGAGGGCCGGCTGAGGCTCGACCAGGCGGTGGCCTCGATCCTTCCGGAGTTCGAGGAGCTGATGGTCCTCGAAGGGTTCGACGGTGAACGACCCCGCCTGCGTGAGCCGCGGGGCGCGGCGACGATCAAGCACCTGCTCACCCACACCTCAGGGCTCGGCTACAACTTTCACAGCCCCGAGCTTGTCCGCTATCACGAACTCACGGGGACTCCTGACTGGCTGTCCTGTCGCTTGGCCAGCCTCACGGTCCCGCTCATCGCCGATCCTGGCGGGGCGTGGAGGTACGGCACCAGCACCGACTGGCTGGGCCAGGTGATCGAGCGGATCAGCGGACAGGATCTCTCGGCGTACCTCACCGAACGGCTCTTCGGGCCCCTGGGGATGCTCGACACGACATTCGCGCCCAGCGACGAACAGCGGAGCCGGTTGATGGCTGTCCACGCGAGGACGCCGGACGGCGGGCTCGTTCTCTCCGATTTCGACCTTCCCGCGGTGCCCGAGTACTTCGCCGGCGGCCATGGCGCGTACGGAACGGCGCGCGACTATGCGCGGTTCATGGCCATGCTTCTCTCGGGCGGTGCGCTCGACGGCGCACGGATCCTCCGCCCCGAGTCGGTCGAGCAAATGTTCAACGACGGCCTTGATGGTGCACCGATGCCAAACGGCTCGAAGACGGCGATGCCGAGATTGACCCATGACCTGCCCGCGCTTCCCTACGCGCACACGTTCGGCCTCGGGCTGCACGTGTTCACGGAGGATCTGCCGGGAATGCGCCGCGCGGGCAGTGGCGACTGGTCGGGACTGTGCAACTGCTACTACTGGGTCGATCGAGGGTCAGGCCTGGCAGGAGCGCTGCTCACCCAGGTGCTGCCGTTTCACGACACCGAGGTGCTGGAAGCAGTGATCCGGACCGAGCTGACGATCTACGACGAGATCCTCGATCCCGGCTAGGTCGCGGCCCTAGAATGGCGGGGACCACGGGGAGTGGCGCAGTCTGGTAGCGCACCCGGCTGGGGGCCGGGCGGTCGCAGGTTCAAATCCTGTCTCCCCGATGGAGACACAAAAGCCCCGCTAATGGCGGGGTTTTTGCTTGTAGAGCGGAAGCCTTTCTGGGCGTGGTGCCAGGCCAGCGGGCCCGGACCCGATCAAAGAAAGCCCAGCAAAATGCCTGTTTATCGCCCGCCCGGTAGCGAACCGGGTGGTCGCGGATTGAAATCAGGCGCCGAGTCCTCAGAACGCCGCCTATATTGAGCGTCTTCCCCGCTAAACGGGGTGCTGGGATCAGCCGATGATGAATGACGAGGCCGGATCGAGGCCTGGAGGGGCGCATTTGGGGGCGCAAACGGAGCTCACCGAGAGCCCAGCCACGAGCGCGGTGGTCTCGATGGCTAGGGTTTTTGACGGGCGATGGAGCTGTCTTGCTTTCCGCGCATACGAGGTCTCGGCGCACTCGCGGGCTCAGGCCTGCTCCTGAACTTTGCGGGTCTCAAGAGCGGCCCAGCAACCGCCGGTGGGTCGTGCCCTGCATTCATGAGAACGCACTACTCCTGGTCGACGGTCTCGACGATGGCCGAGCCGAAGACGCGGCTGGTCTCGCTGGTGGCGAATCTCAGGTCTTGGCACGCAGAACCGGCCGGACCTGCGTTCGGTGGCCCGCGGTACTTCGGTCCGGGCGGAGTCGGTGGAACGTGTTCGGCTTCGTGTGACGAGCATGAACGACGGTGACAGTATGTTCTTCGCCCATGGTCATCTGCGCACGGTGCGGTGGCGAGAGTCCGGCGGGCTTTCGCTTCTGTGGGGCGTGTGGGGCGCCTCTGGATGAGGCCGCGCCCGTTCGTCAGGCCCGTAAGGTTGTGACGGCGCTGTTCTGCGATGTGTCAGGGTCGACGGCGTTGGGGGAGGAGTTGGATCCGGAGGTGCTGCGGGGGGTGCTGAACCGGTATTTCGAGGTGATCCGGGTGGTGATCGAGCGCCACGGGGGGACGGTGGAGAAGTTCATCGGGGATGCGGTGATGGCGGTGTTCGGGATCCCGCGGCTGCACGAGGACGATGCGCTCAGGGCGGTCCGGGCGGCGGCGGAGATCCGCGAGCGGCTGCCGGCGGTGGCTGAGGAGGTGGGGGTGGCGTTGCGGTTCCGGACCGGGGTCAACACCGGGAACGTGCTGATGGGGGAGGGCGAGAATCTGGCGATCGGGGATGCGGTGAATGTGGCGGCGCGGCTTGAGCAGGCGGCGGAGCCGGGGGAGATCGTGCTCGGGGAGGAGACGCTGGCGCTGGTGCGGTCAGCGGTCGAGGTGGGCGAGCCGCGGCTGCTGGAGCTCAAGGGGAAGTCGGAGCGGGTGGCGGGGTATCCGCTGCTGGCTGTGGTGGGGGCGCCCGTGCGGCGGTTCTCGACGGCGATGGTGGGGCGCTCGAATGAGCTCGAGCATCTGCGTGTGGTCTTCGCCCAGGCGGTCAGGGACCGCTCCTGCCGGCTGTTTACGGTGCTGGGGTCGGCGGGGGTGGGTAAGTCGCGGCTGGTGGCGGAGTTCCTGGCCGGCCTGGACGCGCGGGTCGTGCGCGGTCGCTGCCTGTCATACGGGGAGGGGATCACGTATTGGCCGGTGGTCGAGATCCTGAGGCAGCTCGGCACGTTGGCGGAGGGCGACGCGGCGCGGCCCGTTCGCTCTTTGCTCGGCGAGACGGACGAGGCGGCGAGCGCGGAGGAGATTGCCTGGGGGGTTCGCAAGCTGCTCGAGCAGGAGGCGCAGGCCCGTCCGCTGGTGGTGGTGCTGGACGATCTGCACTGGGCGGAGGAGACGCTGCTTGACCTGGTCGAGCACGTCGCGGAGCTGTCGCGCGACGCTCCGCTTTTGCTGTTGTGCATGGCCAGGCCCGAGTTGCTCGAGCGCCGTGCGTCCTGGGGGGGCGGCAAGTGGAACGCCACCACGGTGCTGCTGGAGCCGCTTGACGCGGCCGAGACCGAGCGGCTGCTCGCAGAGCTGGGTGGCGTCGACGACGAGGTCAAAGAGCGGATCGTCCGGGTCGCCGAGGGCAACCCGCTGTTCGTCGAGGAGATGCTTGCGCTCGTCCGCCACAGCCCGGATGAGAAGGTCGAGGTGCCTCCGACGATTCAGGCGCTGCTGGCGGCGAGGCTCGACCAGCTCGACCCGGCGGAGCGCGCTGTGCTGGAGCGCGGGTCGGTCGAGGGCAGGAGCTTTCATCGTGGCGCGGTAGTCGCGATGGCGGATGGTGACGGGCTGGTCGATCAGCGGCTGCTCGCGCTCGTTCGCAAGGAGCTCGTTCGCCCCGACCGGCCGGTGTTCGCCGGCGATGACGCGTATCGCTTCCGCCATCTGCTGATTCGGGACGCTGCGTACGACGCGCTGCCCAAGGCGACCCGGGCCGAGCTGCACCGCCGATTCGCCCGCTGGCTCGAAGAGCACGGCGAGGAGCTGGTTGAGCTGGAGGAGATCCTCGGCTACCACCTCGAACAGGCCGCCAGGTATGTGGACGAACTCGGGCGTCCCGAGCCGCAGCTTGCCCTCGCCGCCGGCAAGCGGCTCGCCACAGCCGGGCGGCATGCCCTCGCCCGGGGCGACGACCATGCCGCCGCGAGCATGCTCGAGCGCGCGCTTGCGCTCACCCGGGCGCACCGGCTCGACGTCCACCTCGAGCTCGACCTCGCCCGTGCGATGCTTGGCCGGCCGCGCGAGGCGGCCGCGCTCGCCACGTCGGCGGCCGAGCGCGCCGCGGCGGCGGGCGACCGGGCGGGCGAGGCGTACGCGCTGACTGTGGCCGCGTATTACGAGGAGAACGTCGAGAAGCTCGGCCCCGACCGGCTCGAGGCGCGCGCCCGGGCGGCACTGCCACTGCTCGAACAGGCAGGCGACGATGCTGGCCTGGCCGACGTCTGGCACATGCTCGGCTTCGGCGTCGCCAACATGCGCGGCCGCTGGGGAGAGGAGGCCGACGCGGAGGAGCGAGCGCTCCAGCACGCGCGACGTGCGGGCCGGCCGTGGCAGCAGCCTGCCGGCTTCGTGCAGACGCTCCTGCTCGGGCCGGTGCCCGCAGGGGAGGCGCTCGAGCGCCTCGACGAGCTCACGCCTGACCCGACGCCGAACACGCTCGCTCTCCGTTGCTGGCTGGTGGCGATGCTCGACCGCGTCGACGAGGCGCGGTCGCTCGCGTTACAGGCGCACGAGCGACTCGTCGAGCAGACCGGCCGCCAGGTTGCCCGTTGGCCCTTGGCGGAGATCGCGCTTCTCGCCGGCGACCTCGACGACGCCGCCCGGCACCTGCACGCGATGTGCGACTGGCTCGAGGAGACCGAGAACTACGGCTACCTCTCCACCTACGCGCCCGAGCTCGGCCGCGTCCTGTGCGCGCTCGGCCGCTACGACGAGGCCGAGCCGCTCACCCGCCGCGGGCGCGAACTGGGCGACGAGCAGGACGCGGTCACGCAGGCCTACTGGCGGCAGGGGCAGGCGCTCGTCCACGCCAGCCGCGGCCAGCAGGCCGAGGCGGAGCGGCTTGCCCGCGAAGCGGTGGCGATCACCGAGAACACGGACTCACTGTGGTTTCAGGGCCAGGCTCTCTGCGACCTGGCCGAGGTGCTCCAGGCCGCCGGCCGCAACGCCGAGGCCGCCGCCGCGCTGCGCGAGGCGCTCGATCGGTACGAGCGCAAGCAGATCATTCCGCTTGTGCGTCGCACTCGCGAACGGATCGCCGCGCTGCAGACGCCGGCGTGAGGCTGTAGTTGGCCTCCTCGCGCGTCGGCGTGGACCTGCTCGAGCCCGTCGCCGACAACCACATCTCGATGTCAGGTCGCGCGGCCTCGGCAAACAGGTAGCCAGGTGTGCCCGCTGCGCCCCGAATGCTCAGGGCGGTGTAGCCCGACGAGCCCTGCTCTGTTGCCCGGACGAGCATCTCGGGGGTTTTCGCCCTCGCTCCCGCTAAGCGCGGTCTGCAGGAAAGATGCGCCCGCCAGGCGGCGGCGTGGCTGCGCCGACCTGCCGGTGGCGACGAGGGGGCTCGGAGCCAGGCGCCGGGTTGAGACCTGCTTTGCGTATTTCACGACCACGCCGCGCTGCGCGTATGAGCGTGCGCTCGCGTCCTGCGGGGACCCCGCGAGCGTCTCACCTGTTCGCTGCTGGGCTCGGGTTGGTCGCTTTGTCGGGAAGCGCGCCGGTGCCGGACCTCGCGCCCTACTGGTCGACGCCGTGCGCTAGTTGGCGGTCGTATTCAGCCCGGTCATAGTGGCCAAGCGACTTAGCGATCAGCCCACCGTCACCGATGGTCCACTCCTCAAACCCGCTGATGCGAACCGCGTTCCCGGTCCCTTCTGGGCCAGAGTTGGTGCCGATCAGAGTCCAGTGGTATTCGACCGGGGAATCGCCGACACGGATGTCATCCATCAGCACCCGCAGATCGGGGAACGCGATCATGAACGAGCGCGCCGCCTCGATAATCGCAGCTCGCCCGACAGCAGGCTCTCCATCGTTGATGGTGAGCGAGCCCTCAGGCGAATAGTGATCTGCCACGTTCTCGGGCTCGCCGCTGCACCACGCCGCGGTGTAACGGCGAGCGAACTCTGTCAATCGATCGTCGCCATTGATTCGCCTCTCCTTCCCCGGGGTCGCTATCGGGTGACGCCCTGCGAGGGAGAACGTAATGCCGACCGCGGCTGAGATCAATGACGCCGGCGGCCAGTGGGTCGGAGCCTCGAGCGCAGGCCGTGACCGGCCGGACTTCGCCGTTGATCATCACGGAAGCGTCTGGGGCGCCGAAGGCAGGTAGCTGCCCTCGGCGAGGAGCAACAACCGAGTGCGACGAACGTCGCTAACGACCGTCTGCCTACGGGCCGGATATGGAGGCTCTATTCGGTGTGGGTCGAGCCGGTGCTCCCACCCGAGCGGATTAGCTGGTGTAGGTTCGCGGCTAGAGCACGGCGACGTCTACCGGGGAGCATCGTGATCGTTCATTCGCGCATTGAGGGCACGCGTCTCGCGGGCAACTTGTTGGGGGATCCGACGGAGCGGGATCTGTTCGTGTATCTGCCGCCGGGTTATGAGGAGTCCGAGACGCGGTATCCGACGGCGTACCTGTTACATGCGCTTGGTAGCAGCGCGGAGTTGGAGGTGAAGCCCGAGACTGACGGGCAGCGTTGGCATCCGCCGGTTGCGGATGTGCTGGATCCGGTGTTCGGTCGGATGGGGACTCGGCCGATGATCGTTGTGATCCCCGACGGCGTCTGTCGGTACGGATGCGGCC
>Ga0209579_10000869_pt1 | contig 27084 bp, 29 predicted proteins | sample Coa_R1_2_FD_187152 | JGI IMG/M metagenome (GOLD analysis project Ga0209579, IMG submission 187152) | Surface soil microbial communities from Centralia Pennsylvania, which are recovering from an underground coalmine fire - Coalmine... | ecosystem: Environmental > Terrestrial > Soil >... | reverse complement strand
CCGACGTCCAGTTCGCGAACCGGAACGAGACGAAGCATCTCCCCTACGGCGAGGGGACGCTTCGTGCCGAGCCGCTCGCTGAGGCGCTCGCCGGCTTCGAGCGGTCGGCGACCGTGATCTCGGAGTCGCCCGACGAGGCCTCGTCGCAGGCGATCCGGGCGATTCTCGGCGCATAGGATCCGGGCCATGGCGACCAAGCACAAGCTCCTGGACACGCCGGCCGAGAAGGTGCCGCACGAGTTGGCGCAGCAGGTGATCGACTTCGTGAAGCCGATCGAGGCGGTGACCGCCGCCTACGTCGGCCTGACACAGATCACCGAGGACTTCAAGGAGCCCTATGAGCAGCTCGCAGCCGCCTTCGAGCTCGCCTCCGAGGACGACGCGGCGTTACGGGCGTTCGCGGACCGCTTCTACGAGACGATGCCGGCCGACGTGCAGGCCGGCGGCTGCAACGTGCTCGACTCGGGCGGCGCGGCGGCATGGCGCGCACAGGCGCAGCGGGTCTTCAGCCGCTGATGCTCGACCCCGGCGTCTTCAAGGCGTACGACGTGCGCGGTCTCTATCCGACCGAGCTCGACGAGGGGGGCGCGTACGCGATCGGCCGCGCCTACGTCGAGCAGTTCGAGCCACGACGGATCGCGGTCGGCCGCGACATGCGTCTCTCCTCGCCGACGATGGCGAAGGCCTTCATCGAGGGAGCCGCGGACGGCGGAGCCGACGTCGCAGATCTCGGGCTGGTCGGCACCGAGATGGTCTACTTCGCGGTCGGCGAGCTCGGGCTCGACGGCGGCGCCGCCGTCACCGCGTCGCACAACCCTCGCGACTACACGGGGATGAAGGTCGTACGCCGCGGCGCCCTGCCGGTCGGCGTCGAGTCCGGCCTGCTCGACATCAGGGACCGCGCGTTGCGGGCCGACTGGCGGCCGGCGAAGCGCGGCGAGGTCGCCGCCGAAGACATCTGGGACGGCTTCGTCACGCGCGTGCTCTCGTTCGTCGACGTCGAGGCGATCCGGCCCCTTCGCGTGGTGATCGACGCCGCGAACGGAATGGCGGGCGCGATGCTGCCGCGCGTACTCGACCGGTTGCCCCAGGTCGACGCGGTTCGCTGCAACTTCGAGCCCGACGGCTCGTTTCCGAACCACGAGCCGAATCCACTGCTGCCTGAGAACCGCGAGTTCATCGTCCGCGCCACGACCGGAGCGGGGGCGGACTTCGGTGTCGCCTACGACGGCGACGCGGATCGCTGCTTCTTCGTCGACGACCGAGGCGAGTTCGTGCCCGGCGACTTCACGACGGCGCTCTTCGCCGAGACGATGCTCGCCAAGGAGCCCGGCGCCAAGGTGATCTACGACGTGCGTGCGTCGTGGGCCGTTCCCGAGGCGATCGAGCGCGCGGGGGGCGTGCCGCTCGTCAATCGCGTCGGCCACTCGTTCATCAAGCAGCGGATGCGCGAGGAGGGCGCGCTGTTCGCGGGCGAGGTGTCTGCGCACTACTACTTCCGCGACTTCTCGCAGGCCGACTCGGGAGTGATTCCGTTCCTGCTCATGCTCGAGCTCGTCTCGAAGCGCGGGCAGAAGCTGAGCGAGATCGTCGCACCGCTCCGCTCGCGCTACTTCCTCACCGGCGAGCTGAACACGCCGGTGCCGGACGTGGCACTGAAGCTGCAGCAGCTGAAGGAGCACTTCGGCGTCGAAGGGCGGGTCTCGCATCTCGATGGGATCTCGATCGACGCCCGCGACTGGCACATGAACGTCCGGCCGTCGAACACCGAGCCGCTGCTGCGCCTCAACCTCGAAGCGCGGTCGCGCGCGCTGATGGAGCAGAAGCGGGACGAGGTGCTCGCGCTGATCGAGTCGCCGTGATCGAGCTCGGGCACGAGACCGACCGGCGGCCGCCGTTTCGGTACGCGGCCTACACGCGCGTCGGCTTCTCGGACACGGACGCGCAGGGAGTCGTCTACTACGGGAGATACCTGCCGTACTTCGACCTCGCGCGCACCGAGTACCACCGCCACCTCGGCCACCTTGCGATCCGCGGCGAGTTCGCGATGCGTGCATCGACCGTCGACTACCACGCGCCCGCACGCTTCGACGACCTGCTCGAGGTGTTCGTGCGGGTCGAGCGCATCGGGACGACGAGCGTCACCTACGACCACGCCGCCTACCGGCTGGACGAGAACGGCACCGCCGGCACCGACACCCTGATGGCGACGGCGAAGCAGACGCTCGTCCTGATCGAGATCTCGAACCGGCGGCCGGTGCCCGTGCCCGAGTCCTTCCGCGAGCAGGTCGCCTCCTTCGAGGCGTGAGCTCCTCGACCCTCAGCGCGATCGGCGAGATCCTCGAGCGGGGCGGCGACGCCGACGACGTCCTCCGTGCCGTCGTCGCGGCCCTCGTCGAGAGCGGCGGCTGCTCGTGGGCCGCGATCAGCTTCCGCGACGAGGGCGAGCTCGTCGCCGGTCCGCACGCCGGCACGCTGCCGACCGGGACGACCACGCGGACGCCGATCGTCTACGCGGGTGCCGAGGTCGGCGAGCTCGTCACGAGCGGCCGGCCGGACGACGACAACGCGCTGCTCCCCCACGTCGCGGAACTGATCGCGGTGCACTGCCTGGTCGGCTGGGACACCGGCGGCGTTCCCTGGAATCCGGCCGCCTGATCATTTCTCGCGTGGGAGGTTCCGGATGCGGACGGATGGGCGGCAGAGCCGCTCATCCTGAGGGCGGCGCCGACAAGCGTCGCCTAGGACGGCGTGACGCGGTAGGCGTCGAAGACCGAGTCGATCGAGCGCAACGCGTTCATCAGTGAGCGCAACGACTTCACATCGCCGACCTCGGCCGTGTACCAGTTCTTGGCGAGCTGATCCTCAACGACGCCGCCGTACGAGACGATGTTCGCGCCGTGCTCGGCGAACGTCCGAGCGACGTCCTCGAGCAGGCGCGGCCGGTCCCACGAGTCGACGGCGATCTGGACGCGAAACGACTTCGTCACGCTGCCGTCCCACTCGACCGGCGTGAACCGCTCCGGGTTCCGGCGAAGCGACCTGACGTTCGGGCAGTCCTCATGGTGGATCGTGATCCCCTTGCCCAGCGAGATGTAGCCGACGATCGCGTCGCCCGGCACCGGCGTGCAGCACTTGGCCAGCCGAACGAGCACGTCCCCCACGCCCTGGACGACCACGCCCATGTCGTTGCTCGAGACGGCGCTGCGCTCCCGCGGCGCCTTGACGACGGGCGCCTCCTCCGCGACCTGCTCGGTCTTCAGGCGCTGGATGACCTTGTTGACGATCGCGCCCGACTGGAGCTTCCCGGAGCCGAGCGCCAGGTAGAAGTCCTCCGCCTTCTTGAAGCCGGAGTCGCGGATCACCTGCGCGAGCACGGACGAGCCGCGCAGCTTCGCGTACGGCAGGTTCTGCTGCTTGAGCGCGTACTCGAGCGCCTCACGTCCTTTGTGCTCCTGATCCTCGCGCGTCTCGCGCGAGAACCATTGCCGGATCTTCGAGCGGGCGCGCGAGGACTTCGCGAGCGACATCCAGTCGCGTGACGGCCCGCGACCCTGCTTCGAGGTCAGGATCTCGACGAAGTCGCCGTTCTGGAGCCGGTAGTGCAGCGGCACGATCCGCCCGTTCACCTTCGCGCCGACCGTGCGATGACCGACGTCGGTGTGCACCGCGTAGGCGAAGTCGATCGGCGTCGAGCCGGCGGGAAGCGTCTTCACCTGACCCTTCGGCGTGAAGACGTGCACCTCCTCGTCGAAGAGGTCGGTGCGGAACGACTTCATGAACTCGCGCGGGTCGGCCTCGTCGGTGCCGACGTCCATCAGCTGCTCGACCCACTGCGCCCACTCGGCGTCGGCGATCTTGCGCCCGCCCTTGTACAGCCAATGCGCGGCGATGCCGAACTCGGCGGTCGCGTGCATCTCGCGCGTACGCACCTGGATCTCGAGCGGGCGACCCTGCGGACCGATCACGGTCGTATGCAACGCCCGGTAGCCGTTGAACTTCGCCATCGCGATGTAGTCCTTGAACCGCCCCGGCATCGGCTTCCAGAGCGAGTGGATCAGGCCCAGCGCGCCGTAGCAGTCGCGTGTCCCCTCGTCGCCGTCGCGCTCGACGATCACGCGCATCGCCGTCAGGTCGTAGATCTCGTTGAACTCGCGGCCCTTCTTCACCATCTTGTCGTAGATCGAGTAGAAGTGCTTCGCGCGGCCCGAGATCTCCGCCGGCACGTCGACCTTGTCGAGCTCGCGCTGCAGGACGAGCGACGCCTCGCGGACGTGCTCCTCGCGGTCGGCGCGCCGCTCGGACACCATCTGCTTGATCTCCTCGTACTTGCGCGGGTGCAGCGTCTGGAACGCGAGGTCTTCGAGCTCCCACTTGAGGGCGTGGATGCCGAGCCTGTGCGCGAGCGGCGCGTAGACCTCGAGGGTCTCCTTCGCCTTGCGCACCTGCGTCTGCTTGCCCATGTACTCGATCGTGCGCATGTTGTGCATTCGGTCGGCGAGCTTGATCAGGATCACGCGCACGTCGCCCGCCATCGCGACGACGAGCTTGCGGTAGTTCTCCGCCTCCGCGTGCTCGCGGCTCTGGAACTGCACGCGGGTCAGCTTGGTCACACCCTCGACGAGGTCGGCGATCTCGGCGCCGAACTCGGAGCGGATGTCGTCGATCTCGATCCCGGTGTCCTCGACGGTGTCATGGAGGAGCGCCGCGGCGAGGGTTGCCTCGTCCATGCGCAGCCCGGCGAGGATCTTCGCGGCGCCCCACGGGTGGTAGATGAACTCCTGCCCCGAGCGGCGCAGCTGGCCCTCGTGGGCGCGCGCCGCGTACTCGAACGCCCGCGTCAGGAGCTCGCGGTCCGCGTCCTGCTTGTACGCCTCGACCTCGGCGATCAGCTCGTCAACGAGATCGTGATGTCGTTCGAGTACCGCCATACGCCCAGTGTACCCCTGCCCTTTCGGCGATTCCCTCGCGCGAGGGAGCAACCCGGAGGCAGGAAAGGCCGTTCAAGCAGGGAAGGTCACCCTCCATGCTCAAACGGCGCCGACAGACGAAGAAGCTGATGCGAATCGCGCGGGTGCTCTGCGAGCTGGACGCCGCAGCGCCGAGAGCCAAGCGCGACCGGCGCGTCAGCCGCGTCTCGCTCGCGCGCAGCCAGTACTAAGCAGAGCGCACACGCCAGTCGGCGGCGAGCGGGTCACGCCTGGCTGCAGCCCTCGTTAGGTGACGCCGCCCGAGTCGGCGGCTACGAGTGGTTATGCGGCTTCGCGCAACGACGATGCCGACGACGCCGCGAGGAGGCGGCGGAACAGCTCGGATTCGAGCAGGCTGCGGCGCGCGCTGCCGTCGTCGAGCCCGAGCTCTACGAAGATCGCCCGGGCCTCGTCGCTCCACGCGTCGTCGCCCGAGCGCCACTCCTCGGCCAGCCACGCACGCAGCTCTTCGTACCGTTCGGCGGCGTCGAAGATCCGGCGCACGAGGAGCTGCGGCGCGACGGTGCCGTTCCAGCGGTTCTCCTTCAGGCGGAACGCGACGTCGTACCGGCCGACGCGCCGGAAGCGGTCGAGCTGTGCGCCGCTGCCAAACGCGATCGCGGAGCCGGCGTCGCGGCCGCGCTGCCTGACGCGGAAGCGCAGGTGCTTGCCGTCCCCGACGGTCGTGAGCTCGGTCAGCTCGCACCCGTCGATCAGCAGCGTCACGCCGGGGTTGCCGAGCCCGAACGGCGCCAGCTGCGCGAGCTCTTCGCACAGCGGCAGCCCGAGCTCGCAGCCGGCGACGGTTGCATCGACGACGGTGCGGGGGCGGAGGTCGTCGTCGGTGAGGAGTGCATCGGCGTGCGCAGCGAACTCGGCGGCGAACGGGTCGACGGCCTCCGGCCGGATCGTCAAGCCGGCCGCTGCCCGGTGGCCGCCGAAGCGCTCGAGGTGCCCGGCGCAGGCGGCGAGCGCGCCGTGCAGGTCGAACGCGCCGGGCGCGCGCCCCGACCCCTTCCACGCGCCCTCGCTCCCTGCGATCAGGACGACCGGCCGTCCGTAGCGCTCGACGAGGCGCGACGCGACGATGCCGATCACGCCCTCGTGCCAGTCGGCACCCGCGAGCACGTAGCCGCGCCGGCGCCGGCGCTCCGGCGGCCAGGCCTCGATCTCGGCGATCGCGGCGCGCAGGATCCGCTCCTCGACCGCCTGCCGTTCGCGGTTCAGAGCCTCGAGCTGCTCGGCGAGGCGGCGCGCCTCGGCGTCGTCGTCGGTGAGGAGGAGAGCCAGCGCGGCCTCGGGCCGGCAGAGGCGCCCGGAGGCGTTGATTCGCGGTGCGAGCCGGAAGCCGACCGCACCCTCGTCGCAGGCAGCAGGATCGACGCCGGCGACACGCAGCAACGCGCGCAGCCCTGGTTTCTGCGTCTGCGCGAGCCGCGTCAGCCCGGCGCGCGCGAGCGCGCGGTTCTCGTCGAGCAGGGGCACAACGTCGGCGACCGTCGCAAGCGCGACCACGTCGAGGTGCCGGTCGAGGAACGGATGCCCGGCGCCGAGCAGCGCCTCCGCGAGCTTCCAGACGACGCCGGTGCCGCACAGGCCTGCGAAGGGGTAGCCGCCTTTCGACGGCGCGACGACCGGGCAGGCCGGGAAGGCGGCACCGGGGCGGTGGTGGTCGGTGACGACGACCTCGAGCCCGAGCGAGCGCGCCAGGGCGACCTCGTCGACGGCGGTGATGCCACAGTCGACGGTGAGAACGAGGTCGACCTCACCGGCCAAGCGGGACAGCGTCTGGCCGTTGAGGCCGTAGCCCTCCTCGAATCGCGACGGCAGATGCCAGCTCGGGTCGGCGCCGAGCTCGCGCAGCAGCAGCACCGCGAGCGCGGTCGCGCAGATGCCGTCGGCGTCGTAGTCGCCGTGGACGCAGATGCGCTTGCGCGCGCAGACGGCGGCGTGGATCGCGTCGACCGCTGCCTGCATGTCGCCGAGCGTGAACGGATCGTGACCGGGGAACGCCGCTGCGAGAAAGGCTTGCGCGGCCGCGGGCGCGTCGTGCCCGCGGCGGACGAGCACGGATGCGGCCGTCACGCCGAGCCCGAGCTCGTCGACCAGAGCGCGCACGCGGGCGGGCGCACAGCCGGCGATCGTCCACGTGCCGTTTTCCATCGGACGACCGAGGGTACGGCTGGGGTCGGACGGATCGAGATGCTGGATTTTCCCTGCAGAGCTGCGTTACGGTCCGGCCCGTGCTGAAGGCGCTGAGGACGATCGCGACGCTGCTCGCGGCTGCGGGACTCGCGTGCGCGGGCGCCCCCGCGGCCGAGCAGCTGACCGCGATCGCGCCCGGCGTGACCGTGCTCGGCGTGCCGCTCGGCGGCCTGACGGCGCAGCCCGCGGGCTCTCGCATCGGCGCCCGCTTCTCGCGCCCGATCATCATCCGGGACGGCGAACGACGCATCGCGATCGCACCCGCCCGCTTCGGCGCGCACGCTGCGGTCGACGCGGCCGTCCGCTCCGCGCTGAGCGCGACTCCGGCCAGCAGGATCGGCCTCCCCATCCGCTACTCGCGGCAGAAGGTGGCCGGGTTCGTCGCCTTGCTCGCGAGGCGGACCGACCGGGCACCGAAGAACGCCGCCCTGATCGGCGCCGATGCCGCGGGTCCGATCTTCCGTCCCTCGCGTGCAGGGCTCGCGGTGCAGCAGCCCGCGCTGCGCGCTGCGATCGAGCATCAGCTCACGACGGGAACGCGCTCGCCGCTCACCGTCCCGACGAAGCCTGTCGCGCCGCAGCGGACCGCCGCCGACTTCGGCCCCGTGATCGTGGTCACGACCGACGTCAACTCGCTCCGCCTGTTCGAGGGGAACAAGCTCGTGCGCACCTTCCCCGTCGCGACCGGGCAGGCGATCTACCCGACGCCCACCGGCCTCTTCCACATCGCCGACAAGCAGGTCGACCCGTGGTGGTACCCGCCGACGTACGACGCGTGGGCGCGCGGGCTCGAGCCCGTGCCCCCCGGGCCGACGAACCCGCTCGGCACCCGCTGGATGGGCCTGACCGCACCCGGCGTCGGCATCCATGGCACAGACGCCGACACCTCGATCGGCTACTCGGTCTCCCACGGCTGCATCCGCATGCACGTGCCGGACGCGGAGTGGCTCTTCACGCGCGTGCGCGTCGGCACGCCCGTGGTCATTCGCCTCTAGGCAGCTCGACTCCCAAATAGGTTAGGACGGCGATCACGCCGACGAGCACCGCGAAGGCGACGTAGACCAGGCGTTTGTGCCCGCTCTCACGAATCGAGTGCATCAGCGCTCTCGCCAGCAGGAGCAATGAGGCGACGACGATGCCCCCGCCGATCACGAAAGCGGGCACGAGGGTGATCAGGCGCTGCCACAGCGGAACGGAGGCGACCACGCCGACACCGTAACCGGTTGAATAGCCGGTTGAATCCGGTCCCTTCGGGGTTATCCTGCGTGCGTGCCCGAGTCGAGCGACGACACGAACTACACCTCCGGTGACGACTACGTCGTCGAGTTCCTGGGCTACCGCTTCTGCTTCAACGCCTTCGACTTCGAGCAGCGGGTCGTCGCGGCGGCGGTGAAGCTCGGCCTGGTCGAGGTGAACGAGCTCGACGAGGAGGAGACGAGCGACCTGGTCGCGCTCGCGGCGCAGGGACTGATCGACTCGCCCCAGTCGCGCCTCGGGCGTTACCTCGCGCGCAACTGGGAGCGCGTCTCGCTCGTGCAGGGCGAGTCGCTCGTCTACTGGCTCCGCAAGCTGATCTTCCGCGGTGCCTGGCTCGACCACCAGGTGAAGCGCGGCACGCTCGAGGTCGTCTGGGACGAGAGCGACGCCGAGTTCGCCTACCAGCATCCCGGCGGCGGGCGGCCGCTCCTGGAACTCGCACCGGTGCCATCCTGGCACGAGCTGCAGTTCCGCGGCTGACGCACGCACGTGCAGGTGCGGCCGGGGTCGCGTACCTCGCGGCGCTGCTCGCCGCCGATCACTTCGCCTCCTTCCACGAGCAGCTCGCCCTCGGCGCGCTCACGTGCGTCGTCCTGCTCGCAGCGTTGACACGCTTCTCACGCGAACGGCGCGCGCAGGCAATCGGCGTCGTCTGCTTCGCGTCGCTCGGCGAGTTCACCGGCTCGATCCTCTGGGGGGTCTACCACTACCGGCTGCACAACCTGCCGGCGTTCGTGCCGCCGGCGCACGGGCTCGTGTACCTGACCGGGCTCTCGTTCGCCGCCGCCCTCGAACGCCATGCGCGTACGCTCGTCGCGATTGCTGCGGCAGCCGCTGCCGCCTGGGGCGTGCTCGGCCTGACCGTGCTGCCGCACCGGGATGTCGCCGGTGCGGTCGGGGTGCCCCTGCTCCTGCTCTTCCTCTGGCGCTCGCGCAACCGCGCTGTCTACGCGAGCGTCTTCCTCGTCGTGACTGCGCTCGAGCTGTACGGGACCGCGCTCGGGACGTGGCGCTGGGCGGCGAGGCTGCCCGGGCTCGGCATCCCGGACGGCAACCCGCCCTCGGGCGTCGCCTCCGGCTACGTCTGGTTCGACGTGATGGCGCTGCTGGTCGCGCCGGTCGTGCTACGGCTGCTCAGCCTTCGAGCTCGGCAAACGCGCTCTGCAGACGAGCCGACTCTGCCGCAGTCCACTCCCGCGTGAGGGCGACGCCGAGCACGGCGGACGCGACCTCCGCGAGCCGTAGTCCGAGGCGACGGCAGAGAAGCGTGAAGCCGCGCGGCGCGGCGTCGGTGTGGGCGACGAGGAGCACGCCCATCGCCGCGCCGGTCAGCTCGAGCAGATAGTAAGAGCGGATGCCGGTGTCGCCGGCCAGCGCGCCCGGCAGCGGCGAGGTGCGCGCGTCCTGGACGCAGTGCGGGAACTGCTTCGACTCGAGCGTCGAGCGGAGCGCGGCCGCGACCTCCCGGTCGGGCGCCGGGCTCGGCCAGCCGCGCTCGGCGACTGCGACGCGCTCGTGGTCGGCGACGTAGACGACGCCGAGCTCGCACGAGAGCGCCTCCGCGGCGACGCCGGCGAGCGCCTCCATCGCGCCGATCACGGTCGCCTGCGGGACGCTGAGGGCCATCCGCACGGCCTCGAGCACCTCGAGCTCGTCGGCGAGCTTCTTCGCCGGCCCGGCCGGCTCGACCTCGTCGGCGAACGCGTGCGCTGCCGACCTGAGCGTTTCGTCGTCGACGTCGAGCCCGCCGTCGCCGACGCCGAAGACGACGACGATGTCGGGAAGCACGGGCACGATCGCCGCCGCGCGCGCGTAGTACGGACCGAAGACGAGCTCGCGGTCGCCGTGCGCGAGCCTGACCGTCCGCCCGGTGTGGAGCGCCCGAGCGAGCGGCACCTCCTCGCCGAGCGAGACCTCGACGATCCCGGCCCAACCTTCGGCGCGCCCGCGCCCGCCGAGCTGGACGAAACGCTGCCCGGAGACGCGGCGCAGGACGAAGACGTCCGCGGCGCCGACGGGAGCCGCAGCCGTCGTCTCAGAAGGGGGCACGACCACAGTATGCGCTAGAAGAGCGACGGCGTCTCGGCGCGGGCCGTGCCGACGTGCGCGCGCCCGAGCTCGGTCACGATCCGCCCGCGCGGCGTTCGCTGCAGGAAGCCGAGCTGGAGCAGGTACGGCTCGTACACGTCCTCGATCGTCTCGGACTCCTCACCCAGCGCCACGGCGAGGTTCGAGAGCCCGACCGGCCCGCCGCCGAACCGGTCGACGATGGCGAGCAGCAGCTCGCGGTCGAACCGCTCGAGCCCGGCCTCGTCGACCTCGAGCAGCTCGAGCGCCTCGTCGGCGATCTCGGTCGTGATCGCGCCTGCGTGACGGACCTCGGCGACGTCGCGCACGCGGCGCAGGATGCGGTTGGCGATGCGCGGCGTGCCGCGGGCACGCCGCGCGATCTCGTCCGCCGCCTCGCCTTCGATCTCGACCCCGAGGATGCGCGCGCTGCGGCGGACGATCGTGCCGAGCTCGTCCGGCGTGTAGAGGTCGAGCCGGAACGTGAGCCCGAAGCGGTCGCGAAGCGGCGTCGTCAGCAGACCCGTTCGGGTGGTCGCGCCGACGAGCGTGAACGGCGGCAGGTCGAGCGTCAGCGTGCGCGCGGCCGGCCCCTGGCCGACGACGATGTCGAGCCGGAAGTCCTCGAGCGCCGGGTAGAGGATCTCCTCGACCGCGCGGTTGAGACGGTGGATCTCGTCGACGAACAGGACGTCGCGCGGCTCGAGCGCGGTCAGGATCGCGGCGATGTCCCCCTTTCGCTCGAGCGCCGGCCCCGCCACCTGCCGGATGCCGACGCCGAGCTCGCGCCGCACGATCTGCGCCAGCGACGTCTTGCCGAGGCCGGGCGGGCCCGCAAGCAGCACGTGGTCGAGCGCGTCTCCCCTCCCCTTCGCGGCGTCGAGCGCGATCGCGAGCTGCTCCTTGACGCGCTCCTGGCCGACGAAGTCGGCGAGCGACTGCGGGCGCAGCGAGCGCTCGAGCTCTTCCTCACCGAGCTCGGCGAGCGGCGTCGCGAGCACGCGCTCGGTCACGCCGCCGCCCTCAGCGCCGTCCGGACCTGCTCCTCGACGGGCAGCGACTCGTCGACGCCGGCGAGCACGCGCTCGGCGTCGACGACCGTCCAGCCGAGCTCGACGAGCGCGTCGCGGGCGAGGCTGGCGGTCGGCTCGGCGGCGACCGTTCCGAGCTTCTCCTTGAGCTCCATGACGACGCGCTGCGCGGTCTTGCGACCGATGCCCGGGATCGCCTCGAACCGGGCGGTGTCGTCCCGTGCGATCGCGCGTCGGAGCTCTGCCGGCGTCGACCCGGAGACGATCGCGAGCGCGACCTTGGGCCCGACGCCGGAGACGCCGAGCAGCAGCTCGAAGAAAGCGCGCTCGTCCGCGGAGGCGAAGCCGTAGAGCTGGAGCGCGTCCTCACGAACGTGCAGATACGTCTCGACCGTCACCTCCTCTCCGACCCGCGCCGCGGCGCGAGGCGTGGCCGCGACGAGGTAGCCGACCCCGCCGACGTCGATGACGACGCCGGCGGCGGTCCGCGCCGCGACCGTCCCGCGTAGCCGCGAGATCACGAAGCGGCCTCGAGCAGCGGTGGAGCGAGCGCGTGGCAGATCGCGACGGCGAGCGCGTCCGCCGCATGGTGCGGGCGCGGCAGCTCGTCGAGGCCGAGGATCGCCTTCACCATGCGCTGCACCTGCGCCTTGTCGGCCCGCCCGTAGCCGCAGACGGCCTGCTTGACGCGGGCCGGCGCGTACTCGACGCAATCGACGCCCGCGGACGACGCGGCGACGAGCACGGCGCCCCGTGCCTGCCCGACGGAGAGCGCGATGCGGGCGTCGGCGCCGACGTACGACTCCTCGAGCGCGACGACATCCGGACGGTGCTCGCCGATCACGCTTCCCACCTCCTCGAAGATCGCCCGCAGCCGCAGCTCCAAGCGCGACGTCGGGGGTGTTTGCCACCACCCGTGGCAGCTGGCCCTGAGGCGCCCGTCGCTTTCGTGGACGATCCCGTACCCGCAAGCAGCCGTTCCTGGGTCGATGCCGAGAACCTTCACGTGGGGAGGTTAGGCGCCTCCCCGGACGTTCCTCCTCGGGCGTCAGTCGCCGGTCACGCGTTCGGCCAGGGCCTGAAGCACCTTCAGCTGCACGCCGGGCGAGCTGCGGAGGAGCTTCCGGAACGCGGGCCAGCCGATCACGAGCGCGCGCACCTCCGTCGTCGTCGTCACCGTGGCCTCGGTCGGGCGGTTCGTCACGAGCGCGATCTCGCCGAAGAAGTCGCCGGGCCCGAGCATGCGGCGCGCGCGGCCGCGACGGCGGACCTGCGCCTCGCCCGCGAGCAGGACGAAGAACTGCCGTCCGAGATCGTCCTCGCGGATCGCCTCTGTCCCTGCGGGAAGGTCGACCTCGTCCGAGATCTTCGCGAGCGCCTTGAGGTCGCGCGTGCCGAACCCAGCGAAGAGCGGGACGCCCCGCAGCGCCTCGATCTTCCTGTCCTTCTTGCGGCCCGTCATCGCGGCGATCCTATGCGATGCCCGGCCGAGGGCCATGCCTCCGCACACTGTGTACGGGTAGCCACAACACCCGACCGTCACGAGCGTGCCCGGCTAAGAGCGCGGAACTCGGGCGAGCGCAGCGCGGCGCCGTAATGACGCGCGGCGGCGCCGCGGTCTCGATCGCCGACGCGCGCTAGGAGGCGACAGCCTCGAGCACTTGGTCGGGGATGTCGAAGTTCGCGTAGACGTCCTGGACGTCGTCGTTGTCCTCGAGCTCCTCGATCAGCCGCATGACGCGCTTCGCGCCGCTTTCGTCCTCGACGGCGACCGTATTCTTCGGCACCATCGAGAGCTCGGCCGAGTCGATCGTGAAGCCGGCGGCCTCGATCGCGTTCCGCACCGCCGCGAGGCTCTCAGGAGAGCTGGTGACCTCGAAGACGTCGCCGTCGCGCTCGATTTCCTCCGCGCCGCCGTCGGCCGCCGCGAGGAAGAGCTCGTCCTCGTCGACCCCGTCGGCGGCGACGAGCACGACTCCGCGCCGTTCGAACTGCCAGGCGACGGCGCCGGTGGCGCCGAGCGAGCCGCCGTGGCGGGTGAACGCGTGGCGCACCTCGGAGGCCGTCCGGTTGCGGTTGTCGGTCAGTGCCTCGACGATCACGGCCACGCCCTCCGGGCCGTAGCCTTCGTAGACAACGGTCTCGAAGGCCGCGCTGTCCATGCCTTCCCCGGCGCCTCTCGCGATCGCGCGCTCGATGTTGTCCTTCGGCATCGAGTAGGAGCGCGCCTTCTCGATCGCGTTCTGGAGCGCGAGGTTGGCACCCGGATCCGCGCCGCCCTCCTTCGCGGCGACGATTATCTGGCGGGAGAGCTTCGAGAAGAGCTTGCCGCGCTTCGCGTCCGCGGCGCCCTTCTTGTGCTTGATCGACGACCATTTGCTATGCCCGGACAAGGCTCGCCTCCTCGAGGAAGAGCTCGTGCAGACGGGTGTCGTCGGTCAGCTCCGGGTGGAACGACGCGACGAGGAAGCGCCCCTGCCGCGCGAGCACCGGCTGGCCGTCGACCTCGGCGAGCACCTCGACGTCCGGGCCGGCGTCCTCGATCCACGGGGCGCGGATGAAGACGGCACGGAGCGGGCGCGGATCGCCCGGTAGCTCGACGTCGGTCTCAAAAGATGCGACCTGCCGCCCGAACGCATTCCGCCGCACGGCGACGTCGACGAGGCCGAGATGGTCGCGGTCGAGCACGATCATGCCGGCACAGGTACCGAAGATCGGCCCGTCGAAGGAGCGGATCGCCTCGTCGAGGCCGTACAGGCGCATCAGGCGCATGAACGTCGTCGACTCGCCGCCCGGGATCACGAGGCCGTCGAGGCCTGCGATCTCCTCGGGCTTGCGAACCTCGACCGGCTCCGCGCCCAGGCGGCGCAGCATCGCCACGTGCTCACGAAAGTTCCCCTGCACGGCGAGAACGCCGATCCGAAGCGGCTTCATCGTCGAACATGGTATCTCCGCCTCGTGAGCGGCCTGGCCGTCCTGCTTGCGCTCGGCTCGTCCGCCGTCTGGGGGATCGCCGACTTCTCCGGCGGACTCGCATCGCGCCGGCTGCCGACGCTCGCGGTCACGGTCCTCTCGCAATCGGCGGGGTTCGTCGCGCTGCTCGCGGTGCTCGCCGTACACGGCGGCCGGCTCGACGGGCGCTCGGTCTGGCTCGGGCTCATCGCCGGGGTGGGCGGCGGCGCCGGCCTCGCCGCCTTCTACCGAGCGCTCTCGCTCGGGACGATGAGCATCGTCTCGCCGGTCGTCGCCTGCGGCGCACTCGTGCCGTTCCTCGTCTCGCTTGCGACGGGCGAGCGACCTTCGACCGTTGCGCTCGCCGGGGCCGGGGCCGCGCTTGCCGGGGCCGTGCTGGCGTCGGTCGAGGAGCGGCGTGCCGTTGCACGCGAACGGGCCGACGCGGTCGCACTCGCGTTCGTGGCCGCGGTCGCGCTCGGCTGCTTCGTCTACTTCCTGGGGCTCGGAAGCCGCGAAGGAAGCGCGCTGTCGACGCTGGTCGGCGCGCGCGTCGGCTCGCTGACGCTGCTCCTCGCGCTTGCGTTCGCGCGCGGCGTTCCCCTGGGACTCGCGCGGCGCCCGCTCGCCGTCGTCGCGGCGATCGGCCTCTTCGACGTCTCCGCAAACGCGCTCTTCGCACTCGCGGCGGGCCACGGCCTGCTGGCGCTCGTCTCGGTGCTCGGCTCGCTCTATCCGGTGATGACGGTCGTGCTCGCGCACCTGCTGCTCGGTGAGCGGTTGACGCCGACGCAGCTCGCCGGGGTCGGACTCGCGCTCGCCGGTGTCGCGGCGCTGAGCGTGGGTTGACGGGCGTACGATGCTCGCGCATGTCGCTCCAGGGGCAGCTGCTCATCTCCTCGCCGGCGCTCGTCGATCCGAACTTCCGGCGTACCGTCGTCTTGATCACCCACCACGACGAGGACGGTGCGATGGGGCTCGTGCTGACGCGACCTTCGGAGGTGCTCGTCGCGGACGCGGTGCCGGAGCTGGCGGATCTCCCCGGTGCGGGAGGCGTCGTGCACGTGGGCGGGCCGGTCCAGCCGGAGGCGATCATGGCGCTTGCCGAGTTCGACGACCCCGACGACGCGGTCGCGGCGGTCGTCGGCTCGGTGGGATTCGTGTCGGCCGAGGCGGCGGTCGAGGAGCTCTCGATTCGTCGCATCCGTGTCTTCGCCGGCTACTCCGGCTGGGGCGCCGGGCAGCTCGAGGCGGAGCTCGACGAGCCGTCGTGGATCGTCGCGGACGCCGAGCCCGGCGACCCGTTCGCCGACGATCCCGACGAGCTCTGGCGGACGGTGCTGCACCGAAAGGGCGGCCGCTTCGCGCTGATCGCGGCCATGCCGTTCGACCCGCGGCTGAACTGACGCGCCGGCTCGTTTTGGGGTCCGTCCGGTGGCCTCGGTATTGTACGAACATATGTTCGTCGCCGAGCCCGAATCGCTGACCGACGCTGAGCTCGAGGAGGAGCTCGCCGCCCAGGCCGCGCATGTCGACGCGGGCCTCTGCCGGTTCGTCGAGCTCGCGGCCGAATGCGAGCGTCGGCTCGCGTGGGCGGACGAGGGAACCACGTTCGCGGCCTGGCTTGCGTGGCGGTGTTCGCTACTCCCGCGGCAGGCTCGTGAGCACGAGCGGGTCGCGCTGCGACTTCACGAGCTGCCGCTCGTCCACGCTGCGTTCGCGCGCGGCGAGGTCTCCTACGCAAAGGTGTGCGCAATCCTGCGCGTCGCCGAGCCCGGCAACGAAGCAGCCCTGCTCGAGCTCGCCGAGGTGATGACCGCGTCGCAGCTCGAGCGCGCGGTCGCCGCGTACCGCCGGATCACACGCGAGGAGGCAGCCGAGCGGCAGGAGATGGAGTTCCTGACCTGGTTCTGGGCCGAGGACGGGTCGCTTTCGCTTCGCGGCAGGCTGACCGCGGAGGACGGGACGCTCCTCCTCGAGTCCCTCGAGGCGGCGAGAGGGGCGCTACGCGAACGTCACGGAGCCCTCGAGCCCGGGGCGGGCGATGCCGCTGACGCGCGGATCACGAACGTGGAGGCCTTCGTCGCCATGGCAGATCTCGCCCTCGCGGGCACCGGACCGGACCGAAACGGTGGCGACCGACACCAGATCGTCGTTCACGTCGACGCCGACGGCCGCTGCGAGCTCGCCGACGGCGCGCCGCTCGCCACTGACACCGCGCTTCGCCTGGCCTGTGACAGCTCGGTCGTCGCGCTGCACGAGTCCGGCACCCAGGCTCTCTCGCTCGGCCGGAAGCGACGGACGGTCTCCCCCGCGCTCCGCCGCGCGCTTGGCGTGCGCGATCGCGGCTGCCGCTTTCCCGGCTGCGAGCGCACGCGCTTCGTCGACGCGCACCACGTTCGGCACTGGAGCCGCGGCGGCGAGACGAGCCTCGACAACCTCGTCACGCTCTGCCGGCGCCACCACCGGCTCGTCCACGAGCGCGGCAACTCGGTGAAGGTCGGAAACGACGGCGAGGCGCGGTTCGCAGACGCGCAGGGGGACGCGATCCCAAACGTCCCGCGGTCGCCGCCCTCGCATCGGGATGCGCTCGCCGACGACAATCGTCGACGGCGAGTCCACGTCGACAGCAGTACCTGCAGGAACGGCACCGGCGACCGGATGGACCTCGGCTGCGCGGTCGCGGCGATCGGCTCGCTCACCCTGTAGACGGTGTAGGTCAGCCGCCCTCCCAGCGCGGCTCGCGCTTCTCGAGGAACGCGGCGACGCCCTCCTTGCCGTCCGGCGACGCGAGCGCGCGGACGAACGCCGTGTGCTCGGTCGCGTCGCTGCGCACGTCCCGGGTCTCCCGGAGCACCTCCTTGATCGCGCGTAGCGCGCTCGGGCTCTGGCGCGCGAGCGTGCCCGCGACGCGCTCGATGCCCGCGTCGAGGTCGTCGACGACGACCTCGACGAGCCCCCACGTCTCCGCCTGCGGCGCCCCGATGCGCTCGCCCGACATGATGAGCCACGCCGCCCGGCCGCGGCCGACGAGCCGCGGCGCGCGCTGGGTCCCGCCCCCGCCCGGCAGCAGGCCGAGCCGCACCTCGGGGAATCCGAGCTGGGCGTCCACATGTGCGACGCGCACGTCGCACCCGAGCGCGAGCTCGAGCCCGCCGCCGAGGCAGAAGCCGTGGATCGCCGCGACGACGGGCAGCGGCGAGGCCTCGATCAGAGCCGCCGTCTGTTGGATCGCGCGCGCGCCGCCCTCGGAGTCCCTGAAGCCGCCGATGTCGGCCCCGGCCGAGAAAGCGCGCTCACCGCGCCCGCGCAGCACGAGCACCCGGGTCTCCTCGCCCGGGCGTTCGACCGCGTCCTGCACCGCGCGGATCACGTCGGCGCTGATCGCGTTGACCGGCGGGTTGTCGAGCCAGACGGTTCGGATCACGCCGCGGACGCTAGGCCGCTTCGCCGTCGACCAAGGTCACGCACAGCTCCGGGTCGAGCGGCTCGTTCGCGTCGCGACAATCCTGGCAGCGGAGCGAGCCCGCGAGCAGCAGCGCCTCCGGCAGCTCCTCGCCGCATGCGAGGCACGATCCGCAATGGGCGTTCATCTCATCGAATGTAACGTCGGAACCGGACGAAAAGTTGCCGTCCGCCGACAACCGTACTTTCGTCCGGTGTCCACGGCCCGGCTCGAGACGTTCGCCGACGGGGTGTTCGCGATCGCGGCGACGCTGCTCATCCTCGACGTGCGCGCGGACCTTCCCGGCGGCGGTCTCGCGCATGCGCTCGAGCACGCGTGGCCGCAATACGCGGCCTACGCCGTCTCGTTTCTCACGATCGGGATCATCTGGGTCAACCATCATGCGTGCTTCGACCAGATTGGACGCTGCGACCGCCGATTCCTCTTCATCAACGTCGCATTCCTCGCGTGCGTCGCCTTCATTCCGTTCCCGACGCGGCTGGTCGCCGAGCACTTGCGCGACGACGGCCTACGCGCCGCGGCGATCGCGTACGGCGTGACGCTCGTCGCAACTGCGGTCGGCTTCGCCGCGCTCTGGTTCTACGCCGCGATCGGACGGCGCCTGATCCGCGACGACGCCGACCAGCGTGTGATCAGCGGCATCTCGCGGTCCTACCTCCCGGGCGCGCCGAGCTACGGCGCGGCGACGCTCGTCGCGCTCGTGAGCCCGACCGCCGCCGTGATCCTGTTCGCTGCGATCGCGCTCTTCTACGTGCTCGAGAGCTCGCTCTTCGGGAGCGACGCGTAGAGGCGCCTAGCGGAGTCGAACCGCTGTAAACGGCTTTGCAGGCCGCTGCCTAACCACTCGGCCAAGGCGCCCGGCGAGCACCATCGTAGTGGCGGTCCGCCCCTAACCGGTTCCAAGCCGGAGCAGAACGGGTACAACGAAACCCGGATGACGGAACGCGAGGCCGGGCAGGCGATACGGCTCGCCGGTGCCGGTGGGTTCGTCGTGGAGTCCGCCGACGGCGAGCTCGGCTGGGTCGAAGAGGTGTGGCTCGACGAGCAGAACGCGCCTCGCGCACTCGCGGTCTGCACGGGCGACGGCAAGCGGGGGCTGATCGTCGCCGCCGACGTCGTCGCCGTCGACGAGGAGCACGAGTGGGTCGTCGTTCGCCCGCAGACGACGTTGCTCGAGCTCGCGCCGCCGCTCCTCGCCAGCGCCGACGGCGAGCGGCTCGCCGCTTCGTGGGCCACGACCGGCAAGACGATCGAGCCGGCGCCGGTTCACGGCCCGCGGTCACCCGGAGACGCGCCGGTCGACGTCGCTGGTCCGATCACGGGCGCAGATGCCGAGCCGGTCACTCGCACGATCGTCGTTCTCTTCGTCGGCATCGTGCTGCTCGCCGCGCTGATGATGACCGTCGCCTTCGTCGTCGCGAAGATCGTCACCGGCGCCGCGTATTAGAGCTTCCGCGCGACGACGTGGAACAGATGCCAGTGCTTCGGCCTGCCGAGCACGGTCGACCCCTCCTCGTCGACCTCGTCGAGCCGCTCGATGGCGAACGGCTCGAGCAGCCGCTCGACCTCCACACGCGTCCGGACGACGATGCCGGTTCCCGCCCACGCATCGTGGTCGCCGAAGATCTGACCGCTGAACCTGCCGCCCGGCCGCAGCGAATCGACGATCCGTTGCCAAACCTCTGCGAAGCGATCGGGCCGCACGAACGGCAGGGCGAAGCTCGCGTTGACCAGGTCGCACGCCGGCCAGCGCGCCTCTTCGAGGGGCGCGAGCTGCGTCGCGAGCCGCGCGTCGGCGCCGACGGCGGCCTGGACCCGGTCGATCGCCTCCTGCTCGCCGTCGATCGCAAGCACGCTCCAGCCTGCACCGAGGAGCGCAACGGTGTCGCGGCCGGTGCCGCAGCCGAGGTCGACGGCGAGGCCGGGTACCGCGAACGCTCGCATTGCTTCGAGAAGCGTCCCCCGCGGTTCGTCGTCGACGCGCTCGAAGTACCGCAGCCAGGGTCGCCACGTCCTACGGAAGACGCGCAGCCAGTTCTCGTGCGTGATCTTCGCGATCGCTTCGTCGTCGAAGCCGCGCGCGCGGATCGCCTCGACGAGCGTCGGCAGGCCGTCGACGCCGCCGAGCTCGTCTGGCACGATCGCGCCTTCGAAATCGGAGCCGAACGCCACGTGCTCGATGCCGATCCGCTCGCCGATGTACTCCACGTGACGCACGATCTCCGCGAGCGGCGTCGCCGGGTCCGGGCGTCCGTCCGCGCGCAGGAACGAGACGCAGAAGTTGACGCCGACGACGCCGTCCGACTTCCCGATCGTGTCGAGCTGTTCGTCGGTCAGGTTGCGAGACGATGCGCAGAGTGCATGCGCATTCGAGTGCGTGGCGACGAGCGGAGCGTTGGACGCGTCGGCGACGTCCCAGAACCCGACCTCCGTCAGGTGCGACACGTCGACGAGGATGCCGAACTGATTGCACGCGCGCACGAGGCGCCGGCCTGCGTCCGTCAGCCCTGGTCCCGTGTCGGCCGAGGAAGGAAACGCGAACGACGCACCCTCGGCGAACGCGTTCCGTCGCGACCACGCGATTCCGAGCGACCGTAGCCCGCGTTCGTGCCACGCGCGCAGGTCGGAGAGGTCTGGCGCCAGCGGCTCCGCGCCCTCGAAGTGCAGGACGGCGGTGATCCTGCCGGGCTGGAAGTCCTCGACGCGGCGCGCGATCGTGACGTCGAGGCCTTCGAGGATTGCGGTCTGCTCCTCGGCGACGCGAAGAGCCTCGTCGCGGTCGACGGGCTCCGGGAGCGGCTGCGAGTAGGGCGGCTCGGGCTCGTCGAGTGCGGCCACTGCCCCGGGAACGAAGACCGCGAAGAAGCCGCCGCCGAAGCCGCTCCTGGCGGCGGACGCGAGCTCGAGGTGCCGGAGTGGCTGCCCACGCCAGGATCGAAGCAGCAGGTCGTTGTGGCCGTCGATGATCACGGCGCGATGCTCTCACGCCCACCGGTGGGCTGCAGTTCGGCGCCGCGCTAGGAGAGCGGCGCCGGCGCGCCGAGTCGCCGCCGCGACTCAGTGCGCACCGGCGCCCCCGCAGCAACCGCAGCCATGAGGAGCACGGCGTCGAGCGCCCACTCCAACCCTCGGCAACCGACCGGCGCTCTGAAGGGCCGGCACGACCGGCGGCGCTTGCCGCAGCAACGACGGTCTGACGCGGCTCACCGGCTTCCCTTCGTTGCCTGTGCAGCGATCGTCGCAGATGGCGGTACGTCGGGTCAATGCGAGGAGCGGAACGCCCCGAACCGGCCCATCCCCGAACTCCGTTGCTTCCAACAGCATGGACGAACGGGAGACACGCCTGGTTGCAAACGAGGCCCGGTTTCGCGACCTCAACGAACAGATCGACGAGATCGCAACCACGCACGGTACGGACGACCACCTGTACGAGTTTTTCTGCGAGTGCGCGAACCTCGACTGCACGCTCCGTCTGCCCTTGACGCTCGCCGTCTACGAGTTCACCCGGGCGCGGTCCGACCAATTCGTCGTCGCTCCGGGACACGAGCTTCCGGAGATCGAACGGGTCATCGTTCATACCGAGAGCTACGAGATCGTCCGCAAGCAGGGCGAGGCGGCGGAATTCGCCAGGGAGCGTGACCCGCGCGAATAGCACGCCGGGCCGGCAGAGACCGCAGTCGTCTGCCGGCCCGGCGCTTGGTCGTAGCGGCCCGCGGAGGTGGGCCGACGTTGCGGTGAACGTGGGGCGAGCCGTTTGGTTGGGTGCCTGGCCCGCCCCACTATGTGGCGCTGCTCCGGATTGGGGCCGCGGCTCGCGAAAACCTGCGGCCGTGTCCTCCGCCACGAAAAAGCGGAGGACGGCCCCTGCCTCGAGGCCGTCCCCCCAAGCCGCGAGCGGCTGCGCTTCCGCTCAGCGCTTCCTGAGCCCGCGATGCCCGACCGGGCCTGCGCCGGCAACCCACGAATCAGAGAAGTGAAGCAGCCAGGTGAACCACCCCTCGGGGGAGTGATGAAGCGGCAACCCGTTCGTATCGTGGGCAGAGTCGATCTGCTCGGCCTTATGCGGCGAGGCCGAGCGACGAGAGGGGCGCCACCGGTGGCGGCAGCCGGACGGCGCTTCTCTCCCGACTCCTTCCGATCGGCGGAGCGCTCACGACACCGGGACGTGTGGAACTGGCGACCAAGCACGAATGCGGCGTAGAGTCGCCCGATGAGCGCATCGGATCCCGTCGAACACGTCCGAAACGTCGCGCGCCGTAGTACGTCGGACCATTCCGGCACCCCGTTTTCGACGACGGCGCTACGCGAGCTGTCTGGAGGGATCGCGGCTCACTACGGCGAGAAGGGCTTTGAGCAGTCGGGAACGCTCGAGCAGTGGCTTGATCCCAACCGTTACGATCCCGCAGAGGAGGCGCTGCTTGCTCTCGCGCACGAGATCGTCACGGCGATCGACAGAGCCGCTGAGGATCCGTCCGTGCGCCTAGAGGACTGCGTCGCCGTCGCCCGCGAGGTAATCGACGCGGAGATCGCGCGCAGGGAAGAGTCGATTCAGCCGTCCGCCTAACAGCTGCGGGCGTGATCCGAGGAAGGGCCGCCAATGGCGGCCCTTCCAGCGTCGTTGGTTCGTTACGGCAGCGCGTAGGCGCTGATGTCCGCTCCCGCGGTCGAGAAGTGCGTGAACGAGACGATGTACTCCTTACCGCCGACCGAGTAGGGCGTGATTCGCGGCACGACGGGAACGGCCTGGCCGTTCACGAGCACCGGGATCTGCCAATCCATGTTGCCGGTGTTCGCGTCGAAGGCCTGGATCATGCCGACGCCGTTCGGGTACTGCGAGTTGATGACGATTCGGCCGATCAGGACGAGGCCGCTGGCCGTCGTCGTCACCGGGCTCGAGCAGGGCGTCGCGGTGCCCGCGTTCGGCCCCGAGATGGTCGTGTTCTCGTCGTGCTTCCAGACGACCTTGTTCGTCGCCGGGTTGAACGCGACCAGGCGAGCGATCGAGAGTACGGTCGGCGGCGTCGTGAACTGCAGTTGAATGATCCCGAGCGCGTTGCTGACCACCGGGTGCTGGTCAGCGGCCGGCGGCGCCTCCACCCCGACGCTCGACACCTGCGCGCAGACGTACTCGTAGCCAGTGCTTGGGTCGAAGGATGGATTCGGCCATTCGACTCCGCCGCCGTTAAACGTCGGCGCAAACACCGTGTACTGTTTATCGTCGTACGTCGGGAACGGGGTGTTCGTGATGATGTACGGCTTCCCATCCGGCGCCACGACTCCCTGGTAGTCCTGCGGATCCGGGACGACGTGCGGTACAAGCTCGTCGCCAACTGGGATCGGCTGCGTCGGATACGTGTGATCGACCCCGCTCTGCGGTACGGGCGTCTCGACCACCTTGATCACCGGCTTGCCCGTCGACGCATCGAGGACGTAGTTGTAGGCGTCCTTGTTGATGTGGTCGACCACGTCCATCGTCTTGCCGCCGACCTTGATCGTCTCCACAAGCGGCGTCTGCATCCCGTCGTAGTCCCAGATGTCGTGGTGGACCTCCTGGAAAAACCAGGCGAACTTGCCGGTCAAGGCGTGGATCGCATAGACACCGTCGGTGCCGTACTCCGCGCCCGGCCCGTTGATCAGGCCGTTGAACGGCAGTGGATTGCCGGTGCCCACGTAGACCAGGTCGAGCTTCGAATCAACCGCCGGCATATCCCACATCGCGCCCCCGCCGTAGTAGTAGCGCGACGAAGGCCACGTGTTCCAGCCGTACGCCTTCGGATTCGACGGGATCGTCGAGTAGTGCCACAACACCTTGCCACTCTTCGCGTCCAGCGCGACGACCTCGCAGGCGCCGCCCCAGTCACCACCGGTCGTGCCGATGATTACCTCGCCTTTGTAGTAGACCGGCGAGGCATCGATGCCGCCGCCGCCGACCGGGTTGACGATCTGCGTCGCCCAGACCTGCGCGCCCGTCGCCGCGTTGATCGCGTACATCGTCCCGTACATGCCGGTGAAGATCATCCCGTCGCCCATCCCGAGCGAGCGCATGTCGGTGCCGTTGCCGGCCACATTCAGACCGATCTGCGGGTCGAACTGCCACAAGGTCTTCCCGCTCGCCGCGTCAAGCGCCGTCACCCGCGTCCAGCCGTCCTGGACGTACATGACGCCGTTGTAAACGATCGGGTTCGCGTTTCCTTGCGCCAGCTGCTCCGGTGCTGTCGGGCTCGACAAATGCGTGTCCCAGGCGAGCTTGAGGCTGCCGCCGTTCGCGCCGGTGATCTGGTTCAGCGTGCTATAGCGCCAGGACTGCAGGTTGCCGTCCTCGAGCGGCCAGTTCGCCCCCGCTGGGGCCGAGAGTTGCGCAGGCGTGAAAGCGGGAATCGCAGCCGCCGACTTCGAACCGCTGGCCGACGCACCCATCGCTGTGAAGAGAACGAACGAGACCGCAGTTCCAAGAGCAAGGAACCGAAAGAGCGTCTGCATTGCCACCCCTCCTAAGGAGACAAGTACGAGCGTGCCCTGACGACGGGCCAGGGCCTCCGACCGCGCCACGCTACAACTCCCATGCCTCCTCAGCAAGCGAGTCACCCGAGTCATGACGGTCGCTCGCCCTCAGAGCGGGGATTTGCGCCCAACGGATATCGGCCGGGTCACGGTCCAGTCGCTCCGCGGAACGGACGCGAGCCTCCGCTGTGCCTGTGGCGACGCTGTTCGTCACACGGCGGACCAGCTCGGCCACGAAGACCGGCGGTTCGCGCTTATGCGCAGGCGCGAGGCGGCCTGGCCGGATGGTCTCAACGCACCGGGACGGCCGACGCGAATGGCGCACACGAAAACCAAACCAAGCTCATCGCTTCAACCCTTCATCGCCGCGCTGGGAAGGGCCGCCGACGGCAGCCCTTCCCAGCGACCGCGTTAGCCGAGCGTCAGTTCGGCTAGGGCAGCGCGTACGCGCTTACGTCCGCCCCCGCTGTCGAAAAGTGCGTGAAGGAGACGATGTACTCCTTGCCGTTCACGCTGTACGGGGTGATCCTCGGCACGACTGGGAGTGCCTGGCCGTTGACGAGCACCGGGATCTGCCAGTCGAGGTTGCCAGTGTTGGCGTCGAATGCCTGGATCATGCCGACGCCGTTCGGGTACTGCGCGGTGTTCACGATCCGGCCGATCAGGACGAGGCCGCTCGCCGTGGTCGTCACCGGGCTCGAACATGACGTAGCCGTGCCCTTATTGGGCCCAGCAGCGGTTGTGATCTCGTCGTGCTTCCAAACGATCTGGTTGACCGCAGGATTGAACGCGACGAGACGAGCAATCGAAAGCGCGCTCGCGACGCTCGCGCTCCTCCACTGCATGACGCCGGCCAGTCCGCCAGGAACGGCGTAGTTCGTAATCACCGGGTGCTGGTCGGGCGCCGGCGGCGACTCCAAGGCAGTTGAGCGGATGTTCGCGCAAACGTATTCGAGTCCTGTGTTCGGATCGAACGATGGGTTGGGCCACTCAATGGCGCCCCCTGGCGCCATGACCGTGTACTGCTGGTCGGTCCACGTGGGGAACGGTGTCGTCGCGACGACGAATGGCTTTCCGTCCGGCGCCACGAGTCCCTGGTAGTCCTGCGGATCCTGGACCGTCTGCGGCACGAGCGGCTCACCGGCCGGGATCGGCTCCGTCGGATAAGTGTGATCGAGCGGGTTCTGCGGCACCGGCGTCTCGACCACCTTGATCACCGGCTTGCCCGTCGCCGCGTCGAGCACGAAGTTGTAACCGGTCTTGTTCGTGTGATCGACGACGTCCATTGTCTTGCCCCCGACCTTCAGTGTCTCGACGAGCGGCGTGTTCATCGAGTCCAGGTCCCAGATGTCGTGATGCACTTCCTGGAAGAACCAGGCGAACTTGCCCGTCAGCGCGTGGATCGCATAGATCCCGTCGGTCCCGTACTCGGCGCCCGGGCCGTTGATTAGCCCATTGAACGGCAGCGGGTTCCCCGTTCCCGCGTAGACGCGGTCGAGCTTCGGGTCGACCGTCATCATGTCCCAAATCGCGCCCCCGCCGTAGTAGTACCGGTTGGCCGGCCAGGTGTTCCAGCCGTACGCCTTGCGGTTCGACGGAATCGTCGAGTAGTGCCAGAGGACTTTGCCGGTCTTCGCGTCGAGTGCCGCCAGCTCACAGGAGCCGCCCCAATCACCGCCCGTCGTGCCGATCAGGAGCTCGCCCTTGTAGTAGACGGGGCTCGTGTCGATTCCGCCGCCGCCCAGCGGGTTCACGATCTGCGTCGCCCACACTTGCGCGCCCGTTTGCGCGTTGATCGCGTACATCGTCCCGTACATGCCGGTGAAGATCATCCCGTCACCCATGCCGAGCGAGCGCATGTCAGTGCCATTGCCGGGCACGTTCAGGCCGACCTGCGGATCGAACTGCCACAGCGTCTGGCCACTTGCTGCGTCGAGTGCCGTGATCCGGGTCCAGCCGTCCTGCACGTACAACGTGCCGTCGTACTCGATCGGGTTCGCGTTCCCCTGCGCCAGTTGCTCCGCCGAGGTTGGGTTCGCCAGGTGCGTCTCCCAGGCGACCTTCAGGCTCCCACCGTTCGAACCGTTGATCTCGTTCAGCGTGCTGTATCGCCACGACTGAATGTTTCCGTTCTCGAGGATCCAGTTCGCCCCCGAAGCCGTCGAGAGCTGAGCGGGGGTGAAATCAGGGATCGCTGCCGCGGACTTCGCGCCGCTCCCCGACGCCGCGACGGCCGTCAAGAGACAGAACGAAACCGCCGTCCCGAGGACGAAGATGCGGAACAGCCTGCTCATAGGCACCTCCTAGACATGAGGAGCCGGCTGGGCTCAGCGCCGGCCTCCTCGGCTCAAAGCAACGCTACTCCGGCTCCTGGGGCTGATCAAGACAACGCCAGGAGCACGGTCGTCGGGGCGGGAGGCAAATCCGTCGAACCTGCGTTACGTTTCACGGAGCTGGCCGAACATACGCGAGCTTTCGCTGTGACTGAGCTGACAACGTCCGCTCTTCGGCGCGCCAGCGCGGCCACGAGGATCCGCCTTCACGCTCAAGGTCTGCGCGTAGGCCAGAGAGCCCCGGGAGCGGATTGCCAAGCCGAGCCGCTTGAATACGCAAGCTTGACCGTTCCTGTCGAGGA
>Ga0209579_10000867_pt1 | contig 27131 bp, 24 predicted proteins | sample Coa_R1_2_FD_187152 | JGI IMG/M metagenome (GOLD analysis project Ga0209579, IMG submission 187152) | Surface soil microbial communities from Centralia Pennsylvania, which are recovering from an underground coalmine fire - Coalmine... | ecosystem: Environmental > Terrestrial > Soil >... | reverse complement strand
GAGCATCAGCGGCAGCGCGATCTTCATGAGCTCGGAGGGCTGGAAGCGCGCGATGCCTAGATTGAGCCACCGGCGCGAGCCGTTCACGACGACGCCGAACATCGCGACGCCGATCAGCATCAGCACGGCGGCGACGTAAAGCGGCACGGCGACGCGCGCGAGCCTCTGCGGCGCGATGTTCGCAAACACCCACATGAGCACAACGGCGAACGACAGGCTCATCGCCTGGCTCGTCTCGCGCGCGACGCTCTGATCGGCCGCCGAGAACAGCGTCACCAATCCGACGCCCACGATCGCGAGCGCGGCGGCGAAGAGCATCGAATCGATGCGCCGCGTCAGCACCTCCCACGCGCGGGCGATGGCGGCACCCATCAGTCGCGAAGGGCCGGCCCGAGCGACTGACCCGCCCCCTCGGGGGGCAGCGAGCGGAGCGAGCGTGTGGGGATCGTCATCAGTCGCGAAGGGCCGCCCCGAGCGACTGACCTGCGGGGGGCAGCGAGCGGAGCGAGCGTGGGGGTCTTCATCTAGGGCCTGTTAACGCTATGGGCACAAACGCGAACGAGTGGCTTGGGCCGCCAATCAAGACGGACGACGAAGCGAAGACCGGGCGTCTTCACGAGGAGGACAACGCAGAGTGGCGGCCCAAAGCGCTCGTTCCCTCCGGGTTGCTGCCAAAAACGCCCAGCGCTGCGTTGCAAAGTCTCGCCGGGTGCCCGACCCGCCTTCGACTTCGCGCCTTGCGCTGGGCGTTTTTGGGGATGCAACGCGTTTGCGCCCATAGCGTTAACAGGCCCTAGTCCCCTTCGTCTTCGCCCACGCCCATCTCGTCCGCCGCGCCGGGCTCGGATTCGCCGAGCAGATAGCGGTCGAACACCTTGCGCGCGATCGGCGCCGCGGCCTGCGCACCGAAGCCGCCGTTCTCGACGAGCACCGCGACGGCAATCTTCGGATGGTCGGCAGGCGCGTAGGCCTCGTACCACGCGTGGTCGCGCATCCGCTCCTCGACGTGATGCTCCGAATACTTCTCGCCCTTGAGCGAGAAGAGCTGCGCGGTGCCGGTCTTGCCCGCGCTCGCGTACTTCGCGTCCTTGAACGCGGCGGCGCTCGTGCCTTCCTTCGGCACGCCGGCGAGCGCGCGCTTGACGACCGCGAGATCCGTGGGACGCACGTCGAGGCGCGACGACGGCTCGTGCGCGATCTCGCGCATTTCGCCGGTCTTGACATTCAAAATCGACTTGACGAGATGCGGCGTATAGCCGACGCCGTCGTTGGCGATCATCGCGATCGCGTGCGCGAGTTGCATCGGCGTGAACGCGTTGTAGCCCTGCCCGATGCCGGCGGAGATCGAGTCACCGAGATACCACTTGCGTGCATCGTCGCGGTAGTTCTTTCCCGCGAAGCGCTGGCGCTTCCATTCGCGCGACGGCAACACGCCGGAGAGCTCCCCCTCGATGTCGATGCCGGTCTTCTGGCCGAAGCCGAACTTCGAAAGAAAGCGTGCCGTGTCGTCGATGTCGGTATCGTTGGCCAGCATGTAGTAATAGGTGTCACACGACTGGACGATGGACTTGTACATGTCGACCGTGCCGTGCCCGCCCGGCTTGTCGTCGCGGAAGCGATGCGCCTGTCCCGGGATTTGAAAATAGCCGGGGTCGTAGATCGTCTGGTTCGGCGTGCGCTTGCCCGACGTGAGCGCGGCGAGCGCGAGATAGGGCTTGATCGTCGAGCCGGGCGGATACGCGCCCCGAAGCGGGCGATTCAAAAGCGGCTTGTCGATCGAATCGTTGAGCTCCTGCCAGTTGGCCGGATCGATGCCGTCGACGAAGAGGTTCGGATCGAATCCCGGCTTCGAGACGAATGCCAGCACTTCACCCGACGTGGGATCTAGCGCGACCAGCGCGCCGCGGCGATCGCCGAACGCGGTCTCGGCCACCTGCTGCAAGCGGATGTCGAGCGAGAGCGTGACATTGTTGCCCGCGATCGGCGGCGTGCGCTTGAGCGTGCGGACGGCGCGTCCGTTCGCATCGACCTCGACCTCTTCGACGCCGGTCGTTCCATGCAACTCGCGCTCGTACGAAAGCTCGACGCCGGCCTTTCCGATGTAGTCGGAGCCCTTGTAGTTCGCGGTTTCGTCCCACGACGCGATCCGCTCGTTATCCTTGTCGGTGATCCGGCCGATATAGCCGATCACGTGCGACGCGACCTCGCCGAACGGGTATTGCCGGAAAAGCCGCGCCTTGATGTCGACGCCCGGAAAGCGGTAGCGATTGACGGCGAAGCGCGCAACTTCCTCGTCGGTCAGCTTCGTGCGGATCGGCAGGCTCTCGAAGTCCTTCGATTCCTCGAGAAGCTTTTTGAACCGCTTGCGATCGCGCGGCTCGACATCGACGATCTGCGCGAGCCGGTCGATCGTCTCGTTCAGATTGGCAATGCGCGACGGCGTAATCTCGAGCGTGTACGCCGAATAGCTTTGCGCGAGGACGACGCCGTTGCGATCGGTGATGACGCCGCGGTTCGGCGCGACCGGCACGATCGCGATCCGATTCGATTCGGCGAGCGTCTCGAAATGCGCGTGCTGGACGATCTGCAGGTAAAAGAACCGCGCGAAAAGCCCGCAGAATGCGAGGAAGACGAGCGCTGCGACGAGCGACAACCGTCGCCTGAAGTGATGGAGATCGCGCTCCGGATTGCGAAGCTCGGCAGCGCCGTAGCCGCCGCGATCGCGCTCGAAGCGCCGCCGCGATGTGAAGAGCAAGCGTCCACCCATCGCGACGTTCCCGGGTCAGCGATGCGCGCCGGAGCGCGCCGGGCGCTGTGGCCGCTGCAGGAGCACCGACACGAGCGGCCACATGAGCGCGCCAACGAGCGGCGGCGAAAGATAGTTCCAGCCGGGCAGCGCAGCGCCACCGACGAAGCGTACGAGCAGCACGATCAGCGCGCAAATCACGAGCAGCGCCGCGACCTGCACCGCCTGCTGCCACAACGGGAAACGCAACACGCGCCGGCGAAAGTATTCGGCGCCGTAGGCGAGGATCGCGTAGGCGAGCGCATGCTGGCCGAAGAGCGTCGCATCGCCGACGTCCATCACGAGACCCACGCACCATGCGGTGCCGACACCGCAAAGGCGGGGCTCCTGGATGCACCAGTAAAGCAGGACGAGCGCCAGGAAATCGGGCCGATACGTGATGATGGGCGGGGCGAACGGAACTAGATTCAGCGCAAGGCCGGCCAGAAGCGACAAGAGCACGAACCACGGCTTCGCCGGCCGAAGGATTTCGTCGGACGACGCCGGCGCGAACGAGCCGACATGGGGAAGCACCCTCATTGCGCGGTTCCTCGCCTGCAGTCGTCGTTCATGGCGCGCCGATCCTCATCGCCGCGCCCTTGCCCGCCCGCCCTTTTTTGCCGTGTCGGGCTCGCCGGACTCTTCGGGACGCGCTGGCATCGAGGCCGACTGCGACAGCACGAGCAGGAACTCGCTGTGATCGATGCCGGCGAGCGGCTTGCAGACGATGCGCGCGAACATCTGCCCCGCGTCCTTGATGACGTCGACCACCTCCGCGACCGCGAGGCCCGGAGGATAGGTGCCGTCGAGGCCCGACGTGAGAAGCCGATCGCCGGCCCGCACGTCCGCGGAAGGCGAGGTGAAGCGCAGTTCCGGCGAGCGCCCGGTGCCGTTGCCGAAGAGGACGCTTCGCGCGCCGTTTCGCTCGACCTGCACGGGCACCGCCTGGTCGCGATCGGTGATGAGCGTCACTTCGGACAAATAAGGAAAGACGCGCGTCACCTGGCCGACGACGCCGTTCGCGTCGATCACCGCGGCGCCCGCGTTCACGCCGGCTGCGGCACCCTTGTCGACGAAGAGCTTCTGCGTGAACGGATCGCGACCGCTATACAGAATCTGCACGGCGATCGCCGTCGCCTTGTACTGATCGCGCACGCCGAGAAGTGCGCGCAGCCGCGCGTTCTCCTCCTCCATGCGCTGGTAGCCCTGTGTCGCCGGCGCGCGCGCGACGAGTTCTTCCTGCAACATCGCATTCTCGTCCGCAAGGCGCCGCTTCGAGCCGAAGTAATCGGACACGTACGCAAGCGCCGCGCCGGGCATCGCGAGCACGCGCTCGACCGGGTAGAGCGCGATCGCGACCGCCTGCCGAACGTTTTCGAGATAGCGGAAGCGGGTGTCGGCAAAAAGCAGCGCGATCGACAGGATGCCGAAGAACGCGAGCCGCGCGAGCGGCTTCGGCCCGCGATTGAAAAATGCCGGCGTGTCGACGGGGATCGGACGCATCGCGCGACCGCTATATCAGAGAGAAAGAGTCGCTTCCAACGCTACTTCCGCAGCATCCGTGCCTGAGCAATGTAGCGGAAAGTGGTCTCGAATCCCAATCATCGCGCCGGAAAACGTCGGCGGCGAGGATCGAGAGGCGCCGCAAAACGTCATTTGCACGCGTTCAGTCGGGGCGGGACGCGCCGTCGCGCCGATGCGCGGCCTTCCGGTTTCGAGGCAGACGAGTATGGGTCATTCGGCCGCAAAGCGCCGTCCGGACCGACTGACGCGACGCTTTGCGCATCGAGCGTCAATCGCTCGTGAAGATCGTCGACAGCTTCTCCATGTTCTCCAGCGCCTTGCCGCAGCCGCGGACGACGCAGGTGAGCGGGTCTTCCGCGACGACCACCGGGAGCCCGGTCTCCTCCATCAGCAACCGATCGACGTCGCGCAGCAGCGCGCCGCCGCCGGTCAGCACCATGCCGCGCTCGGCGATATCGGCGCCGAGCTCGGGCGGCGTACGTTCGAGCGCGCTCTTGACCGATGACACGATGCTGTTCAGCGGATCGGTCAGCGCTTCGAGGATCTCGTTCGACGACACCGTGAAGCTGCGCGGAATGCCCTCGGCGAGGTTGCGCCCCTTGACTTCCATTTCCTTGACTTCCGAGCCGGGAAAGGCCGAGCCGATCGTCTTCTTGATGATCTCGGCCGTCGTCTCGCCGATCAGCATTCCGTAGTTGCGACGGATGTAATTGACGACCGCTTCGTCGAACTTGTCACCGCCGACACGAACCGAGCCGGCGTACACCATGCCTCCGAGCGAAATCACGCCGACTTCGGTCGTGCCGCCGCCGATGTCGACGACCATCGAGCCCGTGGCATCGCCGACCGGAAGATCGGCGCCGATCGCCGCCGCCATCGGCTCCTCGATCAGGAACACCTTCGAGGCGCCCGCGCCTAGCGCCGATTCGCGGATCGCGCGCCGCTCGACCTGCGTCGAGCCGCACGGCACGCAGATGATGATGCGCGGGGACGGGGAAAAGAGCCGCGAGTCGAGCACCTTCTTGATGAACTGCTTCAGCATCTGCTCGGTGACCGTGAAATCCGCGATGACGCCATCTTTCATCGGCCGGATCGCGGTGATGTTGCCGGGCGTGCGGCCGAGCATCTGCTTGGCGGCGAGGCCCACTTCCTGGATGACCTTCTTGCCGTTCGGACCGCCTTCCTGGCGAATCGCGACCACGGACGGCTCGTCGAGCACGATGCCCTTGCCGCGCACGTAGATCAGCGTGTTCGCGGTGCCGAGGTCGATCGCGAGGTCGCTCGAAAAGTAGCCTTTGAAGGAGTCGAACATGAAAAGGATGTGGACGCGGGCAGGAAGCCCTGCACCCTTTTCGAGACGGATGCGGGGACGCTTGAAACGGGCGATATGATAACCTAAGCCATCGCGCTATCCGCACTGATTCGGCGCGGTTTTTTGCACCGATCGGCCTCGCTTCCCGCGTCGCGGCGTCGCGGCCGAGCGCGTGAGAGCGCTCCGCAACACGCGTTCGCGCATGCCGGAAGCGAGAGCGCCACCGTATCGATTCCCATGAGCGTGAAGGGCCGTCCCGAGCGCGAATTGCGCCCCCTTGTGGGGCAGCGCAGCAGCGAAGCTGCAAGCGTGGGGGTTCAATGAGCTTCTCGCTCGACGACGTGGTGCGGCTCGCGCGCCTTGCGCGAATCGAGCTCGACGAGGCTGCGGCGCGCGACGTCGCTGCGAAGCTCGGCGCCATCTTCGGGTTGATCGATGCGCTCCAGGCGATCGATACCGCGGGCGTCGCGCCGATGGCCCACGCGCAGGACGTCGGGCTGCCGTTCCGCGAAGATGTCGTTACGGCAAGGGATTGCCGCGACCTCTACCAGACGCAGGCGCCGGCGGTCGCGGACGGCTTCTATCTCGTCCCGAAGGTCCTCGAATAGTGCTCGAGCGATGAGGACGATCGCCGAGCTGTCGGCCGCCTTGCGCTCGCGCGAGGTGTCGAGCGTCGAGCTCGCACAGGACGCGCTTTCGCGCGCGCACGCGTCGCAGTCGGCGCTCAATGCGTTCGTTACCCTCGACGACGAAGGTGCGCTCGCGCAGGCGCACGGCGCCGACGCGCGCCTCGCGCGCGGCGACGCCACGCCGCTCACCGGCATCCCCATCGCGCACAAGGACGTGCTGATGACGCAGGGACTTCGCACGACCTGCGCGTCGCGGATGCTCGAGCACTTCGTCGCGCCCTACGACGCGCGCGTCGTCGCGCGCCTGCGGGAGATGTCGACGGTACTAATCGGCAAGACGAACATGGACGAGTTCGCGATGGGCTCGTCGTCCGAGACGTCGTATTTCGGGCCGGTGCGAAATCCGTGGAGCACGCAATGCGTTCCGGGCGGCAGCTCCGGGGGCTCGGCGGTGGCCGTCGCCGCGTCGGTCGTGCCGGCGACGACGGGCACCGATACCGGCGGCTCGATTCGCCAGCCGGCAGCGCTCTCCGGCGTCTGCGGCATCAAGCCGACGTACGGCGTTTGCTCACGCTACGGCCTGGTCGCGTTTGCGTCGAGCCTCGATACGCCGGGCGCGTTTGCGCGGAGCGCCCACGACTGCGCGCTGATGCTGACCGCGATGGCCGGGCACGACGCGCGGGATTCGACATCGCTCGACCGACCAATCGAGGATTATTCGCGGATATTGACGACTCAGGCCGACGCGAAGCCGCTCGCCGGTCTTCGCATCGGACTCCCGCGCGAATACTTCGCCGAGGGCGTCGAGCGCGAGGTTGTCGGTGCCGTCGAAACCGCTATCGACGCGATGCGCGCGCTCGGCGCAACGACGATCGATGTGTCGCTGCCGATGGTTCGCCACGCCGTCCCCGCCTACTACGTGATCGCGCCGGCCGAAGCATCGTCGAATCTGTCGCGCTTCGACGGCGTGCGCTACGGCCATCGCGCCGAGCATTACCGCGATCTCATCGACATGTACTGCCGCACGCGCGCGGAAGGTTTCGGCGCCGAGGTGAAGCGACGCATTCTCGTCGGCACCTACGTGCTGTCCCACGGCTATTACGACGCCTATTACCTTCAGGCGCAGAAGGTGCGCAGGCTGATCGCGCAGGACTTCGTTCGCGCATTCGAGACGTGCGACGTGATCGCGGGGCCGACCGCGCCGACCTGCGCGTTCGAAATCGGCGCGAAGACCGACGATCCGGTGCAGATGTATCTGAACGACATCTTCACGATCGCGGCGAACCTGACCGGCATGCCGGCGATGTCGATTCCGTGCGGGTTCACGAAAAAGGGATTGCCGATCGGCCTCCACCTCCAGGGCAACTACCTCGACGAGGCGCGCGTGCTGAATGTCGCGCATCGGTACCAGCAGGTGACGGATTGGCATTTGCGTGCCCCCTCACCCCAACCCTCTCCAGGCATGCGGGGAGAGGAAGCCGAGCGCAAGCGAGGCGGGTGAGGGGCGCGAGGGAACAGCATGACCTTCGAAATCGTCGTCGGTATCGAGACGCACGCGCAACTGTCGACGGCGTCGAAGATCTTCTCCGGCGCGTCGACATCGTTCGGGGCGCCGCCCAATACGCAAGCCTGCGCGGTCGACATCGCGCTGCCCGGCGTGTTGCCCGTGCTGAACCGCGGCGCGGTCGAGCGCGCGGTCCGTTTCGGCCTCGCTGTCGGCGGCACGATCAACCGGCGCAGCGTCTTCGCGCGCAAGAACTACTTCTACCCCGATCTCCCCAAGGGCTACCAGATCTCGCAGTACGAAATTCCCGTCGTCGAGGGCGGCGGCGTGACGATCGCCACCGACACCGGCGACAAGCGCGTGCGCCTGACGCGCGCGCATCTCGAAGAGGACGCCGGCAAGTCGCTGCACGAAGGATTGCCGTCGGACCTTCGCGACGTGTCAGGCATCGATCTCAATCGCGCCGGCACGCCGCTGCTGGAGATCGTGTCCGAGCCCGACATGCGGAGCACGGCCGAAGCGGTCGCCTACGCGAAGGCGCTGCACGCGCTCGTCACGTGGATCGGCATCTGCGGCGGCGACATGCAGGAAGGCAATTTCCGCTGCGATGCGAACGTGTCCGTGCGAAGACCGGGCGAGCAACTCGGCACGCGCTGCGAGATCAAGAACCTCAACAGCTTCCGCTTTCTCGCGCAGGCGATCGAATACGAGGCGAGACGCCAGATCGAGATCATCGAGGATGGCGGTCGCGTCGTGCAGGAGACGCGCCTCTACGATGCCGAGCGCAACGAGACGCGCTCGATGCGGACGAAGGAGGACGCGCAGGACTACCGTTACTTTCCCGACCCGGACCTGCCACCGCTCTCGATCGACGAGGCGTGGATCGAGCGCATTCGTGCCGCGATGCCGGAGCTGCCTGAGGCGATGCGCGCGCGGCTCGTCGCACAGCATGGCATCAGCGGCTACGACGCGATGCAACTCACATCATCGCGTGATCTCGTCGATTATTACGAAGCGGTTTGCGAGGCTCTGCCGGCGAAGGATGCCGCCTCGCACAAGCTCGTCGCGAACTTCGTGCTCGGCGAATTCAGTGCGGTGCGCAATCGTGCCGACATTTCGGTTCGCGCCGCGCCGGTCGATGCGCGTGCGTTGGCGCTTCTACTGCGCCGTGTCGCCGATCGCACGATCTCGGGCAAGATCGCGAAGGATGTATTCGAAGCGATGTGGGCCGGCGAGGGGTCGCCCGATGCGATCATCGAACACCGCGGCTTGCGTCAGATCGTCGACAGCGATGCGATCGAGACACTGGTCACGCGTGTCGTCGACGCAAATCCCGTCGCCGTCGAGCAATACCGTGCCGGCAAGGAGAAGGCCTTCAACGCGCTCGTCGGCGAAGTGATGAAGGCCTCGAAAGGCAAGGCCAATCCCGCGCAGGTCAGCGCGATTCTGCGGCATCGACTGTCGCGCTGATCGACGCAGCCCGCGGGAACCTTGCCCGCCTGCGCTTTTTCATAACACTATCGCCACTTGTTTGTCGTGGTTCGTCGATGGTAATCCGCATGTTGGTCGCGCTTGCAATGCTTGTCGCGTGCACCTCGGAGGTGCGCGCAGCCGATGCATTGCCGGAGTCAAAGCCGCCACTGGCCAAGAAGCGAAGCGCTGCGTCGGCCGTCGCGAAATCGCTTGTCGGCAAAGTCGTGCAACGCGGCAAGGTGTCGTGGTACGGGCGTCGCTTCGCGGGCCGGAAGACAGCGAGCGGCGAACGCTACGACCCCGGCGCGCTGACGATGGCGCATCGTTCGTTGCCGCTTGGCTCCGTTGTCGACGTGACGAACAATGCGAACGGCAGGCACCTGCGCGTTCGCGTCAATGATCGCGGACCCTATTGCGCGGGGCGCGTTGCCGATCTATCGCGCGCGGCGTCGCAGCGCCTCGGCTTCAAGGACAAGGGCGTGACCGAAGCGACGATCCGCGTCGTATCCCTTCCGAAGGAACCGCCGATCACGCTCGCCAGCGACACGACGCAGCGCGACAACGATCCGCCCACGATGTAGGCAACAAGCTGCCGCACACACGCGGCAGGGCCGAGCGAGCGCGCTTGCCTAGAACACCAGCTTGCCGAGCAATACGCCAAACACGAGCACGATCAGGAAGATGACGAGCGCGATGAAGAACAGCACCTTTGCGATCGTTCTCGCGCCCGACGCCACCCCGGTGAAGCCGAAGAAGCCGGCGATGAGCGAAACCACGAAGAAGATGACGGCCCACTTGATCATGCCGGCCTCCTTGATTGTTGTTGTCCGCCAGCGAAGGACCCCGCGTGCCGGGCAAGGTTCCGTCGGGCTGCGACGTCAATGCATCAACGGCTTGTACCGCGGCCGATGCGGCCTCGCGCCCTCCTCGCCAAGCCGTCTTTTCTTGTCGGCTTCGTATTCCTGGTAGTTACCTTCGAAGAATACCCACTTCGAGTCGTCCTCGGCGGCCAGGATATGCGTCGCGATCCGGTCGAGGAACCAGCGGTCGTGCGAAATCACGAGCGCGCTGCCCGCGAATTCGGCAAGCGCATCCTCGAGCGCGCGCAGCGTTTCGACGTCGAGGTCGTTCGAGGGTTCGTCGAGCAGAAGCACGTTGCCGCCTTTCAACAGCGTCGCGGCGAGATGCAGGCGCCCGCGCTCGCCCCCTGAAAGCTGGCCGACGTTCTTCTGCTGATCGCTGCCCTTGAAGTTGAAGCGGCCGAGATAGGCGCGCGATGGCATCTCGAATCGGCCGACGTTGATGATGTCGAGGCCGCCCGAGATTGCCTGCCAGGCGGTCTTGTCGTTGGGCAGCGCCTCGCGGGTCTGATCGACGACGGCGAGTTGCGCCGTGTGCCCGACGATCACTTCACCCGCATCCGGCTTCTCGCGACCGGTGATCAAGCGAAAGAGCGTTGTCTTGCCTGCACCGTTGGGACCGATGACCCCGACGATGGCCCCCGCAGGCACTTTGAACGACAGGTCGTCGATCAGAAGCCGATCGCCGAAACCCTTGCTCACGTGGCGAAACTCGATCACCTCGTTGCCGAGGCGCTCGGCCACCGGTATGAAGATCTCCTGTGTCTCGTTGCGCTTCTGATGATCGTAGGATGAAAGCTCCTCGAAGCGGGCGATCCGCGCCTTGGCCTTCGCCTGCCGGCCCTTCGGATTCGTGCGCACCCATTCGAGCTCCTTCTGCATCGCCTTGATGCGCGCTGCTTCCTGCTTCGCCTCGCGCGCGAGGCGCTGCTCCTTCTGCTCGAGCCATGACGTGTAGTTGCCTTTCCAGGGAATGCCGTAGCCTCGGTCGAGCTCGAGGATCCACTCGGCGGCGTTGTCGAGAAAGTAGCGATCGTGCGTGACCGCGATGACGGTGCCGGGAAAATTCGAGAGGAACTGCTCGAGCCACTCGACGCTCTCCGCATCGAGATGGTTCGTGGGCTCGTCGAGCAGCAGCATGTCGGGCTTGGAAAGCAGAAGACGACACAACGCGACGCGCCGCTTCTCGCCGCCCGACAGTTGCGCGATGTTCGCGTCCCAGGACGGAAGGCGCAGCGCGTCCGCGGCGATTTCCATCTGCACCGCCGCGTCCGCGCCCGATGCGGCGATCACCGCTTCGAGGCGCGCCTGCTCCGCGGCGAGCGCATCGAAATCGGCGTCGGGCTCCGCGTAGGCCGCATACACTTCGTCGAGACGCGCCTTCGCGGCGAGCACTTCTCCCATGCCTTCCTCGACGACGCTTCGAACGGTCGCATCGGGATCGAGCCTCGGTTCCTGGGGCAAAAAGCCGATGCGCAGATCGGGCATCGGAACCGCTTCGCCTTCGTACTCCTTGTCCTCGCCGGCCATGATGCGAAGCAGGCTCGATTTTCCGGCGCCGTTAAGTCCAAGCACGCCGATCTTGGCGCCGGGAAAAAACGACAACGAGATGTCCTTCAGGATGACGCGCTTGGGCGGGACGACCTTGCCTACACGATTCATCGTGTAAACGTATTGAGCCATGGGCGTTGCGAAACCGGGTCTTTCGTAAGCCCGGATTATCGCAGGGAGAACCGAAGCAGGGTCAGACACGACGCTCGCGAACCATCGGTGCGATGGCTTACCGCCACCACACCCGAGTGCCGTCGGACCCTATTCGATATCAGCGGGCGCTGAGTTCGACCCGATCGAGATCACGCGCCGACGCGCCGCCGCCCGTCGTCACCGCAGAGCCTTTCATTGGATCGCGAAGCTCGATGAAGCGTTGCTTGTCCGCCTCGTAGCGCGCGGCGATCGACGCCGCTTCCTTTTTCTTGCTTGCAATCAACTCGTTCTGGCGGCCGAGCTCGGCATCGATCGTCTCGATTTCGCGGGCGATGTTGCCGGGCGCCGGGCGCGGTGCGAACGTGGCCTTCTTTTCCTCGAGCTCCTGGCGCTGCTTCGTCATCTTCGCGACAAACGCATTCGCGGACTCGATCTGCGCGTCGATCGTGCCGACCGCGCGCGACTTTGCCAGATCGATTTCCGCGACGTTCGTGTACGACTCGATCAGCGCCTTGTCGCGGCGCGCGGCGATCAACCGCTCGCGCTGCTCCTCGCGAAGCCTCTGCTCTTCGGCGTCGCTTTTTGGCGATTGCCTGGCGACGACAGCCTGCGCCTGCTCCGTCTTGCGGATCGCCATCCCCTGCTGATTGAGCTCGACGTTGGCGCGATTGACCGCCTCCGCGGGCAGCTTGTCGCTGTAGTGAACGACGCCGTGCTCGTCGGTCCATTTGTAAAGCGCCGCATGGACGTTTCCTGCGATAGCCGCTGCGACAAGCGCGCCGAGCAGCAACGCGGAAGCGCGCAAGGCGTTGCTTCGGACACAGGTCGGTCGGCGTTCGACGTCGCTTCTTATCGCCATGTCGCTCACTTTTGCGGAGGGCAGATTGTGACCGCGGGCGGCACGCCCGCCCGCCCCACCCGTGAAAAAGGGCCTGTTTCGATGGAAGGTTGGGACTTGCGCGTCGTGCCCCGGTGGTCATTTTGCCCCATCCAAGCATGTCGTATGCCAATCAGGGATCAGAAATCAGGGGACAGGGATCGGTCGCTTCGGCGTCTCCGGTGGCGCGACGCGTGTCGTCGCGTTGGGCGTCAGTATCATCTCGGATCCTGATACTGGCTGCTTCTGATTCCTGATCCGTATGCGCATCATCACGCTGAACGTCAACGGTCTCCGCTCCGCTGAGCGCAAGGGATTCGCGCGCTGGCTCGCGCGCGCGGAGCCGTGGGACGTGGTGTGCCTGCAGGAGATCAAGTGCCACGAGAGCGACGTGCCGCGCACGCTGGCGTCGCCCCGCAAGTCGCACGCCGCGTTTCACTCGGCAATGCGCAAGGGCTATAGCGGCGTCGCACTCTACGCGAAGCATCCGCCGCGTATCGCGACAGGCTTCGGCCACGTCGAATTCGACGGCGAAGGCCGTTACCTGCAGGCCGATTTCGGCGAGATTTCCATCGTCAGCGTCTACCTGCCATCGGGATCGAGCGGCCCGCAGCGCCAGGCATCGAAGTTCCGCTTCCTCGACGCCTTTTTGCCGCATCTTCAGCGGCTCGTCGACAGCGGCCGCGAGGTCGTGATGTGCGGCGACTGGAACATCGCGCATCAACCGATCGACCTTAAGAACTGGCGCGGCAATCAGAAGAATTCCGGCTTTCTTCCCGAAGAGCGCGCATGGTTGACACGCGTGCTCGACATGGGGTTCGTCGACGTTTTTCGGCGCGTCGACCCGCGACCGGAGCAATACACGTGGTGGTCGAACCGCGGCCAGGCGTGGAAGAAGAACGTCGGGTGGCGAATCGACTACCAGATCGCGACGCCGGGCATCGCGGCGAAGGCGCAAAGCGCGTCGATCTACAAGAACCGGCGCTTCTCGGATCACGCTCCGCTGGTCGTCGATTACGACTTCGAGCTTCGTTAAGCCGTGCTGCGCATTCGCGAACTGACGCTGGCGCGCGGCGCTCGCCGGCTGCTTCACGACACCAACCTGACGATTCACCATCGTCACAAGGTCGGTGTCGTCGGCCCGAACGGGTCCGGCAAGTCGAGCCTCTTTGCCGCGATCCGCGGCGAGCTCATTACCGACGCGGGCGCGATCGAGTTGCCGCCCGCGTGGGTGATCGCGTACGTCGCGCAGGAAACGCCCGTGACCTCGACCTCCGCGATCGAGCACGTGCTCGATGGCGATGCCGAGCTTCGCGACGTGGAGCGCGCGCTCGGTGAGTGCGTGCCGCACGAGATGACGCGCCTCGCCGATCTGCAACATCGCTTCGAGACGATCGGCGGCTACGCAGCACGCGCCCGGGCCGCGACGCTGCTCGCGGGCCTCGGCATCGAGGAAGCGCGCCAATCGCAACCGCTCGACGAATTCTCGGGGGGCATGCGGATGCGGATCGATCTCGCGCAGGCGCTCATGTGTCGCTCGGATATGCTGCTGCTCGACGAGCCGACGAATCACCTCGACCTCGATGCGGTGCTCTGGCTCGAGGACTGGCTTCGCCGCTATGAAGGCACGCTGCTCCTGATCACGCACGATCGCGATTTTCTCGACGCCGTCGTCGACACGATCGTGCATATCGACGATGCCAGGCTTGTTTCGTATCGCGGCAATTACGCCGACTTCGAGCGCGAGCGCGCGGCGAAGCTCGCGCTGACCCAGTCCGCGTATGCGAAGCAACAGCGACAGATCGCGCATCTTCGCTCGTACATCGATCGCTTTCGCGCGAAGGCGTCGAAGGCGCGGCAGGCGCAGAGCCGCATCAGGACGCTCGAGCGCATGGAGGTCATCGCACCCGCGCACGTCGACAGTCCGTTTTCGTTCGCATTCGCGGCGGCGGACACTGGCGGGCGCCAGCTCGTTCGACTGAAGCATGCGACCCTCGGCTATCCCGGCGCAGCGCCCGTTCTCGAACGTATCGACTGGAGCGTGCTCGGCAATGCGCGCATCGGTCTCCTCGGCGCGAACGGCGCCGGCAAATCGACGCTGCTCAAAGGCCTCGCGGGCCGTCTTCCACTCGCAGGCGGCGAGCGTTCCGTCTCGCAGAAGCTACGCATCGGCTATTTCGCGCAGCACCAGGTCGACGCGCTGCGCGTCGATGAAACGCCGCTCTGGCATCTCGCGCGGATCGAGCCGAACGCGCGCGAGCAGGAGTTGCGCGACTACCTGGGCGGTTTCGATTTTCGCGCCGACATGGCGACGTCGCCCGTCGCGCGGCTATCCGGCGGCGAGAAGGCGCGCCTCACATTGGCGCTGATCGTGCGCGAGCGGCCGAACCTTTTGCTGCTCGACGAACCGACCAACCATCTCGATATCGAGATGCGCGAGGCGCTCACCGAAGCGCTGCAGGACTACGACGGCGCGCTGATCGTCGTCGCGCACGATCGGCATCTGCTGCGCGCGACGGTCGACGAGCTCTGGCTCGTCGACGATCGTGCGGTGCATCCGTTCGACGGCGATCTCGACGACTATCGCGCGTTCGTGCTCGATCGCCTTCGCCGCGGCGCGCGCCGCGACGCTGCCGACGACTCGAGAGCGCGGCAACGCGATCGCCGCGGGCGCAAGCGCGAGGAGGCAGAGGCTCGCCAACAGCGCGCCGATGCGCGAAAGCCGTTGCTTGCGCGAAAGGCGACCGTCGAGGAGGATCTCGCGCGACTCGGCGCCGAAAGGCAGGCGCTCGACGCGTGGCTCGCGTCGGAAACCGCGTACGCGGAAGAAGCGAAGGAGCGCCTCGTCGCGTCGATCGAGCGACGAGGGGAGCTCACCTGGACGCTCGCGCGTCTCGAAGCCGAATGGCTCGAGATCGCGGAAGCGCTGGATGGCCTCTGATCTCTACCCCGCGTACGGGCCCGGGCGGTAGAACAGGTACACGGCAAATCCGAGCGTATCGCGTCCCCAGCGGAGATACGCGTCGCGCCATCGGTGAATGCGATCGAGCATCTCGGGCACGTCCGGATCCTCTGGATGCTCGCGGGCGTAGCGCTCGATCGAACGACAGTACTTCCATTCGTACTCGTCCCACTCGTCCACGGACGCAGTCGCCGCATGGATCGGAACGAGGCCTGCATCGATGCCGGCCTGCACGTTGCCGGCGTGATTCAGATATTGGCCAGCGTCCGCGCCGAGCAGCGCGAGATATTGCGGATGCGCACGACGCTCCCAGAAGCCTTCGCCGATCATCACGTAACCGCCCGACTTCGTCCACGACTTCAAATGGCGGCAGATGCCGGTCATGCCGCCGGGAATGCCGCCCGCGCCGAGCATCACCGTCAGGTGAAATGTCTCCGGATCGGCCTGGAATTCGGCGATGTCGACGTTGTCGAGATGCAAGCGACCCAGCGCACCGGTCCACTCGGCCCGTTCGCGCGCGGCGTCGAGCATCAGCGACGAATTGTCGATCGCCATCACGCGCGCGCCGAAACGCTCGATGATCCGAAGCGCGAGCTCGGCGCGCCCGCAGCCGAGATCGAGCACGACCGACGCGTCGTCGAGCGGCAGGAGGTCGAGCATGCGTTCTATCTTCGCGGCGGACATCGGATTGCAATAGTCGTGGTCGCGGTGCGCGATCGCGCTGAACTTCTGTCGATTCATTCGCGAGTCATCCGTGACGGTTGTCAAAGGAGCGCTGATCGCAACCCGACTGTCAGCTTGCGACGCGGCCGGTCACGGCTCCCGTCATCGGGACGCCATTTTCGCGCCACGGCGCGACGCGGAGCAGCAACGCCATTCCCGGCAGCGCGAGGAACGTGCAAAGCAGATAGAAGTCGAGCCAGCCGGTCTGCTCGACCACCCAGCCGGTCGATGCGTTGATCACCGTGCGCGGGACCGCGGCGAGGCTCGTGAACAACGCGTATTGCGTGGCGGTGTACCGGGGATCCGTCGTGCGCGCGATGAACGCGGTGAACGCCGCCGTTCCGAGACCCACGCCGAGCGCTTCGAACGCGATGACGAGCGCGAGCAGCATCCGATCAGGCCTGTTCACGTACGCGAGCCATGCGAAGCCCAGGATCGATACGACCTGAACGATGCCGAAGAGCCACAGCGCGCGATTGATGCCGATCTTCACCATCCACAGCCCGCCGAGCAAGCCGCCGATCACGCTTGCCCACAATCCGGCGTTCTTCGCAATCACGCCGATGTCGGTCTTCGAGAAGCCCATGTCGAGGTAGAACGGCGTGGCGAGCGCCGTCGCCATGCTGTCGCCGAGCTTGTAGAGGAAGATGAACAGCAGCACGATCAGCGCATTGCGAACGCCGTTTCGCGCGATGAATTCGTGGAACGGCTCGACGATCGCCTCGCGCAGATTCGTCGGCCGCCCGCGCACGAGCCGCGGCTCGGACACCGCGAGCGTCATCGCGATGCCGGGCAGCATGAAAAGCGCGGTCATGAGATAAACCGCCGACCAGGGCATGCGGTCGGCGAGGATCAGCGCGAGCGCACCGGGAACGAGGCTCGAGACGCGATAGGCGTTCACGTGGATCGACGTGCCGAGACCAAGCTCGGGGTCGGGCAGGATCTCGCGGCGAAACGCATCCAGCACGATGTCCTGGCTTGCCGAGAAGAACGCCACGATCGTCGACAATGCGACGATCGTCATGATGTCGGCCTGCGGATGGAGCGCGCCGAAGAGCGGGATCGAGACGAGCAGCACCAACTGCGTCGCGAGCATCCAGCCGCGGCGGCGGCCGAAGATCGGCAGCGCATAGCGGTCCAGAAGTGGCGACCAGACGAACTTCCACGTGTACGGAAGCTGGATCAGTGCGAAGAAGCCGATCGTCTTCAGATCGACGCCTTCGCTTCGCAACCACGCGGGCAACAGATTGATGAGGAGGTAGAGCGGCAGTCCGGACGAGAAACCGGTGAAGACGCAGATGAGCATCCGCCGATTCAAAAGCGCTTCGCGCCACGTTTCTCTTCCGTTCATTGCCGCCGGAACCGATAGATCGCGAGCTCGCCCGCGAGATTGGGTGCAACCCGCACCGGACGCCCCTTCGCGAGCACGACGCGATCGAGCACGCGAAAGCCTCGTTCGGCGAGGAACGCGTCGAAGTCGGCGACCGTGCACAGATGAATGTTCGGCGTGTCGTACCACTGATAGGGCAGCGACGACGACACCGGCATGCGGCCGTGCAAGATCTGCAGCCGATGCGACCAGTGGCCGAAATTTGGAAACGTGACGATCGCCTCGCGGCCGACGCGAAGCATTTCCGCGACGATGGCCTCGATGCGACGCATCGCCTGCAGCGTCTGCGACAGGATCACGACGTCGAAGGCCGCGTCATCGAAGCCCGCGAGCCCGCGCTCGAGGTCGCTCTGGATGACGTTGATGCCGCCGCGAATGCATGCGAGCACGCCCGCGTCGTCGATCTCGATGCCATAGCCTTCCGCGCGCCGTTTCGATTCGAGGAAAGCAAGGAGCGCGCCGTCGCCGCAGCCCAGATCGAGCACGCGCGCGCCATCGGCGACCCAGTCGACGATCGTCGCGTAGTCGGCGCGCATGACGCCATTTCTCGTGGCAGCCGTCGATGTGGCGCCCGCGGTCACTGCGCGGCGCCGATTTCCGACGCGATCCGTTCGAACCACGCGCGCACGACGGCGTGGTACTGCGGATTGTCTAGCAGGAACGCATCGTGGCCGTGCGGCGCTGCGATCTCGGTGTAACTCACGTCGCGGCGCCCGCGCACCAGTGCCTTCACGATTTCGCGCGAGCGCGACGCCGGGAAGCGCCAATCGGTCGAAAACGAGATCACGAGGAAGCGGCAGGTCGCCGGCGCGAGCGCGCGCGCGAGATCGCCGTCCTCGCGCGTGGCCGGATCGAAGTAGTCGAGCGCTTTCGTGATCCGAAGGTACGTGTTCGCGTCGTAATACTCGGCGAACTTCTCGCCCTGATGGCGAAGGTATGACTCGATCTGGAACTCCGGCGCGAACGAGAAGTTGAGTCCCTCGCGAAGCTGGCGCCCGAACTTCGCGTCCATCTGCTCGTCGGAGAGGTACGTGATGTGGCCGATCATCCGCGCGACGCGAAGGCCCCGCCGCGGCTTCGCATCGTACGCCTCGAAGTTGCCGTCGTGAAAATCGGGGTCGGTCATGATCGCCTGGCGAGCGATCTCGTTGAACGCGATGTTCTCGGCCGACAGGTTCGGCGCTGCTGCGATAACCAGCGCATTGCGAATTCGCGACGGATAGCGAATCGCCCAATCCAGCGCCTGCATGCCGCCGAGGCTCCCGCCCATCACCGCCGCCCATTGACGAATGCCGAGACGGTCGGCGAGTTGCGCCTGCGCGTCGACCCAATCCTCGACGGTGATCAGCGGGAAATCGCTGCCCCACGCGCGTCCCGTTTCCGGATTCGTCGACAACGGCCCCGTGGAGCCGAAGCAGCTTCCGAGGTTGTTCACGCCGACCACGAAGAATCGCTGCGTGTCGAGCGGCTTTCCGGGGCCCACCATGTTGTCCCACCAGCCGACGTTGCCTGGATCCTCGGCATAGAACCCGGCGACGTGATGCGACGCGTTCAGCGCATGGCAGATGAGCACCGCGTTCGAGCGCGCGGCGTCGAGCGTACCGTACGTTTCGTACGCCAGCTCGTACTGCGCAAGCGTGCGCCCGCAAGCGAGCGGCAGCGGCGTATCGAATCGCGCAACCTGCGGCAGGACGGGGCCGACCGAACGGTCGCCGACGGTAGCATGCTCGGCCTGGGCGGTGGTCTCCGAGAAGGAGGGCATCGACGCGCATCGTAGCGCAATGCCCGCGGCGCCGAACGTTCGCGGCGTCGCAACCGCACGCGGCACTCGATCACGCTGTCTCGTCCGAAACGACGAAGGACGCTCCGGTGTCGCTTCCTCCGCCCGTGCTGAGCGTCATGTCCTGCGCAACGAGGAAAAACGCGACGCCCATCGACACGAGGAATGCCGCAGCCTCGCGTTCGAGCAGCATCGCGATCGTCGCATAGCTTCCCGCGAGCGTCGCGATCGGCGCGACGACGCTCGCCGAGCGCCAGCAGGAAACCGGCATGCCGCTGCGTGAATCGAGCAGATGGCAATAGCGGCGGCCGTCGAAGTCGAAGCAGCGCTCGTAATCGCCGCTGGTGGCAACGGCGCCGTCATGGATCGCAACCGTCGCGATCGCATCATCTTCTCTCGCAGGATGGCGAATGCCGATGCGCCAAGGCGAACCGTCGGCGCGGCCGCCGATCGCGCGCACGTCGCCGCCGAGGTTGACGAGCCCATGGGCGACACCCTGGTCGCGACAGATCGACGCCGCGCGATCGCACGCGTATTCCTTGCCGATGCCGCCGAAGTCGAGCTCCATGCCGGCGTCGGGCAGCCGCACTTCGTGATCGCTCCACTCGACACGCTGCCAGCCAATCAGCGGCCGCAGCGCGTCGAGCTCGTCTGCCGGAGGAACGCGCGGCGGATCGCGCTTGAAGTCCCATGCGCGGCGAAAGACGCCCGACGTGATGTCGAAGCAGCCGCCGCTCGCCTCGTGACAGCGATCGGCGTAGCGAAGAAGCGCCGCTGTCTCGGCATCGATCGCAACGCTCGTGCGGCCGGCGGAGCGATTGATCGCGGACGTCACACTGTCTTTGCGAAAGCGCGAATACTTGGCTTCGATCCGTCGGACGTCGGCGATCGCCGCAGCGGCCGCGCGATCGGCGAGCGCACGATCCGGCGTCGACAATTGAAGCTCGTGCACCGATGCCATCGCCGCGAAGCGATAGCGGTGACACGGCGCACCGGTCAGAACCGCCTCGTGAGCCCGAATTCGATCCATCGCGCCGAGAATTGCGCCAGCCCGGGACTCCCGCCGCCGATACGCAAGTCGCCGCGTTGCCGGTAGAAATCAGCGCCGACGTCGACCGTGATCCGATGCGGAAACTCCTTCGCGACACGAAGCCCGAGCGTCACTGCGCCGAACGCCGACAGCCGCTCGTCGGCCGTGTAGGGCTCACCGGGAACGAGGCCCTGCGGGAACGGCGGATCGTGATAGAAACGCGCCGCCGACTGCGTGTAGTAGCGGAGCGTCGGCGTCAGCGTAAAACCCTGGCGAACTTGCTGAACCCACGACGCTTCGAGCATGTGCGAGCTGTCGCCGAACGAATCTTCGAGATATCGATGGGAAAGCTGGAGTGTCGCGTCCGGACGAGGAAAGCGCACATTGAACCGCGTGAGCCACGCGAAGATGCGCCGATGGTTCGGTCGCGCGTCGAGGAGCTTGTAGGGATCGGAATAGTAGCCGCGACCCTCCGAGTAAGTGATCGTCGACTCGACGACGGCACGCGCGTTCAGAACCTGCGTGATGCCGAGCAGATAGTCGTATGTTTCGCGCGGCTGATCGAGCACGGGACCGTTCACGCCTTCGACCGCGTTGATGCGATCCTTCGCCGCGCCGAACCCGATCGCGTACGTGCGATTGCGATCGTCGCTCCACGTGCGCCACTCGAGCGACGCGGCGCGCGAGATGTAGTCCTGCTCGTCGGAGTACGCCGCGCCGGCCGAAAGCGACCAATCGTCGACATACTTGGTGACCTTGAGGTCGCCCGCCTTGCGATAGTCGCCGATCCCCTTTCCCGATGCGCCCGACAGCGTGTCGTGGAAGAGTGGCGACGCGCCGGAGACGCTGTCGTAAACGAGCGAGCCTTCGACGACGAGCGACTCGGACAGCGGAACGAGCGCGTAGAGATACGGGCTCTTGACGGCCATGCGATCGGCGCCCGGCTGCCAATCGCGATAGTCGTAATAACGGAGCGCGACGACGCCTTCGTCGGGCGCGCTTTGCGCGCGTGCCGCAATCGGCAGGATGCCGGGAAGCGCGAGCGCGGCGGCGATCAGCGCGAAGGCACGGTCGTCAGTTGCAGCCACATCCTCCTCCGCCGACGGTGCCGCCGCCGCCGGCGCCTTCCTTGCTTTGATAGATGTGGTTCTTTGCCTTCGTCCCGATCGGATCCGTATCGAAGCGCATCGACGGGCGCGCGAGATCGCCTTTCTCCCAGGGCTTCGGCGGATCGATCGCTGCGCATGCGCCGGTCGCGATGACGGCGCACGCGACGAGCGACACTTCAATGATTCGCGAGCAGCGCACGAATGCGGGTCTCGAGCTCGTCCTTGCGCTCGTCGTGAAAGCCTTCCTCGACCGCGACGATCTTTCCACTGCGATCGATCAGGTAGGAGCTCGGCATGCCTTTCACGTCGTAGGCGGCCGGCGTCTTCCCCTGCGGGTCGTAGACGATCGTGAACCTCGCGGGTGTGTCGCTCAGGAAACGCTCGGCATCCTGCCGACGCTTGTCGACGTTGATGCCGACGATCGTCAGCCCTTCGTTGACGTAGCGCGCCTGCATCGCGTTCATCCAGGGAAACGAGCGGCGGCAGGGTCCGCACCACGATGCCCAGAAATCGACATAGACGACACGTCCGCGAAGCGGATCGAGCGAGACGCTCTCGCCGCGCGACGTCGGCAGAGAGAAGGATGGCGCAACGTTGCCCGGTGCCCCCCCGTATGCGGCGACGGCAACGAATGCAACGAGCAGGAAGGCGGCGAGACGGCGCATGGGACCTTGGCGACTGCCTCCGGCAAACAACGAGCGTCGGCGAGGTATTCCCTACTCGTTGAGCCTCTCCAGCAGCGGCGTGAGCTTCCCGGGATCGTCGACGCGCCGGATTCGCTCGACCAGCGCCGCGGACGCCTTTACATCGCTCGTCAACACGCGCTGCTTCACGGCGAGCAGATGCGACGGATGCATCGAGAACTCGCGCAGGCCGAAGCCCAGGAGCAGGCGCGTCAGCTGCAATTCGCCGGCCATCTCGCCGCACACGGCGATCGGCACGCCGGCCTTCGTCGCACTGCCGATGGCGAGACTGATCAAGCGCAGCACGGCCGGATGCAGCGGATCGTAGAGATGCGACACCGCTTCGTCGGCGCGGTCGACGGCAAGCGTGTACTGGATCAGGTCGTTCGTGCCGATCGACAGGAAGTCGAGCTTGCGCAGGAACGCGCCGATCGACAGCACCGCGGCCGGAATCTCGATCATTCCGCCGACCTTCACGCTGTCATCGAACGGAACTTTCTGCTCGCGCAGCATCTCCTTCGCGCGCGCGATCAGCGCGAGCGTCTGATCGATTTCCGACACCGACGCGAGCATCGGGATCAGGATGCGCACGTTGCCGTAATGCGTCGCGCGCAGGATCGCGCGAAGTTGCGTGAGGAAGAGGCGCGGCTCGGCGAGGCAGAAGCGCACGGCGCGAAGCCCGAGCGCGGGATTCGGCGCGACGCGCGCGAGCCCGTCGAGCTCTTCCGGCTGCTTGTCGGCGCCGAGGTCGAACGTGCGAATCGTGACCGGCTTGCCCTGCATGCCTTCGGCGGCCTTCCGATAGGCGTCGAACTGCTCCTCTTCGGAGGGCAGTCCCTCGCGATTGAGGAACAGGAACTCCGATCGGAAGAGCCCGATCCCCGTCGCGCCGTTGGCGAGCGCCGGCTCGACATCCTCGGGCAATTCGATGTTCGCCTGCAGCTCGACGTGCACGCCGTCGAGCGTCTGCGCGCGCTTGCTGCGAAGGCGCCGTAGCTTCTGACGCGCGAGTTCGAGCTCGTTCTGGCGCAGCCGATACTCGGCGAGCACGGCGCGATCGGGATTGACGATGACGACGTGGTGCGTGCCGTCGACGATCAGCATCTCGCCGTCGCGGATCAGTTGCCGCGCGTTGTGCGTCGCGACGACGGCCGGAACGTTCAGGCTGCTCGCGACGATCGCCGTGTGCGACGTGACGCCGCCGAGATCGGTCAGGAACGCGGCGAAGTGATGGTGCCTGAACTGGATGACATCGGCAGGCGAGAGATCGTGCGCGACCAGGATCGTCTGCTCCTCGGCGCTTGGCGCGGGCAACGTGCCGGGACGGCCCATCAGGCGCTTCAGCACGCGCTCGCCGACCTGCACGACGTCGGCCTTGCGCTCGCGAAGATACGAATCCTCGATCTGATCGAACTGCTCGACGAGCACGCTCATCTGCCGCGCAAGCGCCCACTCGGCGTTGCACGCCTGCTCGGCGATGATCCGCTTCGGCGCGTCGGAAAGCGTCGGGTCGTTCAGGATCATCCAGTGCACGTCGAGGAACGCGCCGAACTCGCCCGGCACGTCGCCGCTCGTCAGCGCTTGGTGCAGGCCTTCGAGCTCGCGCTGGACGTCCTTGATCGCGCTCTCGAAACGCGCGATCTCGGCGGGTATCTTCGCCTGCGCGATCGTGTAGTGCGCGACTTCGCGGGTCGCGTGCGAAACGAGCTGCGCGCGACCGATCGCGATGCCGCCGGAGACGCCGATGCCGTGGAGCGCGAAACTTACCATTCGGTTATGGTGGCGCTCACTGCCCTTCGCCGAAGTAGTCGCTCACGAGTGCGCAAAGCGCCTCCATCGCCTGCGCCTCGTCGGGTCCCGCGATCTCGAGCGTGATCTTCGAGCCCTTGCCCGCGGCGAGCATCATCACGCCCATGATGCTTTTCGCGTTCACGCGCCGGCCGTTGCGCACGATCTGCACGTCGCTGTCGAATTTCGCGGCGAGCTGCGTGAGCTTCGCCGAGGCGCGCGCATGAAGCCCCAGCTTGTTGACGACCTCGATCTCGCGCGTGAGCATGGCTGTCGCTACACGTGCAGCACGCCCTCGCAACCGCCGGAGATCGCCTTCTTGACGAGCGTTTCCATGCCACGCGTGCGGTAAGTGAACGCGCGAACGAGCATCGGCAGGTTGACGCCGGCAATCACCTCGACATGACCCGGCTTCGCGAGCTTCATCGCAAGATTCGACGGCGTCGCGCCATACAGATCCGACAGCACGGCCACGCCTTCACCCGTGTCGAGCGATGCGACGGCTTCGCGCGCCTTCGGCAGAAGCGCCGACGGGTCGTCGTCGGGCGCGACGGCCAGCACGTCGAACTGCGGCGGACGCGCGCCGAGCACGTGGGTCACCGCGGCGACGAGGCTGTCGCCGAGGCCGCCGTGCGCGACGATCAGCACGCCGATCATTTGGTGCAACAGGCGCGCAAAAGCGCCGTCGCGAAAAGCCCGGCGACGTCGAAGCCCGACTGCTCGGCGATTTCGACGAAACCGGTCGGGCTCGTCACGTTCACCTCGGTCAGATACGCGCCGATCACGTCGATCCCGACGACGAGAAGTCCCGCACGCCACAGCGGCTCGGCGAGCGCCTGCGCGATCTCGCGGTCGCGCTGCGAAAGCGGACGCGCGACGCCGCGGCCGCCGACGGCAAGATTGCCGCGCGTCTCGCCCGGCCTGGGGATGCGCGCGAGCGACCAGGGAACGACTTCGCCGGCGATCAGAAGGATTCGCTTGTCGCCGTCGACGATCTCGGGAATGAACTTCTGCGCCATCACCGTGCGCGCGCCGTTCTGCGACACCGTCTCGATGATCACGTTGCGGTTGGGATCGGATTCGCGAACGCGAAAAATCGATGCGCCGCCCATGCCGTCGAGCGGCTTCACGATCACGTCGCGCTGCTCGTCGATGAAAGCGGCGACGCGGGCGCCATCGCGCGTCACGAGCGTCGGCGAGATGAAGTCGCGGAATTCGGCGACCGCCATCTTCTCGTTGTAATCGCGGATCGCGCGCGGTCGATTGAAGACGCGCGCGCCCTCGCGCTCGGCCGCTTCGAGCAGGTACGTCGAGTAGACGTATTCCATGTCGAACGGCGGGTCCTTGCGCATCATGACCGCGGCGAAGCTTGTCAGCGGGCGATCTTCGGCCCCGCCGGCCGTGTACCAGTCGTGATCGTCGGATGAAAGCACCAGCGGCCGCGTACGCGCGCGCGTCGCGCCATCGCGCCAGTAGATGTCGGCCTGCTCGAGCGCATGCACCCGATGCCCTCGCGCATCGAGCGCACGCATCATCGCGACGCTCGTGTCCTTGTACGCCTTGAGCAGCGGCAGCGGGTCGAGGACGAATGCGAAATCCATGCAGAGGCTTCCAAGACGGGCAGCCGATCATCGTACCTTATCCGATGCCTCGTCCCCGATGTCCCGGATGGCGCGTCCGCGAGGCGATCGAGCTCGGGCATGACGCAGCGCCGGATTTGGTGTTCAATGCACGCGCTCGACGTGCGAGGGAGGCTTCGCTCATGAACGCAAACGCCGAAGAAACGTCGTACTTCCCGCATTGGCGCGAACGCGCCGAAGGCGTGATCGCGCCGGACGAGCGTCTGCCGGCGCCGCAAACGGTCGCGCTCGGATTGCAGCACGTCGTCGCGATGTTCGGCTCGACCGTGCTCGCGCCACTCTTGATGGGTTTCGATCCGAACGTCGCGATTCTCTTTTCGGGCATCGGCACGCTGATCTTCTTCGCAGTCGTAGGTGGCCGCGTGCCGAGTTATCTCGGTTCGAGCTTCGCGTTCATCGCGGTCGTGATCGCCGCCACCGGTTATGCCGGCAGCGGCGCCAACGCGAACCTCGGGGTTGCGCTGTCGGGGGTCATTGCCGCGGGCGTCGTCTACGCGATCATCGGCGCGATCGTGATCGTTCTCGGCTATCGCTGGATCGACCGGCTGATGCCGCCCGTCGTCACGGGCAGCATCGTCGCGGTGATCGGACTGAACCTCGCGCCGATCGCGGTGAAGGGCATCTCGGCGCGTGCGTTCGACACGTGGATCGGCATCGCGACCGTCGTCGTGGTCGGACTGGTCGCGGTGCGCGCGCCGGGACTCGCACGCAGGCTGCCGATCCTGCTCGGTGGCATCGGCGGCTATCTGCTGTACGCGCTGTGCGCGAATGGTCTGGGCTTCGGCAAGCCGATCGATTTCAGCGGCGTCGCGCGCGCATCGTGGATCGGATGGCCCTCGTTCACCGCGCCGGTGTGGAGCGAGCGGGCGATCGGGCTGATCGCGCCGGTGGCGGTGGTGCTCGTCGCCGAGAATCTCGGCCACATCAAGGCGGTCGCGGCAATGACCGGCCGGAATCTGGACGCGTACCTGGGTCGCGCGTTCGTGGGCGATGGCCTCGCGACGATCGTCGCCGGTTCCGGCGGCGGCACCGGCGTGACGACCTACGCCGAAAACATCGGCGTCATGGCAGTGACGAAGGTCTATTCGACGCTGCTCTTCATCGTCGCGGCGCTTTTCGCGATCGTGCTCGGTTTCTCTCCGAAGTTCGGTGCGTTGATTTCGACGATCCCGGGTCCGGTGCTCGGCGGTCTCGCGATCGTCGTGTTCGGCCTCATCACCGCGACCGGCGGACGAATCTGGGTCCAGAACGATGTCGACTTCTCACGCGCGAGAAATCTCGTCACGGCCGCCGCGACGTTGACGTTCGGCGCCGGCGACCTCGCGCTGAAGCTCGGCGGCTTCACGCTGGGCGGCATC
>Ga0209579_10000864_pt1 | contig 27189 bp, 24 predicted proteins | sample Coa_R1_2_FD_187152 | JGI IMG/M metagenome (GOLD analysis project Ga0209579, IMG submission 187152) | Surface soil microbial communities from Centralia Pennsylvania, which are recovering from an underground coalmine fire - Coalmine... | ecosystem: Environmental > Terrestrial > Soil >... | reverse complement strand
GTGCGCGGCGATGTTCGTTCGGTTGAGGACGCGGGCGCCGCTCGGAGTGGGCGCTAAGCTTCGCGCTCCGGGCGCGTAGCTCAGCGGGAGAGCACTCGCTTCACACGCTGGCGGAGTGATAAGTCTGAGTACCCCAGCATGCCCCTGTGCGGCATGACTCCATGATCCGATGGTGCTGTGCGGACCTGCGTGATTCAGGGCTGGTTGCCAAGTCTTGCCAAAAGAACGGCCCACCTTGTGAGCGGGCCGAATCTGTCTTCTGGGCCCCCTTCTAGGTGAGTCGCTTCCCCGTTCGCAGGATGCCGACGCCGAACGCTAGGCCGACGGTTGCGATTGCGATACCACCAGGGATCGCCCAAGCGGGGCGCGTGGCCTCAACGTATTCGTAGCCGTATGAGTCGCAACCCCCGTAGGTCGGGTCATTGCATACTTGGCCTCCATACGCAGAGGTCCCGCGCGTGCCGACATAGCTCCCGAGAGAGAATGCCGCGCCGGTGATCAGAATTGCGAGGACGGCTCTCATGCTTCGATCATCCCAGTAGTCAGGGAAGATGCGAGAGCTGCGCGAACGTCGGCCGCTTTCGTCGCTCGGTCATAGACGTGCGCGTACACGGTGCGAGTTATTGTGGAGTTCTCGTGTCCAAGCTGATCGGCGACTAGCGCATCATCGATCCCAGCCGCGATCATGCGGGACGCAGCCGCGTGCCGTAAGTCATGGAACGAGACATCGAGTCCAGCGAGCTTGGCCGCGGGCTCGAAGCCTCGCCGCGTGACGTTGCGATGAGTGAGCGGCGTTCCGTGAAGCGAGGCGAAGATTGGATCGTCGTCGCGCGAATACCTACTGCGAAGGCGGAGAGCGATCAGATCGTCCCGCACGCCCTCGGGTAGATACAGCTCCCGCACGCCAGCCCGCGTTTTCGTTGGCCCGTACTCTCCCGTGCGAAGCCATTGACGTTCGACTCGAAGCGTGCCCTCGCGCTTGTCAAAGTCTTCCCATTTGAGGCCAAGAACTTCACCGATGCGCAGCCCAAGTGCGGACGCCAAGCGCAAGAGCGGCGTGTAGTCGTACCTACTCTCCGGCTTATTCGCGAGCCTCTCAGAGGCGGCGAACAGAGCTGCCAGTTCTGCATCCTCCCACTCATGGGGTCTCTTTCTCTCTCTAGCGAGAGGGCGATCATCGGCGGTCAGGTGATTGAACGGGTTCTCTCGAATCAGGCCCTTGCGCACGGCGAGCCCGAGAACGCCCTGCAGCGGCTTGAGATAGTTGTCGATCGAGCTGCGCCCGAGGGGGCGAACCGACCGCTTCGGATCGACTGCGTGCAGGCCTTCGTCTGCGAGCGTTCGGCTGAAGGTCGCGATTGCGTCGGCGTCCAGGGCTGCGACCCGCCACTTGCCAAAGCGGGGGATCAGCACAAGATCAAGCGCCCGCCGGTAGTAGCCAGCCGTTCGAGGTCGGAGAACTCGTGCCTTGCTCGCGTACCACTCCTCGGCCAGTTGGCCGAACGTCGTCTTGTCGTTCACGACGATCCGCTCGCCTCTCGCCTTCTGTCCGCGCAGCTCGGCCTGCTTGGCGAGAGCTTCCGATTGTGTGCTGCCCGCGAGGACCTGTTTGGTGCCTACAAGCACGAAGTAGGAGCGACTCTGACCGTCGGCTTTGATCCGATACGTAATCCCCGGATGGCGGGTCTTGTATCGCTTGAAGGGCGATACAGTCGGCTTTGACATGGGAGCTGATACCTCCTCTGTCCGCGCCCCCGAGTCTGGCAGGACTGCGGGGGCTTCTGTTTGGTGAGACAAAGTCATCTCCCCATTAGGTGGTTCACAAACCGAGTTGAGGGACCTGTGCGAGCTGGAATCAGAGTGCGGTGCTCATCGCTCCCGGACTCGGCCAAGACCTGCGCGCTCATATTTGGTCACCGGCAGTCGCAAATGCATCCAGCTCGTCACGTCGAAAGCGAATGCCTCCGGTTGCGGTTCGATGAAAGGGAATCTGGCCGCGTTGGTACGTCGATCGGAGGGCCCCTTCCGGCATCGAGAGATACTCCGCTGCTCGCGCGACATCCATCCATCCCTGGGGGACGGGCTCTCGGCTATCGAGGGCCGCACGTACTTCGTCGCGAACGGCTGACCGTAGCTCTCCACGGAATAGCTCTAGCAACGTGCTGTCCACCGAACGAATGGGCCGACCCGAGCCACAGTTGTCGGGCACGGCGCTCATCGATGGTCACTCCTGGCTGCGGAGGTTCTCGTCCGGGCGGCTGGGACGGGTCGTTTCTCCTCCTGGGCCGCGGCCCAAGCGCGGAGCTTCGTTGAACGTCCTGGGGGCGGAGAAACGCGTATGAAGCGCGGATCAGCGTCGAGCACCCTTCGGACGTCTCGATCGCGGATGTGGAGCTCGCGGGCGATCTCGATTGCGGAGGATGCGGGGTGATCGGCGAGGAAGGCGTGGATCTCGTTTGCGAGATCGCGGGCGACGCAGGTGCTCCTGCCCCAGGCCCGAATCGCTGCCTTGAGTTGTGCGACGATGTCATCGGTCAGCTCAAGAGTGAGCGTCTCGCCGTTCGACAGCCGGAGAGCCACCGTGTCGGTGAGAGATTGGGCGCGGATGGAGTCTCCACGACCGCTCCTTGGTGGTGTGGCGAGGAGGCTCATCTCGTTCCTGCCTGGACGAGCCGCGGTGGCTTACCGCGACCGGGAAGGTAAAGGGCGGTCGGATGCTCGAAACCACTTTTCGCCTCGGCGACCCTGTGCATGACGCCTTGCCGGATCAGTGCGTAGATCGCCCCCCGGCTTTCACTCTCCGAGAGCCGCGACCAGCGTTCGACAAACGCTCTCGTGTAGGCCACGGGCTCATAGGGGTCGAGGAACCACCGGCAGCGAAGGAGAAGCTCGAACCCGTCTCGTGCGCGACGCACATGGTCGGGACTGTCTGGTGCGACGTGTGGCACGGCCGCGGGCGGGAGCTCGATCAGATGCGCGTCGTGAAGTAGGCGGATGCGCCAAAGCGCGAGCTGAATCGGGCGGAGCTTCGTCGGCATACCCGTGCGCAATGCAAGAGCGAGCTCCGGAATCGTTTGGAACTCGCGTCGCGTACCGGCCAACCCACTGTCGTGATAGACGATCTCGCCGTTGCGTCCTCGCGTCAGGGTCGCAAAGCAGTCCTTATGAAGGACACACGCGAACGGTCGATTGAGGGCGGTCGCATCGGTACCGAGAACGCGAACGAGGTAAAGCGCGAGCTCTTCGTCGTGTGCGAGTGTCTTCAGCCACGCGCTCCGGCCGTCTCGATCGGCTGGGATGGTTCCGAGCAAAGACCGCGCGCGACTGCTGAGCTGGCCAAGGTCTGAACGGCTAAGCCCTGAATTCGAGAAGAACGCGATGGATTCAGCTCTTAGCTGTTCAGCTTTTAGCCCTTCAGTCCTTAGCTCTTCAGCACTTAGCCGTTCACTACTTAGCGGTTCAGTACTTAGTGCTTCAGTGCTTGGTCGTTCAGGCCACGGTGGCTGGCGGACTGAGTCTGGGTATGAGACTGAGTCTGGGTATGAGCCGGTCGGATACGCGTCCTCTGGTGAGGGCGGATCACCGCGTGACGAACGGCTACGACTACGGGTCGTCGCTCGACGTTCCCGTGGGCGGACAACCGGACGCGGTTGCGAGTTGACCTGTGCCTGCGACGCCCACTGCTGCCGGGGGAAGAAGCGCTGTCTTCGGAGTTGGTCGGCGAACGCGAGGTAGCCCTGGTTGCCTCTCGACCGTCGTTCGTAGAGATCTGCCAGATTCGCTCTCGCGACCGCCTCGGCATCCTCGATCTCTTGGTCTCTTAGCTGGCCATTCAGAATCGCGTCGGCATGCTCGAACCACGTCCGTATAAGGTCCTGGACGTGTCGCTCACGCTCATCGGGCGTCATGTTCGCCGAGACCGGTTCGATCGGCGTAGTTGCGAAAGCGATCTGCACGGCCACCAGCCGCCTTGAGACCTCCAACGTTTCCGAATCGAGTGGCGCAACCGGTATTCCGAGCTGATCTGCCATCTCGTCAAACTCGTCGTTGAGCGCATCGAGTGCCAGTTGCAGCGCGGCGGCATGCTCAGCGACTGAGCCACTGGTGCGACCCTCGAACTCCCGGTACAGCTCTGCCTCGCGATAGGCACACCACCCCGAGAAGTCCAAGCCTGGGTCCGGCTCTCGGCCTGTCGCCGTTACAGCGAGCGGTCCAGCCCAAGCCAGACCGCTCGCTTCACCTGCTGTACTCATCTTCGCTATTCCGTTCCTTTCCATCGTTGCCGTTCTCGGCCGCATCGTCTTGGCACCTTGCGATGGCGCAGGTAGCCGGGGCTCAAAGCCCACTCTTGATGCTTGTGACAAGGGTAGCAAAGAGGCCACAAGTCACCGAGGGCCGGTAAACCCGCGTACTCGGCGCCCCAGAAACGGCCACCGAACCGAGAGCTGAACTGAATACCGAGCCTGAGCGCAGCGAATCCCCAAGAGGCACTGAGCCGATGCGATGTCGTCGTTCCCCAGCGACTCGCGTCCGTCCGGACGTGACCAGACCGCAAACGGGCCCTGTCGACGTTAGGGCGAGACGCGACGTCTTCGCCTATTGATTAGCGTCGACCATCAGCCAACTTGCGTGAGGCGAGCGTACGGTTGACGAAGCGATGAGGTCGCTAACGATCGCTAAGCGGCGCAAAAGACACCGTTCCGACTAGGAGCGAACGCGGAGCCCTGGGCGCGGAGAAGGATTCGGTAGATTCGGTAGTCGCTTAGCCCTTATATGTGAAAGACGTCAATGCGCACGACGGGAGCCCGTCCGCGACCAGACTAGAGAGCTCGACATCGGCGCTTACCCCATGAACGCCGTCGAGCGTGAACCAAAGGTCTGAAATTGGCCGCGACAAGTACGTCGGCATTCTCGTAAGACGCCGAATCAGGAAGTCGCCAATGACCTAGTGGTCATCACTAGGCAGAGACCACGGAAGGCGGTTGCCTTCGAGATTGGACGGTTTCGTGCGTCGCTCAGGTACCAGGCGAGGGGGACTTCCAGACCGGGCGCCCAGTCGAGCGTTGCAAGGTTCTGCCTGACGCGATTCCTCCTCCATTGGTCGAGGTGATCTCCGCTTGCGAAGAGTCCCTGCACGCGAGAGGCGAACTCCTCGGCGTGTTCGTCGATTGTCGCCTCGTCGCCGCTGAGGAGCTCGCCGTGCATCATCGAGTGTCGCCCGATCGGGATGACCCAGCGTCGCTCCTGCCTATTCAGGTTGATGACGCGCTCTTTGCACTCGTCGCAGAAGAACGGTGACCAGCGCGAGCCGCTCTTGAGGGGTTCGATTGCGCAGCAGCGGCACAGCTCGATGTAGGTGTTGAAGTCGTAGCCGGGCCAGCGCTCCGCCGTCCCCACTCTCTCCATACACCGGCAGCGCTGCTCGTATCGCGCGGACGCGATCGTGAGAAGTCCGCGGACACCGAAGCAGCGGGGACAGATGCTCGCTCCCCAGACTTCCTCGGTCCCGAGCGGCACCGGTTCGTCTTCGGATTGGCGCCAAGTCTCGATCAGACGTCGATCGACGTCAATCAGACAAGCCTCCGCGTACTTGACTCGCTTCCCTTTGAGCGCCTCCACGAGCCCCACGACAGTGAAGCCGATGACACTCAAGACTACGACTTGCGCCGCGAGGAAACCTCTCAGGGGACTGGTATTCCAATCGCCCGCGACGTGCTGATGGTGCACGAGTTCGAGCACGAGAACGGTCTCGTAATAAAGCGACCCTGCCAGGACGACTATCCCGACCTGAACGCCGCCGGTGAGGTAATAGCGCGCCCGCTTCACGACTGGCCCCCGATCTTGTACTCGCGTCACGTGCGAGTCGAAAGTGCAAACGACGTCAGCGTTCTACCACGACCTGCACCTTCGAATCAGCCCAAATCGGCGAGACTTTCTGCGCTCGCCTGACTCGCGAGAGGTCGGAACATTAGACCTCCGGCCATGCCGTCTGCTCGCTCATTGGGCAAGTCTTTGCAACCGCACGCTCGCCTTCTAGGTCAAGCGCTCTAATCGCGTTAGCAGCTCGGGCTGCTCGTCAGCTTGGGCGGCGCGCGTGTCTCCTCACGCGCCACCTGTTTCGCCGCTTCCTCGTCCCGTCGAGACCCGCTTTACGAAGGCCCCCGGACGCTTTGCGATGGCGCGCAGCAGGTCGTTCCTGCACCCGCGCATTGATCGGGTCAGGCTTTCCGCACCCCGACGGTAGCGCGGCGCGCGCATGTGATCACCCAGGCTTAATTACGCCTAGCCGAAATCAGAGGAGAGCCGATGCGACGAACGACGCAAAAGCCCTCCAAATTCGCAGCTGGGGTCCGACCACGTGGCCCTACGTCGGGGTACCCCTGTCCGGTGGGACTCTCGGGCTGCGCCGCAAGTGCTGGTCGAGCCAACGGGACCGCCTCGCCCTGCACTTCAGCCCGCGCGAAAGAGCCGTTGCCTAGCGTCGTCCTGCGAGGTGTCCGCCGAAGTCAACCCGGGCGGGGTGTCTTTGGACTAGTCAATTCCTTTTAGGGGAACGCGAACTTGCAGCTTGACCCTCCACCCTTGGGTCTGAGGCTCCGATGAGAATCTTGTTTTGTGGGTTGATGAGGGCGATGTGGACCCCTGACGCTCGTGGTGACCAGTCAGAGACTGTTTGGACATCGTGGCCGAGCGACGCTAGGTTCGACCGAGTTGCCTCACAGACTCGTCCTTCAACGTTGAGACGTCCCGCACGATAGGTGTGTGGTGCGAACGAATCCGGAAAGTTCCAACTGATAACCCGAGGGGCCTCAATCGCTTGCTGAGGGTTCAGTCCGAAATGTATGAGATTCAAGAGGACTTGAAGCATTCCTTGCGTTTGAGCGTCACCACCGGGACAGCCGATTGCCATGAATGGCGTTCTGTCGCGTCCGACTAGGGCCGGGTTTGGCGTGAGGCGCGGCCTTTTCCCAGGGGCAGCCAGGGCAGGATGGGCTTCCTCTAGACGAGAGTTGATCCCCCGCCCTGAGACTGAGAATCCGAGCGTCGGAATAACGGGACCCCAGAAGATCGAGTCACTCGGCGTGGCGGAAAATACGTTTCCTTCGTCATCCACAGCCGCGATGTAACTGGTATCGACGCTACCGAAGTCTAACGGAGTTGTGCCGTCTCCAACAGCTGCAGTGAGTAGCGAACCACCTCGGAACATTCCCGGCGGCGGCATCGCGCCGAAGGCCTTGTCGGGTGAGATCGTGCTCGCGCGATTGCGCGCATATTGGCTTGAGAGGAGCGCCTCGATCGGGACGTCGATGAACCGCGGGTCACCATAGAACGCTTCGCGATCGGAGAAGCCTAAGTTCATCGCCTCGGCGACGAGGTGAAGGTACTCCGGTGAGTTGTGGCGCATCGACGCCAAATCGAACGTCTCGAGGACATTAAGAAACTGGAGCAGTAGCGGCCCCTGAGACCAGGGACCGCACGTCCATACGTCGTAGCCCTGGTAAAGAGAGTGCAGAGGCGTCTCGATGCAGACGTTGTACTCCGCCAAGTCGTCATAACGCAGCCATCCTCCGACCGACTCAAAAAATGCATCGATCTCCTGAGCCACCCATCCCTTGTAGAAAACATCTCGAGCACACCTAATAGCCTGTCGGCGATCGAGTCCGCGTCCAAGCGCCTTAACCTCGGCGTCCATCATCGACTTGATGACGTTGGCGAGCTCGGGGCGACAGTAGACATCCCCCGGATTGGGAGCCTTGCCGTCGGGCAAGAAGGCGAGGTCGACGGGCCACGGAGAAAGCTCGTCTAGGTGCTGAAAGAACGATGCTGTTCCGGTACTGACAGGTGCACCTCGCTCAGCGAGCTCCCAGCTTGGTTCGAGAACATCGCATGCGCTCAAAGTCCCAAACTGCTCCAGCGCCGACAACCATGCATCGGGGGCAGCTGGTGTTACCGCGCGAAAGAGTCCGGAAGCGCCAAGGCCATTCTCCTGTGCGCGCAAGAACTTGACATCAGCGCGCTTTGGAAAGACGCCCAAGCCGTCGATCGCGATTGTCTGGTTCGAGTTCGCATGGTGCAAGATGATCGGCGCAACGCCTGCAAAATTAACGCGTTCGAAGAGGAGAACACCGAGGCTAATGCCAGCCGCGATCCCGGCATCGATGGCCGAACCGCCGCGAGCGAAGATGTCCAGCCCGGCCTGCGTCGCGAGGTAATGTCCGGAGCTCAGGACAACGCCTTGACCCATTACAAGAGGCCGCAGGGATTCGTTCGTCGCAGAGCTTGTGGCGAAGTCGGTTCGGGTGCAGCGGGCAGGGTCGATCCCAGTCATTCGCACTCCCCCTCAGGCCGTTATCGCCGAAAGGGCTGCAAGACCATCCGGCTTCAATTGCGGACGCTCAGTTTCCAATCGTGGGAGCCTCACCGGTAGGCCCGATCAGGTGGCAGGCTGCCGTGTGACCACTGCCCACTGGCTTCAGCGGGGGAAGCTCATCAGCGCAGATCTGCTGCGCCAAGGGGCACCGAGTGTGGAAAGCGCAGCCGGACGGCGGGGAAATCGGGCTTGGGATATCGCCAGCCAGTACGACGCGTTGTCGTGCACGTTGCTTCACTGGGTCAGGCACAACGGCTGCGGAAAGAAGCGCTTGCGTGTACGGGTGCTTAGGGGTCGCGTAGAGCTGCTCACGTGGCGCTAGCTCGACTATCCGGCCTAGGTACATCACAGCCACTCGGTCGCACAGGAACTCCACCGTGGACAGATCGTGGGTAATAAACAAACATGAGAAGCCTAAGTCGTCTTGCAAATCGCGGAGCAGGTTAAGGATTGAGGCCTGAACAGAAACGTCCAGCGCCGACACCGGCTCGTCTGCCACGAGCACCGACGGTTCAACGGAGAGCGCACGAGCCAGTCCAACGCGTTGCCGCTGGCCACCGGAGAGCTCGTGCGGATAGCGGAAACGCAGTTCCGAACGAAGACCAACGCGTTCAAACAACTCGACTACGCGGCTATCAACCCCCGCGCCACGGGCAAGCCCATGTAGCCGCAACGGTTCGCCCACGATTTGGGAAGCCGTAAATCGCGGGTTCAGCGATGAGTACGAATCCTGGAAGACAATGTGCAGCCGACGTCGATGCGGCCGCATCGCCCGCCTAGACAAGTGCGTTATCTCTTCGCCATGGAGGCGGATTGTCCCTGAAGTTGGCTCGATCAAGCGAGCAACGCAGTTCGCAACGGTCGACTTGCCGCTTCCCGACTCGCCTACGAGTCCGAGCACCTCACCTCGAGCCAGTTCAAATGAAACATCTTCAACCGCGTGTACGACGGCACCGCTTCCGCCAAGAATGCGGTTCCCCGACGAGAAGTGCTTTACAAGGCCGTCGACCTCGAGGACACTCACGAAACACCCACCCCGGATCCCGGATGGATACAAGCAACCGCGTGCTGAGGTCTTACGGTCGAGAATGCGGGCTCGCGCGCGTAACACAGTTCCTCAGCGCGAGAACATCGCGGAGCGAATGTGCAGGCGTCCGGGAGAACGGTAAGAGATGGAACGCGGCCCGGAATCTCCTGGAGTAGCCTCACTCCAGGCCGGGGAAGAGCCCCGAGGAGTCCCAGAGTGTACGGATGTTGTGGCGCTGCGAATAGGTCATCAACGAGAGCCTCCTCGACCTTACGGCCTGCGTACATCACGAGGACGCGGTCGGCGACGTCCGCCACGACCCCGAGGTTGTGCGTTATCAGGATGATCGCGATGCCGATCTGTTCGCGTAACTCTCGCAGGAGGTCGAGAATCCCTGCCTGGATTGTCACGTCGAGCGCAGTTGTCGGCTCGTCCGCAACAAGGATCTTCGGGTCGCAAGCCAAGGCCATCGCGATCATCACCCGCTGTCGCATCCCACCAGACAACTGATGGGGATACTCGTTAACGCGCCTCGCGGGTGCGGCGATGTGGACGAGATTGAGAAGCTCAATCGCGCGATCCTGCGCATCGCGCTTCGAAAGCCCGAGATGAAGCCGCAACACTTCGCCGATTTGTCGGCCCACAGTAAATACTGGGTTAAGCGACGTCATGGGTTCCTGGAACACAAAGGCGATCTCGCGTCCCCTCACCCTCCGCAGCGAGGCGGGACTCTGCTTGAGAAGATCAACGCCTTCGAAAAGCGCTTCACCCGAAACCACAGCGGTACGCGGCAGCAGGCGTAGCGTGGCCATAGTCATCACGCTCTTCCCACAGCCGGACTCACCAACAAGCCCTAAAACCTCGCTCTCCCTGAGTGAGAACGACACACGATCGACGGCATGCAACGAACCGCGGTCAGTTTCAAAACGTACTGACAGATCGCGCACTTCTAGCAAATGCGACACGGTCGCCTTTCCAGAGGATCACCGGTCCAATGCTCTATTCCCTTGCGAGTGTGACCGCCCGGACCGAGCGTCAGGTTGCTGAGCGCCCCGACTTCCGGCATGTTGGTCATCGTTGTGTCTTTGGGTCGAGAATTTCGCGGAGGCCGTCACCGACGAAGTTGAACGAAAGGGAGCACAGGAATATCGCGAGCCCTGGATATAACGCTTGTGTCGGAGCCTGCGTAAGGTAAGCCTGGGAATCAGCCAACATCACTCCCCATGAGGGTGCCGGCGGTTGTACACCGAACCCAAGAAAAGAGAGCGTCGCTTCGCCAATAATGGCTGCCGGAATTAGAAGTGTTCCTTGAACGATGAGCGTACTGACCATATTCGGCAGAATATGACGAGCAAGGATTACGGCATCGGATGCGCTATTCGCAATTGCGGCGCGAATAAAATCTGCCTCCCGTAGAGTGAGGCTTTCTCCGCGTGCCACCCGAATCATGCGAGGAGCCGTACCAATCCCGAGGGCGAGCGTCGCTGTGGTGAGCGACGGTGAAAGTATCACTGCGAGGCCAATAGCAAGGATGAGAAATGGAAATGCGAGCATGACGTCCGTGAGTCGCGCAATTACGAGATCAACCCAACCGCCGTAATAGCCAGCCACCACTCCGATTGGTACGGCGATCGCCATCGCGAGCAGCGTCGCGAGCACCCCAGCTTGAAGCGAGGCGCGGGATCCCCAGATAAGCCGCGAAAGGACATCACGACCAAGCCCATCTGTTCCCAATAGATGATGACTTGAAGGGCCACTGAGTATTGCGTTGAAGTCAGTTGCCGATGGGCTGAAAGGTGCGACCCAGCTAGCAAAGAGGGCCGTAGTGACAAACACGGCCAGTATCACCAGTCCCACTAAGCTAAACGGACGCCTCAGGAAGCGACGGGCGAGGAGCCAGTAGCTGTGGGTGCGTCGGCTACCAACCGACTTGCTCTCTGGCCCATTCTCCTCAAGGACAGCATTAGCGAAACTCATTGGCTCGCGCCCGCGACCCGAACGCGCGGATCTAGCAGCGAATAGGCTAAGTCGACCAGGAGATTGACGACGACATACCCGGTTGCTGCAACCAACACCGTCCCCTGCATGAGAGGATAGTCTCGGTCATATACCGCTTGAAGCGTTAGTTGCCCAAAGCCTGAGATTCCGAATATTTGTTCGATAATTGCGACACCTGAGAGCAATGCACCGAGCTCCAAACCGATCACGGTTGTCGTTGTAATGAGGCTGTTCCGCAGCGCGTGGCTGCCGGCGATCCGCCAAGGTGAGAGGCCTTTCGCAAACGCCGTCCGAATGTAGTCAGCCGAAAGCGAATCCAACATCGCAGAGCGTGTCTGCCGCATCAATACAGCCGCCAGTCCCAGGGCAAGAACCACTGACGGCAGGATCATGTGACGAAGGTTCTGTACGGGGTTGGAAAAGAGCGATACGAATCCGCTCGCCGGGAGCCAGTGTAGGTTGGCGGCGAACACGATTATCGAGACCAACGCGACCCAAAAGCCGGGAACACTTAAGCCCGCGAGCGCGACTAGCCTGACCACATAGTCCGGGACACGGCCCTGCCACCAAGCCGCGATCACTCCGGCGCCGACGCCAAGCACTGTACTGAACACGATCGCCAGCATGGCCAGTTCGAGTGTGACTGGGATGCGGCCGACAATCGTGTGTCCGACTGGGAGCCCGCGCTCATCGACGCCCAGGTCACCATGAAGGGCAAGCCAGATCCACTTCGCGTACTGCACTGGAAGCGGACGATCAAGTAGATATTTGTGCTGGATAAAAGCGAACGTAGCTGGAGTAGAAGGAGTTCCAAACGCGTCCGCTGGGGAGCCTGGAAGCGCTCTAATCCCCGCAAAGACGAGCATACTTGCAAGAAGAACTACCACCACTGCGGCAGCGATCCTCTTTGCTAAGAACGCCCCTAGACTCAGTCCGAATCTTTGTGACAAACCGGTCTCTCGAGCCGCTAGTTCACCAACGTGTCGACTGAGCGGCGGAGTTCGGCGTCGGCGGACTAATGATCGGAAACACGTCTGCCTGATCCGAGACTTGCGTTCGCATCAGGCAGACGTTTTCTCGCGATCTAAAAACCGCTTTCACTTCGCTCTCAATGCATTTGAGCGAACATCGCCCGAACCATTCCGTCACCATACTCCTGGACGCCCGTTACACTTGTTGAAACCCCAGTGTAATCAGCGGGGTAACCTATATAAACGATCGGCTGGTCGGTCTGCAGTATTTTGAGCGCCGCATTGTAGTAAGTGCTGCGCGAAGCAGTGGATGTCACGATACGGGCATATTGAAGATCGCGGAGAACTTGGGGATTTGAATAGCCGTCCCAGTTCACTATTCCAGGATCCCAGACATTTGAATAGTAGGCGTAGTCGGGGTCAGGCGCACCGGACTGGCCCGCAAAAACAGATACGTCGAATTTGCCAGTGTTGAGATCGTTAACCCAAGTCGCAAAATCCTGTAGGTCGATGACGACATTAAATCCCGCCTGCTGCTCCATCGACTGAATGACTTGAGCTAGTCGGCTATCCGTGCTCATGGCAAGGAGATGAACGGTAATTGGTGTACTAAACCCAGAGGCCTTGACTAGCTGCTGCGCCCGCGCGAGATTCGCGTGTAGGTCGCACGGGATGCCCTTCGTCGTCGGTTTGTACCACGCGCTCGTCGGTGGCAGAGGGAAGCAACCGGGCTCGGAGAGCCCACCATAAACGACCTTATTTAGCGTGACTCGGTCGATCGCAAGACTCCAAGCTTGACGGAGATCGGCGGACTGGGCCAGTGGTGTTCCGACATTGGCGTATGGAGCTACGACCCCACTCTTATTGCCAACATTGATCGGCATCTCTGTACTCGCTAGGAGTACAGCTTTGATGATGTGGATGTTCTTGTTGCCTTCCATGGCTGGGACGTAGTCTGGCTGGATGCCTTGAGCGATTTGAATGTCTCCCGCCTTAAGGGCCTGAATGCGCGCATTAGGATCAGGCATCGGCTTGAAGATAATCGAGCTCAGGTGGACTTGCTGTTTTTGCCAGTAGTAGGGAGATTTGACCAGAGTGATATGGTCGTTCGGCACCCGGTCCTTGAACATGAACGGGCCGCTGCACACAGGGTTCGCTCCGAAATTGCTGCCTTCCTTGGCGAGCGCTGTTGGCGACATGATCGCCCCTGCGCGATCGGCAAGCGCCGATGTGAGCGCTGAGTCTGGCGTCTTGAGGTGCAGAATGACTGTCGTGGCTCCGACGGTCTGAATTGAGGTAATCGGTGAGACGTCTGTCGCGCGCTGTGATCCCGGCAGAGTCTGCGCCCGGACCAATGTCTCCTTGACCGCAGCCGCTGTGAGCGGTGTTCCGTCATTGAATTTGAGCCCTGGCCGAATCTTGATGGTATCGGTGAGCCTATTCTTGGACACCTGGGGCAGCGCAGCCGCGATCTGCGGCACGATCTGGCCTTGCGCATTCATGTCATAGAGCTTCGAACACATGTACAGGAGTACCAGTCGCCCGACGAGAGTATGATCGAGAGTGGGGTCCAGAGTGTCCGGATCGGTGCTCAGCCCGATCGTCAGCGTGCTTCCAGCCTGCGGTGACGCACCTGCTCTGTCAACCGACCCGGCGAGCGCCGCGAGGGCACCGACTACACACAAAACGAGTGCGAACCTAGTAACGAAATTCCTCATCGCTTAGTCGCCTCCGGTTATGGACGGACACCGAGCATGCGCACCAAGAGAGTCGAACGACGTCATCACAGAGTGCGCCGGGTACGGCTGAGAGTGCGAGGATATTGCCTCATTAGTTACATGACCTACGCTATATAAGATACGACACACTATCGACTTCACATCGATCTGTCAACCACAATGTCTCTTCAACCGGGCGGCGCGAGTAGCCCTAATGCAGGGAAAACTTGCAATCTCCGCGCTGGGCCTCCACGCCCGAGACTAACTGGACTTGTTCTTACTCAGCAGAGGGCGAAGCTAACTCGTAGGCGCTCCGACCGAGACGCGCGCGCCGCGTTCGAGCACTTAAGCCGAGCCGGGCGGTTTGCCGAAGGTGTCGACGCCTGACAGCGTTAATTCGACAGTTACGTGCTTTGCTGCGCTTGAATCTTTTGCGCTGCGGAGTCTTCACGCACACCAGCCCATACACCCCTGGTGTGTCGCAAATGAGTCCGCATCAGATCCTCTGCTTTTTCGCGGTCTCCCGCAACGACTGCTTCGGCGATCCGTCGATGCTCAAGCGTTGTTTCCAGCAACTGGCCGGCCCTCATAAGTCCCGTGAGTCCGTTAAGACGAGCGTGTTCGCGGAGCCGGTCAACAGTCTTCACGAGTCTTTCATTACCAGCTTGCGCGAGTAGGCCTAAGTGGAACCGGCGGTCTGCGGCGAGGAAGGCCGTTAAATCATCCGACTTCGTCGCAGACTCCATAATGGCTATTTCCTCTTCGAGGGCCCGAGCCGCCTCTGCGCTCAAATTCCCAGCAACTTGACCGACGGTCGGCACCTCGAGCAAGAGGCGAAGTTCAAAGATCTCGTCGAGATCGCGGTCAGTGAGTGGAATGACGCGAAAGCCCTTGTTCCGAATCGACTCCAAAAGGCCCTCGGCCTCGAGCTCAAGCATCGCCTCACGTACAGGCGTTGCGGAAACGCCGAGTCTGGCTGCGATCGTTGGGACCGAATAGATACGACCGGGCTCAATCTCCCCGACGACAATACCGGCACGTATCGCGGACAAGGCCTGATCCCTAAGGCTCTGGGACTGGATGAAGGTTAGTGTTGACAACTCTTTAAGCCTCGCCAGTAGTATAGCATATGGCAGTTGCCAGGTTCGCCCGGCATAGATCGACGGATGGACCGTCTGCTGCTGTCGATCTGCGATGCGTCCGCGCAGAAAGGGAGCTCATATGCATGCGACGTGGCACAACAGATGGCACCCCGATATAACGCCTGCTGGGGTAGTGGAGCCGGGACAGACTGTAACGCTGGAAACCCGGGATAGCACCGACGGGATCATAAATTCCGAGAGCACGCATAGTGACCTCACGCGACTCGACCTCTCGCGAGCACACCAGCTAACCGGCCCCTACTACGTTGCGGGAGCCGAGCCAGGTGATCTGTTAGAAGTCGAGCTGCTCGAGATCAGCACGGAGAACTTTGGTTATACGGCGATCTTTCCCGGCTTCGGTGCGCTAGCTGACCTGTTCCCTACTCCCTACCTTCTCAAATGGAAGATAGAGGAGGGCTTTGCCCGAAGTAGCCAACTTCCCGGAGTGGCCCTACCGAAGGCCGCTTTTGCCGGAGTGGTAGGGGTTTCACCGTCCCAAGAATCGATGGCGTCCGCTAGGCAGCAGGATCAATTGGTGCGGACGGCCGGCGGAACCGTCACAGCAGACCAACCCGGTGGAGCTGTTCCCAAGATTGGATCGACCGGTCTGAGGACGACGCCCCCGAGGGCATTTGGTGGGAACCTTGATATTCGTCAGCTCCAGGCCGGCGCGAAACTGTTCCTTCCGGTTCAAGTGCCGGGGGCCCTTCTTTCAGTCGGCGATCTTCATTTCGCTCAAGGCGACGGAGAGGTTTGTGGCAGTGCAATCGAATGCGCCGGCAGCGTAAGCCTCCGCGTCAAGATAGTGCGTGATGCGCGTTGGCAACCGCGGATGCCCACCTTCATGACTCCAGGCGAACCGCAGCGACCGATGTTCGCGACAACGGGAACTCCCTCCGAGGTCACAGGCTCACGGCCAGACCTCACGAGCGCAGTTCAGGTCGCGCTAATCGAGATGTTGGACTATCTCTGCGCTACCCACGGCTTCGAGCGTGAAGCCGCATACGGGTTGATGAGTGTAGCTGTCGATCTCAGGCTTTCCGAGATCGTCAACCTGCCGAACCCGCTGGTCTCGGCTCTTCTCCCACTCGACATATTCGCGAAGTAGAGAGACCTAACCTCGTTATCAGTCGCCGCGATAACTGCTGACCCTCCCACCGGCCGGATGGGCTACCCGCTAAACACTGCGTGAGATTTCAGTACTGACGCGCGACCACCCCATGGCGTCCGTCGGTTACCACGCGACGGCTGCACCCTCGACTCTCGGATCACTCGCAGCGGCGAAAACACTCAGTCTGTCGTCACGTGCGACTGCGTGAACTGCAGAAAAGGTAAGCGTCCACGACTCGTCGTCCCGCACGGCGTGACCACGGCGGCGCAGATTCTCACGCGTGTCGGCCGCGATTCGAGCCTCAACGTCGAGCCTGCCAGGGTCGTAGGTGTGTGGCGCGAAGGAGTTGGGGAAATTCCAGGAGGCGATCCTTGGAGCCTCGACTGACTGCTGAAGGTTCATCCCAAAGTCCCACGCGTTCAAAATCGTCTGCAACATTCCCTGCGGCTGAATATCTCCGCCAGGGCAGCCGATCGCAACCATGGGCACGCCGTCTACTCCGAGCATCGTAGGATTCGGGGTCAGACGGGGGCGTCGGCCTGGGGCGATCGCTGCCGGATGGTTCTGGTCGAGGCGTGACTGTACTCCGCGCCATGAGCAGGCAAAGCCGAGCGAAGGCACCACGGCTGTCAAGAGCGCGCTATCGCTCGGCGTGGCAGAGAAAATGTTGCCATCGGCATCGGCAGCAGCGCAGTACGTTGTATCGAGAGCGCGGGTTTCGGCAATCTGGGCCGATACCCTCACTCCCACGTTTTCGGCTGGATCCAGCGAGCCTTCGTACCTCCAAGGATCCCCTGCGGGCGGCAGCTCACCAGTCGCACGTCGGGGATCGATCGTCGTCGCCCGAGCTCGCGCAAATTCCTTAGACAAGAGACCGTGAATAGGAACTTTTACTTTTCGTGGGTCGCCATAAAATCGCTCGCGATCTGCGTACGCCCGAGCGATTACTTCCGCGACTAAGTGAAGGTAGTCAGGGCCGTTGTGCTCGAGTGACGCGATGTCGTACGACTCCAGCATGTTGAGCATTTGGAGCAACACCGGGCCTTGACACCAAGGGCCACAGGAGTACACGTCCATCCCGCGATAACTCGTGCGCAAGGGCTCTCCAACGTCGACGTGGTAGTCGCCAAGATCACGTTCGGTTAGCCAACCACCCTCACGTTGGAAGAACTGCGCGATCTCTTCGGCGATCCATCCTCGATAAAAAACGTCGCGCGCGTCACGGATCGCCTCTGCGCGGTCGCGACCCTGTCTTCGGGCCGCGGCCTCCGTGTCCAGCAACGATTTGAATACGAGTGCAAGTTCAGGGCGATAGAGAATCTCTCCGACCTGGAAGACGCGATCTTCTGGATAGAACGCATTGAGCGTGGTCGGATATCTCTCGCGAACATGATCCTCATACTCAGCGAGTGACCGCGCAACGTCGACGGAAACGGGGGCGCCGTTAGAAGCCAAGTCGAGTGCCGGCTCAAGCACATCGCACAGCGCTAGCGAGCCGAATTCGGCAAGGGCAGTTAGCCAGGCGTCCGGTGCCGCCGGCGTGACCGTCCACAGGACTCCGTCGGTCTGGCCGCCGCTACGGATCTGGTTGATGTCGACGTTCCGCGGCCAAACCCCGAGGCCATCGATCGTTACCAGTCGGTCAGTCTTGGCGTGATACAGCATAATCGGCGCGACACCGCCGAAGTCCGCCCATTGGAATAGCAAGACATTCAGGGCCAGACCGGCGGCGATTCCGGCGTCAATCGCCGAGCCGCCGAGATCGAACATCCGCTCTCCGGCGCGCGCGGCAAGATAATGTCCTGCCGAGACGGCTCCACGACGGCCTAGGACTAGCGGCCGGACGGATTTTGCACCGAATGTTGTTGTCGTGAATGCGCGGCGCGCATGGGCGACGTCAGGCATCGACATCACTGATAACTCTATAAAGCGACGGGTTGCGGTTGTAGAACGGCGCCCGTTGCCCTCGAGCCGCGAAGAGCACATCAAGATCAGCTTCCGCGACACAGATCGCTTCTTCCCCTCGCGGCGCCTCAAACACTATCTCGCCAAAAGGCGATGCGAGCCTACTCCATCCAAAAAACTCGAAGTTCCGTTGCCGACCGACGACAGACACGTGAAGAAACCACACAGCATTCTCGGTCGACCGAACGTATAGATGCTTCGTCCAGTGATCCTCGAACCCGCACAGCGCGGCGGAGAGGTTGACAACGAGTTCGGCACCCTTAAGCGCTAAGGTTCGTGTAACCTCAGGAAACGAGTTGTCGTAGCAGATCTCGATTCCGATCTTTCCGAGTGCCGTGGCAAATACCGGCAGCTCGCGACCCGGTGTCCACCACGCCTTCTCCATCGCGACGTCGCTGGCGATAGCAAATGAGGCGACGTGTGTCTTGCTGTACACGCCGATAAGGCCGTCCGGTCCGATTAGGAGAGCAGAATTGTACGACTCCCCCGGGAAACTGCCCTTGTGGGTGGAGGCTCCGACAATCAGATGGACGTCGTGCTTGGCAGCCTGGCGAGTGAGGGCTTCCACGTACGGATCGGATTCGGATTCGGCAATTGCGTATTTAGCTGTGAACTCGTTTGTTTCGTATCCGTTGAGAAACGCTTCACCGAACACGATAAGTCGTGCACCATCAGCCGCCGCAGTCGCGATTGCGTCGATCGCACGCTCAACATTGGCAGGCCTCGGATCGAAGTCCGCCGTGCCGACTTCAGATCGAAGCTGACAGATCCCGATCGGAAGTGTTCGCATCGCCTAGGCCTAATTAATTACGAACAGATCGCGCTGACGGCCGAAATCCGACAACACTCGAGCGCCACCATCGATGACGAGCACCGTGTCCTCGGCGTGGTATCGCGCGTCGCCAGCTTCGATGTGAGTAGGTTCGATGTTCAGGATCATCCCGCTCTCAAGTTCGGTGGGAACTCCGCGCGCGAGTTCGAACCCCTCATGGACGGAAAGGCCTGTCGAGTGCCCGATCGTGGCCCATGGATACTCTAAGCCGGCATCGGCGTGAGCCTTCTGGCTCAGCTCGAACACCTCCGCTGCGCCAACTCCAGGTTTTACGGCATCAATCAACACGTCTTGTACCTCCCAGAGTCGGCGGTAAATCTCGGACTGCCTCGGAGATGGCTCAAGAACGACAGCATTTCGTGCGAGGTCAGTCTTGTAGCCGGCGAAGCCTGCGCCGAAGTCAACATGGATGACTTCGCCGCGGCGGATCGGCTGCTCCACGGAGTGAGTGTGCACAACCGTCGAGTGGACGCCTGAGTGCACGTGGGCATGGCCGAGGGAATCGGCGCCCCGGTGAAGCGCAGCGCTCTGAATGGATGCTTGAAGCGTCTTTTCCGTATCACCGACGCGAGCTAGGGTAAAGCCGGCGAACATCGCCTGGGCAGTCGCGAGGGCCGCAGCGGCGAAGAGTTCTATTTCGCCTGCCGTCTTGATTGCGCGCGTCTGCCGGAATACATCTTCGGCGTCCAGCAGGGTCGCATCGCCGAGCTCCTTCTGCAGTTGAAGCCCGTGCCTCAGAGGCAACGAGTTGTATTCGATCCCGATTCGCGCACCACGGACATCAAGGTCATCCAGCGCCTCAACAAGCAGACGCAGCGCATCGTCCCGGCTCGACGGGCCGAGACCGAAGTCCCGGACGTCATCGATCCACGAGCTATCGCGCGCAAAAAAAGCGTCGGCATCGTTGACGACGAATGCCTGCGAACCACCTCGTGTGGTCACAACGAATGTCGAGATCAGGAGCTGATCCATATATGCCCCGGAGGTGTAGGTCACGTTCTCAGCACTTGTGGCTATAACCGCGTCGATCTCGCGATCCGCCATCTCTTTCAGAAGCTTCTCTTTGTTGAAGAGGTTTGCTCGATCCGAGCGCGCGCGATCGATGAGGCCAAGAGCACCATCTGCTCCCTGGGTCATGGTGGCGGCATCAATCATGAATCCTCCATTCTGTATCTCGTAGAACCACACACGACGCGCGGCTGGCCTCCCTTTCGGCAATCGCCGCGCCGGCCACCTGCTGGGCGACCGAGGCGGAGGGCGATAGATTGAAGCGATGACCCGAATCATCCGGGGGAAAGCTTCGGACGTCGCGGAGCCCGGTCTGAGAGAGTGCTGGCGCGCTATACATGCGCATTCGGTCGCCGCGTGTGCCAATCCGTCTGACTTTGATAAAGCCTGGCGATGTTCAGTAGCTTGCGGTCCTGAAGTCTGGGGCCGATCAGCTGAAACGCTAACGGCAGCCCATCCGCGTTAAAGCCCGCCGGCAAAGAGATCGCTGGAAGCCCGGCCAGGTTCGCCGGCGGGCAGTAGAGCGTCATTGCTGCGAGCGCGTCGTATTGCTCGCCGTCGATCTCAACTCGAGCGTTGTCGTCGATGTCCCATGCGGGCATCGGGATGACGGGGCACGCTATTGCATCGACTCGCTCGAAAATCGCATCAAAGCGACGGGTAAGTGTGCCTTGCATGCGCCTCGCTTGAATGTAAAGCGGGGCGGGAATGAGGGATCCGGTCAGAATCTGCTGCCTCACATCAGGCGAATACGCGCGAGGCTCCCGGGAGACTGCTCGACGGTGTACGTCCGCGATCTCCGGGGCCGCCAGTGTGTGTACGATCCAACTTACGGCGGTGTAGGCCGGCAGGTCGACCTCGACAATAATCGCGCCTGCACGTTCGAGCGTTGCAACCGCCGCTTCTACGGCGGCCGCCATCGCAGGGTCGATATATGAGTCGCTCTGTGGAAGAGGTACACCGATTCTGAAGTTGCGAATGTGCGGGACGTCGTCTGCAGACGAGCCCTGGGCGGTAGAGATGAGAGCGTCGAACACCGATCGAGCTTCTGCGGCCGTACGAGTCAGCGGCCCTACGTGATCGAGCAACGGAGAAGCCGGAAGGATGCCGTCAGTCGGGAGTAGTCCATACGTAGGCTTGAACCCGGTTACACCGCATACGGCGGCAGGAAGACGGAGGGACCCTGCGGTGTCTGTTCCGAATGCAATCGGTGCGGCACCGCATGCGACGGCTGCCCCTGCGCCACTGCTTGACCCGGCACAGCCTTTTCTTGGATCCCATGGGTTTCGTACCTCACCGAAATCCGGGTGGGCGCTTCGTAGCGCGAATTGCCAGAGGTTGAGCTTGCCGAGGATCACAGCTCCTGCTGCGCGGAGCGTCGCCACAAGGGGAGCATCTTCTGTCGGATGCCAGCCACGCATGATCGGGGATCCAGCGGTTGTCTCTATGCCTTGAGTCGCTATGTTGTCCTTTAACGCGACTGGGACGCCGAGCAACGGAAGTCGCGCCTTCTCATCCTCCGGCAGTGCGTCAATGGTCTTCGCGGCGTCGCGTGCATGGCGCTCTGCAATCGCGAGGTAGCAGTTGAATTCGTCGCGTGCAGCAGAAGCACGCGCAAGGTAAGCATCGACGACCTCGGCTGCAGATGCTCGCCGCTGCCGAATCGCCTCCGGGATTTCCTGAACCGGCATGTAATCGAGCGGATCAGTCATCTGGCGACCCTCAACGGAAGTGGTCGAAAGGAGCTAGGTGGCCGCGCTCGTCCATCGCCTCAAGCGCCGCGGACATCTGCCCCAGGAACTCGACGGTGGCTGAGAGCGCCCCACCGTCTTCCGGTTGGACCGGCAGCTCGAACAGGACCGACTGCGCGTGGACGTACTGCTCGGCTTCGCGGTCGCTCATAGTAAGGGCCGAAGAGCCAGACGGAATTGCATGTGTGACATACTACACAGAACAATCCCCCCGTCCAACTTCACTTCTATCGAGTGGAATCCCGCTACCTCGGACATACCGGCGTTCGCGTGTCACGACTCATCTTGGGCTGCGCAGGCTTCGGTGGCCTCGGCTCCAGCCTCGACTTGGTCGGCCGCGGCGAAAGCGAGAGAACTGCGTTTCACCTCATGGACACAGCGTGGGAACTCGGCATTAGAACGTTCGATACAGCCGACGCCTATGCAGGAGGACGAAGCGAGTTAATGATCGGGCGCTGGATTAAAGCGCGTGAAGTCCGTCCGACGCTTACGACAAAGACGTTCCATCCCATGGAGCCCGGCGCAGACTCCGGTCTCTCTCGCACTCGAATTCGGAGACAGGTTGAGGGCAGTTTGACCAGGCTGGGAGTCGACCGCATTGATCTCTATCTGACTCATCAGCCTGACGAAGCGACGCCGATTGACGAAACACTCGAGACACTCGACCAGCTCGTCGAAGAAGGCGCCATTGGAGCGTATGGCGGCTCCCACCTCACCGCCGAGCTGCTGCAGCTGACGCAAGAAAGGTACGGATGGGTACAAAACGAGTTCTCGTTGCTTGAGCAGCGCGATGTCGCGGATGTTTTGCCACTGGTTGAAGAGCTTGGCATTGGCTACACACCCTATTCCCCGCTCGCCGGCGGCTGGCTTACCGGCAAATACCGACGAGGAGTTCCGCCACCGCCTGGCTCTCGAATGAGTCTCCGGCCCGAGCCATATCAGAGGTTCGAGAAAGAGCCGATTTGGCAGTCAATTGCCAAATTCTGTCGTCGAGCGGCCGCTGTCGGTGCGGAGCCAATGATTTTGGCGTATGCCTGGGTCTTGAGTGAACCACGAGTCACCGCGATCATCGTTGGACCGCGGGAACGATCGCAGCTGCTCACAGCCGTCGAGTCGCTCGAATACGCGATGACCACTCTGGAGCGGGCAGAGCTCGCAGAGATCTTCGGCCATTAGACACTGGGTCCCGATGCCCGGGCCGAAGGCTCGATGCCCGGTCCGCGTTTAGTCTGAACCCGATGCAAGGCCTGTCGAAATGCTCATGACGTGGATAGCGCTGGTTCAGCGCGGCAGGCGAAGCCCAGCACCGAGACGCTGAGCGCGCTCAAGAACGCTGTGCGCAAAAGCAGCGTCTAGAGATCCCACACCGAGGTTGCAACAAACAATTCGGTCTTGACCGGGGGGCACGTCTCCGAGCGAGTCCGCAAGAGACCTATCTGGGCTAGGCCAATCGGTGAAGTGACCGAGATTGCGGTAGTACTCAAACTGCTCAATATCATCAACGACGAACAAGGCTGCCTCACGGACGACAGACGGGCCGACGGTGGCATCAAAGTCGATCGGGAGGATAAGCGCCGCCGTCTTGAGCCAATCTGGGCGCAGAATGGGGTGCGCCGGACGAGCGAGCGGAACCGAGGTAATCACGACATCCGCGTCGTGCACGGCTTCGCGCGCGCTTAGGGAAATGGTTGCCTCGATCCGACGCAATCGCGGAATTGATCTGTTTGAGCCGCCGTTCCACACAATGAACTCTGCGGTGGGGTTCATGGCACGAAGCAGCTCACAATGCGCTACCCCCTGCACTCCGAATCCGATGATGGCCACTTTCTGCCACGAGCGGGCGCCTAGGCGGCCGATGCATAAAGCCGACACAGCTGCCGTTCGCGCCGCAGTTATTGCAGCGCCCTCGAGAATCGCCGTGACCGCCCCACTTTCCGGATCATTGACAATGATCAACCCTGAGAGATATGGCAACCCACGGGCCCTATTCAGAGTGCTACCGCCGATCCACTTCAGCGCTGCAACGTCCTCATCCGCCAAGTAGGCAGGCATCGCATGAATGAAGGTCTCCCGCCGCGGGTGAATGGGGATTTTCGGAGGTAGCTGTACGCGCCCCGAACTGGCCGCCGCGAACGTTCGCTCGACCAATGCCACCTGCTCGTCCGGGCTCGGCAAAAGCTCCTGGGCGAGGCCGCCCGGAATGTATACGAGTTCGTCTAGCAGGCCGTTATCACGCATTCCTCGCAAACGCACCCAGAGGCGCACATTCCCCGTGAGCGCTCGTAACTTGGACGGAGGGCCCGCACTGACGACTCAACGAGTCCATCTCTAGCCAAGGTCGCATGTGAGACGTAATATGTCAAGTATCGCTACCTATTCCCCAGACGCACGGAAGCACCTCTCATGACTGATCCCGGCAAGCCCGATCAGGAAGTGATCGAGTGGCGACCTGGAGTCCACACGAGGCTCCACGCATGTCGCCGACTCGGTTCAGAGACTCTCGCAGTCATCGAGCAGTGGTGCGCCATCAACTCCGGCGCCCCATTGCACACCCATTTCGACGTCGAAGAAGTGATCTACATCAGTCGAGGGGAGGCCGAATTCTCGATCGATACCATCGTGCGCCACGTCGGATCCGGCGAGACAATTCTGCTACCGCCGCAGAGCTGGCACAGCTTCCGGAATGTCGGGACGGGCACATTGCAAGCCATCAGCGTGTTCGCGTCGCCAGAGCCACTCGTCTGCTACGCCGACGAACCCAACACCGTCCTCGCCGTCGGAGGATCGGGAGAGATGCTTGACCGGCATCGTGCCAAGATCAGCAACGAGCCACCGACGTTCCTGTTGTCATCCCGCGACCCGGCGTCCCTGCTTTCTTAGCGGTCGATAGCGACCCGACTGCGCCGATCCGATACTTAGCTGCTGACTCTCGATTAGAGGGCCGACTAGAGGCAGAAAGGAGCTCGTACCCAATCCGCTGCTGCCCTTGCCGCGATCGGCAACGCGACCAATGTGGAGAGGTGACGACTGCCTAAGGACGATGTTGTGCACTCTGCTCACAAGGCAGGACGCCAGTAAACTCGGAAAGATCGCGATCATAGGGGGCAGCTGTCACTTCGCGGTACAACCAATCCAGGTTGCGGTCCATCAAGAGAGTCGCGAGTCTTCCGACTCCGGGATAGACATCTCTAATCGGGCCATGAAGGCGCACTGTCCCCTCAGCAACGGCGTCAACCTCGCCGGTGCGTAAGACAAACTCGAAGTCGTTCAACTCCACGTCCTCCGCATCATCAAGAAAGCGTCGATTTCGAGCGAGTACCCCTGGTGGTATGGACGTCGAAGAATCGACACTTAGGTCGATGTCAATTGACACATCGCTGTCGTCTGGATGACTAGGCGGGATGGGCTGCTTCAGCGCCTCGATCGCACCGACTTTCAAACGTTGTCTTGACTCCCCCAGAGCCAGATGCTGCGCACTCGTCCGGCCAAGCGCCTTCTTCGTTTGCACGAATGTGATTGCTCCGAGCTGCGGTCTCGCCTCTTCGGTCGCGACGTTGTCGCCCGACATAAAGATAACCGGAAGACCAAGGCCCCGCAGAAAGCGCGTGTTGAGACCTGCCTCCCCTACGGAGATGCCATCCAGGCGGACATCGAGGAACGAGCTCACATAGGTGTGGCTCAGAATGCCCTGAGTTCCTGAGCGTGAGTGATACCCGACAAACATCACCGCGTCGAACTCTTCGGAGATCCCCTTGAACTGAACGTGCTTGCTCGGCCCAGACTTCAGTCGGACCCGAGGATCAAGGTCGGCAGGAACCAGGTTCGTCATGCGAGCATGACCGTCCGCTACAACCACCTCTTGCGCGCCTGCTTCAAAGCACCCCGCAACAACCGCATTGACATCCCCGGCCATTACTCGACAGAAGACGTCATATGGGGACCGCCCGGGAGTGATCTCGTGCACTCGTTCCACGCCAGAGATCCCTTCCATATCGGCAGAAATGAAGAGACGCACCGGAACTCCAATCAGTCGGACAGCCGTGGCACGCTACGCGTGACCCCTAGCCGATATGCACCTGTGTCCGCGGTGCAACCCCCTCGATGAGAACCTCCCGAAGCGAGCGAACCGCGAGGAACCCCATCTCTTCACGCGTCTCGAGCGTCGCGCTTCCAATGTGCGGCGTCACAACCACGTTTTCGCACGCGAGCAACCGCTCCGTGACTCGCGGCTCGTGTTCGAATACATCCAGCGCGGCGCCACCGATCACACCACACTCGAGCGCGTCCGTGAGTGCACGCTCGTCGACGAGGCGTCCTCTGGCCGTATTCACGAGAACGGCTGATGGCTTCATCGCCGCTAACACTATCGAGTCGACCATGTGAAGCGTCGTTGGCGTTAGCGGGGCGTGGAGGCTAACGATGTCTGCCTCGCGAACTCCGTCGACCAGCGCGTCATCGCGACCAACGAAGGCGGGGCGCGCACCGAACGCACTCGCCAGCTCCGCGGTCGCAGCCCCAATCCGGCCCGGTCCGACCACGACCAGCGTCTTCCCGCGAAGACTCTGTCCGAGCATAAAATCGAGCGCAAACCGCCACGGAACTCGGGCACGGAGCATCCGATCGCCCTCGGCGATACGTCGAAGGAGCGCGAGCATCAACCCGACTGCGAGTTCGGCAGTCGCAGCCGTGACGACGTCTGGCGTATTAGTGACGATGACCTCGCGCGCCGCCGCAGCGCGTAGGTCGATGTTATTCACCCCGACGCCGTAGTTGGCAACTTGGCGAAGATTCGGCCCGGCGGCATCGAGAAAAGCGGCGTCGATTTCGACGTCGATGGTGGCCAATACCCCATCCGGACTTTCACTTAAATCATCCGCGATGTCGAAGTCGGCTTCAAGTCGACTCAGGACCGACGGCAGAATCGGAGCCGTTATGAACACGCGAGGTCGCATCCACCCCTCCATGCGGGCTCAGGGAGCAAGAAAGCTAGCGTGACGCTTCTCCATTCTCCCGCTCGTCTCCTGCCATATGTAGGAGCGGACCCGTCCCACATAGCGACCTCGTCCAACTCGAACACTCCGTCACACGAGCTAGCAAGCCATTGCACGGCCGCTCGACCTCCTAAGACGAACCGCTGCGATCGCGATGACGCTGGCCAGAGCCAGGAGTAGGGGGATCGGCGCAAACCGCGGTGCCGATATTGCAAGCGCTGCACCGACCGCCGCACCAACAATCAGACCAAGCAAGATCGCAATGCTCCGAAGCGCCTCCCGAAGCGGCGCTCGCGTCGCAACT
>Ga0209579_10000863_pt1 | contig 27210 bp, 25 predicted proteins | sample Coa_R1_2_FD_187152 | JGI IMG/M metagenome (GOLD analysis project Ga0209579, IMG submission 187152) | Surface soil microbial communities from Centralia Pennsylvania, which are recovering from an underground coalmine fire - Coalmine... | ecosystem: Environmental > Terrestrial > Soil >... | reverse complement strand
CTTGCAGCAGATCGCGCCGAGCCGCTGGACCTCGACGACGTCGGCGTACTCGGTGCCGTAGCCGAAGGTTCCCGAGGCGACGAGGATCGGATTGCGGAGGACGAGCCCACGGCCGAGGTCGACGGACAGGTCGACGTCGACGACCGGGGCGGCAGCCGACGGGCTCGCCAGCACCTGAGCGCCCGCCGCCCTCGCGGCCGACCCGCCGTTCCGGCTCGGCGTCGGGACGGGCACGAAGGCCGACTTGGGGCCCGCCACGGTCGGCCGGCGCTTCGAATCTGGCGCTCGTCCGCCGACCGTCACCACTCGGCGCCTGGCCTTCACCAGCCGGCCTCCCAGTCGATCTCTTCGCTGGCGAAGACGGGACCCTCGCGGCAGACGCGCTGCGGGGCACCGGCGGTCGACATGACGACGCAGCCCAGGCAGGCGCCCACGGCACAGCCCATGTTCTGCTCCATCGAGACCTGCAGGAACGCCTTCCGCCGAGCCTGGGGCGAGCCGGACGGATCGCTCCGGCCGCCGCCACGCTTGCGACCCAGCGAGGCGACGCCCAGCCGGTGTCGACGCGAGGCCGCCAGCTTCGAGAGGGCCCGGAGCATCGGCAGCGGACCGCAGGCGAACGCCTGATCGGCCCAGGCCTCGTACTCGGGCACGAGCTCGGTCACGAAGCCGTGATGGCCGACCGAGCCGTCGTCGGTGGCGACCACGTACTCGAGCTCGTCGGGCAGGAGCGACGTCGGATAGACGTCCCGGGCGGAGGCACCGCCGAACAGCAGCGTGACATGGCGGCCGTCGCGGATCGCCTCGTCGGCGAGCGACCGGACCCCGGCGATCCCGAGCCCGCCGGCGATCAGGAGCAGGTGCTGCGAGCGTGGGTCCACCTCGAACGGCCGGCCGAGCGGTCCGAGCATCTCGACTCGATCACCCGGCCGGAGGTGGGTGAACCAGTCCGTGCCGCGCCCGACGGTCCGGAAGTGGATCGTCAGCGTCCCGCTCATCGGATCCACGGTGTTGTAGGAGAACGGCCGTCGCAGGACCATCCCGGAGTAGTCGCCGGTCCGGACGTGGACGAACTGGCCGGCGCGGACGCCGGCCGTCAGCTCCGGGGCCCGGTAGGCCTGGAGCCACTGGTTCGGCAGGATCTCGCGGCTGTCGAGGAGCTCGGCTCCGGCGAGCCGCATCGTGGCCGGAGTCCAGTCCCGACGGGAGCTGCTCCCCCGGGTCGGCCCCGCTCGGGCGGGGTCGCGCGATCGCGCGGAAGTGGGGCTCGCGTCAGGCGCCGTCACCGGTCGTTCGTGTCGTCCCCAGCGTCACTGTCGTCGCCGTCGTCGCCGTCGTCGCCGTTCCCCGCCCCGCCCTCGTCGAGCGACGGGTAGGCCTCGGCGATCGCCTCGGCCAGGTCGCCGAAGACGTCGGTCGGGTCGTAGAACTGGACGATCTCGCCAGCGCCGGAGAGGTCGCGCCAGCCGGACTCCCCTTCCGGCACGACCCGCGCCCGGAAGCCGCCGACCCCGAGGGCCAGGTGCTCGTCCTCGTCGTCGACGATGACCAGCGTCCCGACCTGGCCGAGGAGCGCGGACGCGGCGTTCTCGAACGACTCGATCAGGCCGCTCTCGGCCCGCTGGCTGCGCTCCTGGAAGTCGAGCGTGAGGTCGTAGAGCGCCTCGGCCGCCTCGCCCTCGTTGCGCGCGGTCCGGGTCTCGGGCTGGCCGGCGGCCCAGGTATCGGCCGCGCCGGCATACGCCTTCGCCGCGGTCGTGCCCTTCGGGGCCTCTTCGGCGGCCAGGATGCCCGTCGCACCGTCGCCGTCGCCGGCTTCGACCGGGTCCTTCGCCCCGAGGTCGCTGTCGTCGGCATCGGCGAACGCCTGCAGCACGTCGGCTGGGTTGTACAGCTCGACGAGCTCGGCCGCGGTCTCGATTACCTCGGTCTCGCTGACCCACTCGCCCTTCTGCTCGTCGTACACCCGGCTCCGGCTCCGGAAGGTGCCGTCGGGCGCGACAGCGAGGAAGTCGTCCTCGTCGTCGATCAGGGTGAGCCCGCCCAGGGCCCGGATCCGGTTGGCGTGCGCGGTCATGAAGCGCTGGAGCTGCTCGCCGGCGCGGGCGAGGTAGTCCGTCCGTTCGATGGAGGCCTCGCGGCCGATGTCGGCGAGGAGCGAGTTCCGGCGGTTCTCCATCAGGGTTCGGTCTCCTAGCGCTTGTATTCGAGGTCGGGGCTCATCCGCTCCCGGAGGAACATCGCGTGGTGCCGCTCGAAGATCCATTCCGCGCCGCGGTGGGCGAGGGCCCGCACGCCGTCGTCGGCGATCAGCTTGTCGACCGTGGCGTAGTCGGGCAGGTCGAGCAGGATCAGGTTGTCGTAGTCCCAGCCCTGGGCGACGTTGTACCAGCCCATGAACCGGATCCCGTACTTCTCCGAGTACTCGCGGACCTGCCGCGGGAACAGCGTCTTCATGTAGAACTTGAAGAACGGATCGCGGCCGCGTCGCACGTTGAAGTACGTGGCGAGGACGGGCACGGGCGGCGGCTCCTCCAGATTTCGATCGGGCGGGGTTCCCGGTTGGGCCGGGCTATTCTCGCACGCCGCTGCCGCCCGGCCCGTCGTCGACGACGTGGCGCTCCTCGGCGGACGACGTCTCGGACTCCCGACCGCCGCCCTCGGCCTCGATCTCGCCGACGGTCTTCGTTCGCGACTGCATCGGCCGACGGGGTCCGGCCGCGCGCCGGTCAGCCGCGACGAGCCGCATCAGGAAGATCGAGGTCTGGCCGACGAGGAGGAGCAGGACGAGAAGCGTCGCGAGCAGGACGATCGAAACGATCGTCGGCCAGTTCCAGACGGCGCTTAGCGGCGTCAGGACGATGACGATCGCCAGCGCGACGACCTGTGTCCAGAAGCAGCCGAGGCCGGGGCCCTTCGCCGAATCCAGCGGCGCGCCCTTGTACTGGACGTCGCGCTCGGTGCGCTCGGGCTGGGTCGGGTTCTCGGGCTCGGTCACGGCTGCGGAGCCTATCGAAGGCCGACCGAAGCCGCCGCGGCTCAGCCCGCGGCGCAGGCCTGGCCGAGCGCCTGGACGGCCGAGTCGACGTTCGCCAGGACCGGGTTGATCGCGTCGATCGCGGCGTTCTGGTTGAGCTGCGTCCCGAGCTCGCCGAGCTGGTAGACCACGTTCTGGAGCGCCGTCCCGATCGCCGACTGCGCCCCGAGCTGCTGCTGGACCTGGACCAGGAACTGCTGGATCCCGAGCACCTGGGTTTCGGCGGCCGCGTCGGACATGCTCCCCGAGCGAAGCCCGGCTTCGATCTGGCCGATGCCCTGGACCGGGGCGCTCGCCTGCTGGCACGCGGGGTTGCTGCCCGGCAGCTGGCCCGGGTTCACGTTCTCCGGGATCGTCGGAAACGGCGTCGTCGATCCGCCGGCCGTGGACCCTGGGGACTGGCCGCACCCGGCGACGACGAAGGCCGCCAGGGCAGCTGCCATGACGAATCTCGTGCGACGCATGTCCGATCGAATCTGCGGCCGCGCCGTGGCGCGGTCAAGGACCGACGACGTCGACCTCGAGGACCGGACACGGGCCGCCCTGCTCCACGCCCGTCGCGAGGTCGAGGCAGAAGGGCGTCGTCGTCATGAGCCTCGCCGTCCCGGGCGCCTTCGCGGTGTACGACCCCGTCGCAGCGTCGGTCTGCAGGCTCAGGTCGACGATCGACGGGTCCGACGACACCGGCAATGGGAACACGGGGGCCCCGCTCGCCTCTTCGGTCGTCACGTGGATGGGGAACCACCTGGCGCTCGTCGCATCGTCCACAGGGGCCCGAGGCCAAAGGTCAGCGGCAGCTCCCGCTCGACCTCGATCCCGAGACCCTCGTAGAAGGGGATGGTCTCGGGGAACGGCGTCTCGAGATAGCACACCAGGCCCCCGGAATCGGCCTCGGCCAGTCCCGGCGCGAGGAGTGCCGTCCCGATGCCCTGACCGTGGACCCCGGGCTCAACCCCGACAAACGCCAGGTAGCGGTGCTCCTCGCTCGGGGGTATCGGGCGAGCTCCTCGAACCCGGCCTCGATTCGCCCCAGTCCCGTCGGAAAGGCGCGGGCCACGAGTCCTCGATCAACCCGCTGGCTCCGTCCAGTCGGCGAGGGTGGCAGAGCGGGGTCGAGCCAGGCGGCAACGCCGAGGAGCCTGCTGTCTACCGCGGCGTCGACGCGCCCTCCCGCGAGCGCGTCTCGGATGGCCACACGGAGAACGCTGGATAGGCGATCCGATGACGAAGCGACCGCGTCGATCCGCCGAGGAGGACCCCGATCAACGGGTCCTGGGCGAACGCTCGGGCCAGGAGCGCGCCGGCCGCCCCGACGTCAGGCCCTGAGAGCCGCCGAACCTCGATCGCTCGGCTTGGCATTTCGCTGCTCGCTCAGCGCGATGACACGGGCTCGCCCGTCCGGGCGACCTGCTCGATGAGGTCGGCGGCGCGGACCGTGCCGGGTGACGCCTGCAGGCGGGCCGAGATGGCGGCCATCCGGGCCATGAGCGCCGAGTCCGCGAGCAGGCGGTCGACGGCGCCGGTCAGCTCGGCGTCCTCGAACTGGTAGGTTCGGAGTCGGGTGCCGAAGCCCGTCTCGTCGACCCGCTGGGCGTTGTCGACCTGGTCCCAGAAGAGCGGCAGCACGATCATCGGCTTGCCGTGGTGGAACGCCTCGGTGACGGTGTTGTTGCCGCCGTGGGTGATCACGAGATCGACCATCGGCAGGATCGCGGGCTGGGGCAGGAAGCCCTCGCCGGTCATGTTGTCGTGGAGTCTGATCCGGTCGGCGAGCGGGCCCTTCGAGACGATCACGCGATGGCGAGTCTGGCCCATGACGTCGACGAGGCGCTGCATGAGCTCGACGTCGGCCGAGCCAAGGGACCCGAGCGAGAGGTAGATCAGCCCACTGCGACCACCGTCCGAGTCCCGGAGATGTCCCGGCAGCTTCCAGGTTGCCGTCGTGGCGCGCACGGACGAGTCGAGGCGGTGCCACGTCGAGGCGAGTGGCCGGGACCGTCGGTAGTCGGCCTCCGCGGGATACAGGTACAGGTTCAGGAACGGCGAGTCGTGGATGAGGTCCGGGCCCATCGCGCCCCACGTCAGCGGCGGCGCGCCATGCGAGCGGCAGAAGGTGTCGAAGTCGGCCCACATCGATCGATGCGTCCGCTCGACCTCCCCAAGGAATGCCGGCCAGGCCGATCGATCCGCGGCCGGATAGCCGCTCGAGAACGGCGGGATCGCCGGGTCCTTGATGTCGGCCGGGTTGCACGAATCGATCCGGACCCACGGCCGGCCCGACGCGGGGAGAGCCGGGAACGCGACAACGTTGTCCTCGACGACCACGTCGGGCTGGACCTCGTCGATGATCTCGACGAGCCGATCGTCGACGTACTTCGCGCCGTCGATCAGCGCCTGGAACGTCGGGGCGATGAACTCGCCGAGCTGCTCGAGCGTCGACTTCCGGAAGACCGGCGCCGTCTCGGCGATGAAGTTGATCCAGAACTGGCCCGGTGCCTCCTCGGTCTCGGGCGGCGGGGCCAGGCGCATCCGGCGCTCCTCGAAGCCTTGCGCCTCGAGCGTGCCGGCGAACGACTCCTCGACGATGAACAGCACGCGATGGCCGCGCGCCTGAAGGACCTGTCCGATGCCGACGCAGTTGTTGGTCGGGCCGAAGGCGCCCTCGGGGAAGAAGACGATCGTCGACATCGGTGCGGCGCATTATCGGCCGCGGCTACCATCGCCCGATGCCCGATCGGACCGACTGGCACCCCGAGCCTGAGCTGATCCGAATCGCCGATCCGACGGTCTCGCGCGAGGCGCTCCGCGCCGCCGGCGCGGCCGCCTGGGAGACCGGCCTCGACTACCTCTACGACCACGCCTTCGAGCGGGCGATGGGCGAGCCGGACGGGTACGCGGACCTCCGGGACGTCTACTTCGGCCCGACCGGCCGGCCAGGCCCCGCGCCGGCCCGACCGGCCCGGCTCGAGGCGGTTCTCGCCGAGTTCGACGAGCGGATCGCGCCCCACACGGTCAGCGCCTACCACACCCGTTCGTTCGGGTACTTCACGCCGCCGCCGCTGATCGCCTCGATCGCCGGGGAGCTGCTCGCCCAGTTCGCCCAGCAGGGCGTCGACCTGTGGCACGCCGGGCCGGTCGGGGCGTTCGTCGAGGAGGACGTGATCCGCTGGCTGTGCGATCTCGTCGGCTACGGCGACGGCTCGTTCGGGGTCCTGACGTCCGGCGGCACGATGGCCAACTTCATCGGGATGGCGCTTGCCCGTGACGTCCACCTCGGCCGGATGCGCGGTGGCGGCGGCGCGGACGGTGCGCCGAATCCGCCGCGGGGGGCCGCGCTGGAGCGCTGCCGGGTCTATGCCTCGGACCAGACGCACTTCTCGGTGCGCCGGGCGCTCGAGGAGCTCGGGTTCCCGCCGGAGACGCTGGTCGTGCTCGAGGCCGACGACGACTTCCGGCTGCCAGCCGCGTCCGTGGCCACGGCCGTCCGCGAGGACCGGGCCGCCGGCTTCACCCCGTTCGCGATCTCGGCCGTCGCCGGGACGACGAACACCGGCTCGGTCGATCCCGTCGGCGAGCTCGCGGACCTGGCCGATCGGGAGCATCTCTGGCTGCACGTCGACGCCGCCTACGGGGCGGCCGCGCGCTTCTCCCCGGCGCTCGCGGGGGTCGTCCGGGACCTCGACCGGGCGGACTCCGTCACCGTCGATCCCCACAAGTGGTTCTTCCAGGGCTACGACATCGGGGCGCTCCTCGTCCGCGATGGCCGGCTCCTCGAGCAGACCTTCGGGCGCCGCGCGCCCGAGTACTACCGTGGCGGCGAGGGCCACGGTCGGGGCACGACCGCGCCCGACGAGGACGACCACGGCGGCGCCGGCCAGCTGAACTTCTGGAAGCTCGGCTTCGAGGGCAGCCGCCGCTGGCGGGCGTTGAAGCTGTGGCTGTCGTGGAAGCACCTCGGCTCGGACGGGTTCGCCCGCCTGGTCGAGGGCAATGTCGAGCTCGCCCGACACCTGGCGACGTCGATCGCCGCCGACGACGACTTCGAGGCGCTGCCCGCCGTTCCCCCGCTCTCGGTGGTGTGCTTCCGGCATCTGCCCGGCGGACGTGCGGCCGCGGCGGCGCTCGAGCCCCACGCGCTCGACGAGCACCAGGACCGCATCCAGCGAGCGCTCGAGCACACCGGAGAGGGCTGGCTGTCGACCACCCGTCTGCGTGGCGGGACCTGGCTCCGGGCCGGGATCCTGAACACGCAGGCGACCGAAGACGACGTCGACGCGCTGCTGGCGGTCATCCGGCGGCTCGCCGCCAAGGTCGGCCAGGGGACCGCCGAGGTCGCGAGCGACTAGGTTCGCGGCACCGCCGACGCCCCGGCATGCCAGTCGCCGCACGACCAGGTGAGCGTGCCCGTCAGCGTTGCCGGCCACGGATCGATCGGCGCCGGCTGGTTGAGCGGCCCCACCTTCAGCGACTCGTCCTGGCCGACGATGTCCTCGAATGTCGCCGAACCGGTTCGGCCGTCGGCGCCGCCGAGCGTCACCCGGGGCGTTCCCTGCCACAGGATCGCCTGGCCGGTCTCGCCGCTCAGCTCGATGTCGATCGTCTCGCCGCTCGCCGCGGTCGGATCGGGGCCCACGACCGCGATGAGGCGCACCCCTCGGAGCGTGCCGACCTGGTCGATGGCGACCTGGTCGACTGTCTGGCCGTCCGCCACGGATTGGCACGTGGCCGTCGCATTGGTCGGCTCGTAGTCCGCAACGCCCGCGAGCTCGAGCGCGGCCGGGCCGGTCGCCTGGAGGACGACCTGGGGCGCGTACGTCAACCCCAGGAGCGGCGTCGCGACCAGCCCGACGACGGTGCCGAGGGCGAGCGCGATGCCTGCCCACATGACCTGGGTCGGAGCCATCATCTGCTCCGGCTCCGAGCTCCGGAGGCGGCCGGTGTAGCCGGCCAGCGCGAGCAGCGACGCGACGAAGGCGAGCGGGATGAGCCACGTGTAAACGAGGGCCGAGAGATCGCCGGGTGCGCTCGCCTGGCGCGCGATCAGGTAGCCGGCGAAGGCGCCGCCGGCGAGCACGAGGGTCGGCAGGACCGCGGCTCGCCCGGCGAACCGTGGGGTGGCGCCGGACAGGTCGCCGGCCATCGGCGTCGCTCGCTCGCGCCCGCGGCTCGCGCTACTCGCGGGCCCGGATGGCGGTGCCCGCCCCACCGCCGATCACGGCGATGCGGTCGCGCGCCCGGAAGAACTCGCCGACGACCGGCAGGAACCACGGCCGGCCCTCGTACGGCGCGGGAACGAGCGGGAACCGGATCTTCGAGAGCGCCGGCGCCTGCCCGCCGCCCATCCACTCCGCCGCCCTCGTCCCGAGGTAGGTCGACAGGACCACCCCGGTCCCGGAATAGCCCATCGCGTAGGTCACGCCGCCCATCTGGCCGATGTGGGGCATCCGATCCATGGTGATGCCCACCTTACCGCCCCACGAGAATTCGATGCGGTAGCCGGCCAGCTGCGGATGGATCTCGAGCATCCGTCCGTACAGCAGTCGCGCGGTCCGGTCGACGGTCGTCGGCAGGAACGACACGCGGCCCCCGAACAGCATCCGCCGGTCCTGGCTGACGTGCCAGTACGACAGGAAGTTCCTCGTGTCGAAGAAGGCCCGGCCGGTCGGCGCGAGCTCCCGCGCGAGGTTCTCCGGGAGGGGCTCGGTCGCGATGATGTAGCTCCCGATCGGGATGATCCGGCGCCGCAGCGACGGGGCGACCCCGTCCGTGTAGCCGTTCGTCGCGACGAGGACGTTTGAGCCGAGGACCGCGCCCCGATCGGTCTCGACGACGAAGCGGCCGTCCGCTTGGCGGCGGATCGACAGCGCGCGGACACGCTCGTGGAGGTCGGCCCCGGCCCGCTCGGCGAGGCCGGCCAGGCCGACGAACCACTTCGCCGGGTGGAGGAGCCCGCCGCCATCGACCGCGAGGCCGCCGTGGTAGGCGTCGGTCCCGATCTCGCCGCGCAGCTGGTCCTTCGGCACGGCGTGGGCCGGCGTCCCGAAATCGATCAGCGACCGGGCCTCCGCCTCGAAGTCGTCGTCGTGAGCCTTGGCCCAGGCGAGCTCGAGGTAGCCGTTCCAGCGGAGCTCGGCGTCGATGCCGTTCTCGTCGACGAGCTGCCTGACAAGCGCCGTGGCCTCGACCGATTCGCGGTAGACCGCGCGGCCGAGCGAGTCGCCGTACTTCTTGACGAGGGCTCGGGGGCCCCACTTGAAGCCCGGATGAGCGATCCCGCCGTTACGGGTCGAGGCGCCCCAGCCGAGCGAGTTCGCCTCGAGGACGACGACCTTCGCGCCCTGCTGCGCGAGCTGACGAGCCGCCGCGATTCCGGTGTAGCCGCCGCCGACGACGATCGCGTCGACCACCTCGGGGAGTGGCCGCCCGCTCCGGTCGGGCAGCACGGGCATCGTCGAATGCCAGTACGGCCGGCGCTCGTAGTCGGTGTTCAGCTTCGGCAGGGCGGCCATCGAACCCATGCTACGGGAGCAGGATGAACCGGAGCGTCGCGACTTGCCGCTGTCCCGGCCTCAACCTCAGGGCGCGTACGCGAGCCGGCCGCCGACGAGCGTCAGCAGGACTCGACCGGGCAGGTCGCGGCCAAGCAACGGCGAGTTCTTGCCCTTCGAGGCGAGCGCGTCGGCGATGACCGTCCAGCGATCCGCTCGATCGAAGACGACGAGGTGCGCCGGCTCGCCCTCGACGAGGGCACCCGATCCCGCCGGGGCCCGCGTGCCCAGGACCCGGGCCGGGCCCGTGGTGAGGGCCGAGATCGCCCTCGCGAGCGCCAGCTGGCCGGCATCGACCGCCTCGAGGACGAGGCCGAGCGCAGTCTCGATCCCGCTGATCCCGCTGGCCGCGAGGCCGAACTCGACGTCCTTGTCGACCAGCGAGTGCGGCGCGTGGTCCGTGGCGATGGCGTCGGCCGTGCCATCGACCAGGGCGATCAGGCAGGCCCGGGCATCGACGGCCGAGCGCAGCGGCGGGTTGACCCGGAGCGACGAGTCGTAGGGGGGCGCGGTGATCGCGCCGTCGCGCCAGGGGTCGCGACCGCGGCCCTCGGCGTCCAGCGCCTCCCAGGCGAACCGTCGCGAGCCGGCGAGCCACTCGTCCGCCAGCGCGAGGTGATGCGGCGTCACGTCGCAGCTGACCGGCAGTCCGGCCGCCTTCGCCCGCCGGACGAGGTCTAACGAGGCCGCAACGGAGAGATGCGTCAGGTGGAGGCGCGCGCCCGGCACCTCCCGGACGACCTCGGCGAGGATCGCCAGGTCGCGCTCGACGGCGATCGCCTCGGCCGCTCCCGGCCAGCCCTTCAGCCCGAGGACGGTCGAGATCAACCCCTCGTTCGCCTCGGCGCCCTCGGTCAGGGTCGCGTCCTCGGGGTGATCGACCACCGGCAGCCCGAACATCCCGGCGTAGGCCAGCGCGTTCCGCAGGAGCGTCGCCGACCGGATCGGCGACCCGTCGTCGCTGAAGCCGACGACGCCCGCGTCCGCGAGCGCGCCGATCGGCGCCAGGGTCTCGCTCGCCCGCCCCGCCGTGGCGGCGCCATAGGCGAGCGCACGCACGGGCGAGCCCGAGGCCGCGACCTTCTCGCGCAGGCCGGCGAGCAGCCACGGCGTGTCCATCGACGGCGTGGTGTTCGGCATCAGGCAGACCGTCCCGAAGCCGCCATGGGCGGCCGCCGCCAGGCCGGTCGCGATCGTCTCGGCCGCAGCGTTGCCGGGCTCGCGGAAGTGGGCGTGGAGGTCGATGAAGGCCGGTGCGACGACCACGCCGCGGTCGTCGATCCCTTCGGCGTCGGCACCATCGAGCCACGTGGCCGCCTCGAGGACCCCGTCGCGAACGACGAGGTCGGCCGGTCCCTCGCGACCGGACCCGGGATCGACCAGCCAGGCCCGGCTGATGTCGAGGTCGACCTTCCGACCGATGTCGGACGACCCGCCGAGCTCGACGCCGCGGGCACCCGGCGCCAGCGTCATGCCGCGCTCCTCGTGCCGGCGATGAGCGACAGGAGCGCCATCCGGATCGGCACCCCGTTCGCGACCTGCTCGGTGATCACCGATTGCGGTCCGTTGGCGACTTCGGCCGCGATCTCGACGCCCTCGTTCATCGGGCCGGGATGCATGACGAGCGCGCCGGGCTTCGCCAGGCGCAGCCGCTCCGACGTGATCCCGAACCGCGAGGCGTACTCGCCGAGCGACGGCAGGAGGCCGCTCGCCATCCGCTCCTTCTGGATGCGAAGGGTCATGACGACGTCCGCATCCCCGATCGCAGCCGCGAGATCGGATGTGACGGTGAACCGCCGGTCGGCGGCCCCGCCGACGCCCGACCGGCCCCAGGCGTCGTAGCCGCGGAGGAGCGGCGTCGGGCCCGCGACCCAGACCTCGGCCCCCGCGGCCGTCAGCGTCCAGAGGTTCGACCTGGCGACCCGCGAGTGGAGCAGGTCGCCCACGATCGCGACCTTCCGGCCGCGAAGGAACGGGAGGCCGGAGCCTCGATCGGCGGGCGCCACGAGGTGCCGGCGCATGGTGTACAGGTCCAGCAGCGCCTGGGTGGGGTGGGCGTGCCAGCCGTCGCCCGCGTTGATGACGTTGCCGCCGAACTCCCGGGCGACGAGGTACGGCGCGCCGGACGTCGCGTGGCGCATGACGAGGATCTCGGCGCCCGTCGATTCGAGCGTCCGCATCGTGTCGAGCAGCGACTCGCCCTTCGTGACGGACGAGCCGGCCGACGACACGTTGACGACTGTCGCGCCGAGGCGCTTCGCCGCAACCTCGAAGCTGACCCGTGTTCGGGTGGACGCCTCGTACATGAGGATCGTCACGTTGGTGCCGCGTAGCACGGGCTCGGCGCTTCGGCGCTTCGCGACGACCTCGGCCATCGCGTCCGCCGTCCCGAGCAGGAGCTCGATGTCCGCCCAGGACAGGACGTCGACGTCAAGCAGGTGGCGATGCGTCCAGCGATGGGCCATCACGCCGACAGGCCCAGGCTCGCCCGCGACGGGAGTCGGCGCGGTCGTCTTGACCGCGGTCGAGTCGGCCGCAGAAGTCGTCACCTAGCAACCCCCGTGGTACGCGACGCCGATTCCCGCACCATCTCCGCTCCAGAACCCCCATCGACCACCTGCGTTGGTACATGGCGGGATCCGCCGCGGTGGCTCCGTTCCGGTACCACCCGGGTTGCTAGATGGCGAGATGCCGGGCGAGAGCTCATGCCAGGCACCAGATTCCGGACGAGCGCTCAGGCCAGGCATGGGATCACCCGCGAGCGCTCATGCCGGGCACGGGCCGCGCAGCGCCCCGGACCGGTCCAGCGGCCCAGCCCGGTCGACCGGTCATGCCGCACCGGCACTGGCGCTGGTGCTCGCCACGACCGGCGCCTGCTCGATGTCGACCGCGTCCTCGCCGTCGACCTCGGCCACCCGCACCCGGACCATCTCCTCGCGGGAGGTCGGGACGTTCTTGCCAACATGGTCGGCCCGGATCGGCAGCTCGCGGTGGCCTCGATCGACGAGGACCGCCAGGCGAATCGCCTGGGGCCGGCCGAACTCGCGGAGGGCATCCATCGCCGCCCGGACCGTCCGTCCGGTGTAGAGCACGTCGTCCACGAGGACCACGGTTGTACCGCCGACCTCGAACGGCAGGTCCGTGCCCTTCAGCACCGGGGAGTGCCCGAGGGTCGAGAGGTCGTCGCGGTGGAACTCGATGTCGAGCGCCCCGACGGGGATCCGGACGCCCTCGTGGGCCTCGATCTCCGCGGCCAGCCGATGGGCGAGCGGGACCCCGCGCCGCTGGATCCCGACGAGCCGGAGGCCGTCCGTGCCGGCCTGCTTCTCGACGACTTCGTGGGAGATTCGGATCACCGCCCGGCGGATCTCGTCCGCGGTCATGATGCGGCGGCCGGTCATCGCTCCTCCTGGCCTCTCGGGGCCCGCCCGCCGGCTCTCGGGCCGGCTCGAAGGTTCGCCGTGGAGTCTACCCCGTCAGGGGATGCCGTAGACCTTGACCGTGACCTGGGTGAGGCCCGACCACGACGGGCAACCGCAGATCGCGAAGAAGTCGGGCCGGTACATGTCGATGAGCCGCCCGCCTGCCGCCGACGGCCCGTAGTCGTTGACGACCCGTTCGATGCAGCCCGCGGCGCCGCAGATGACGATCACGGTTCCCCGCGGGATCCGCATCGCGGTCGTGCCGTTGTCGTAGAACGACGCGGTGCCGGTCAGGGTGTAGAGCGGCGGCTTCCAGCTGAAGGCCGCCGACACGCTCGGGAGGGTCACGCCGACGCGCTTCGGGAACGCGACGGTCGTCGAGGCGCCGTCCGAGAACTGCGCGCTCGCCTGGAGCTGGCCCGCCGATCCCTGGGCAGCGTCGACCGTCGCGATCGTGTTCCCGGTCCGATCGAACGTAGACGCGAGGCTGACCTGTCGGAATGCCGCTGCATCGATGGGGCGGTCCGGGCTCGATTGATGAGACAGGGCCAGCCCCGGCAGGGCTCCGAGCGCGAGGGCCGCGGTGAGCACCGCCCTCGCGACCGTCCTGCTGGGTCGCATGTAGGCGGCGTAGGGTACCCGTTCGTCGCCGGGGCGCCAACCCCTAGCGGACGATCGTCAGCTGGGCTCCCGGGAGCGTCTGGACCTGCCCGAACTCGTCGCCCGACCAGGCGAGCACCTGGACCGTGCTCTGGTTGCCGTCCTGCCCGGGCGGCGTGACCCAGGCGAGCCGGCCCTCGTCGATCGAGATGCCCTTCAGGGCCCGGACCGAGGGCAGTGGGTCGAGCCGGTCGTTGATCCGGCCGTTGCCATGATCCAGGACGACGAGTCGCAGCGTGCCGACGGTCGGATCGGCGGAATCCGCGACCCAGACGGCAAGGCGCGTGCCCTGCGGGTCGAAGCGGGCGTCGAACGCAGAGATCGGCCCGACCACGAGGTCGATCGGCGTGCCGGCCGGCCCGATCGCGCCCGACGCCGCGGGTGTGGCCGACGCCGATGCGCCGGACGAGGACGACGCGCCCGACGACGACGCGGCCGATGGCCCAGTCGACGCACCGACGCCGGCCAGGGGCTGGATCCAGCCATCGAGCACCAGCCGCCCGACGCCGAGTTGGACGCCGCCCGGAATGGCGGGCCCGGTGTCGACGGTGCCCGACCAGTACGTGACGAAGCGGCCGGTCGAGTCGACGGTCGGCAGCCAGACATCGGGCGTCGGGATGTCCGTCGAGGCGCCGGTCGCCGGATCGAACACGAACGAGACCGGCTGTCGGACGATGACGATGGGGGCGTTCGCCGGGCTCGAGGCCGGGGAGGCTTCGCTCCCGTCCGAAGGGCTCGGGGTCGCGGACGGCGTCACGGATGGCGGTGCGGGCGTCACTCCTGCCGAGGCGCCAGGCGAGGACTCGGGCGCGCCGCTGCCGTCGGCCGGCAGCCGGCTCGCCAGGATCGTGTCGCCGAGCCAGCTCGAGAAGTACGTGGCGTGGTCGTCCGTCACGCGCCTGGCGAGCGGGTCGAGCCCGTTCCAGACGTAGAGGTCCGGGCCGGTCGAGCCATCGATCGGGGCCGCGGAGAAGGCCAGCCACCGGCCGTCGGGCGAGTAGCGGGCCTCACCGACCACGACGACCCCGTCGGCGATCGACTTCGCGCCTGCCGGGGTCGGGATCGGCGTCGTGACCGGGCTTTCCGACGCGCCGGCGCTTGACGGCGGCTGCGATCCGAGGCCGCTCGACGGCGGCGTTGCCGGAGACGCGGTGGGAGGGGCCGTCGGCCTCGTGGTCGGGCCCGTCGACGGGGGGGTCGACGGCGATGTCGAGCCACCGGGCGCGGGGGTCGTCAGGGGGACGACGAGGACGCTGCCGGCCGAGCTCCCTCCGGCGCCGTTGATGACGACGACCTGGGCCTTCGTCGGCGAGCTGACGAGCGCCAGCGGCTTGCTGCCCAGCTGGATCGTCGCCTGGCTCGAGCCCGTGAGCGGCGCGCACCCGGCCTTGTCGCTCGAGCAGACCTGATCGACGTTGGCGACCTGGAACTGGTAGGTCGTGCCGCCGTTCGTGGAAGCGACGTACCCGACCGGGGCCGTGATGACGTCGAGCGGGCTCTGGCCGGGCTCCGGGGTGGCCTCGGCGGTTAGGCTGCCGGGGACGCTCCCAGCGGGCTGGCCGAGGTACTGCGGGACAAACGAGACCGCCAGGACGACAACCGCGACGAGGATCCCGGCGAGGGCCCCGATCGGGGCGCGGCGCTGGCGCGGGACGAGGCGATCGGCGATCGGCAGCCCACCGCGGCGGTGGCGGGCGGCTTCCTGCTCGATGGCCGCGGCCGTGCGGGCCCACAGGTCCCGCGGCGGCTCGGGCGGCTGCTCGCGGAGGGATCTCAGGAGGCGTCGGTCGGCGAGATAGGCATCGTGCTCCTGGCGACACTCGGCGCATGAGGCGAGGTGCGCCTCGAGCCACTCGCGGTCACTGTCGGAGAGCGACTCGAGCATCGCCATCGACCAGAGCGCCCGGGCGCGGTCGTGCGTGCCTTCGTCATCGTGGTGGCGGCGCCGGAACGGGAGGGTCATCGGTCGTTCCCGGCGCGCTCGGCGTACAGCGCATCGCGTTCGGCCTCGGCGGCTCGCTCGGCGTCCTTCTCCGACGCGAGCGCGGCCCGCAGGCTTTGCCGGGCCCGGGTCAGGATCGCGCGGGCGGCGACATGGCTGATGCCCATCGCCGCGGCGAGCTCGATGCCGCTCAGGTCATGGAGCTCGGCGAGCAGGAGCGCCTCGCGCTGGCGGGGCGGGATGCGAGCGAGCGCCCGCTCGAGCGGGCCCGAGAGCCGGACATCCATCGACAGGTGCTCGGCGGAGGGAGCCGCGCCGCGCGCCTCCCCGACGAGCGGAACCATCCGGACGATCCGGCGCCGGCGGAGCTCGTCGAGGGCGACGCGATGGGCGATCTGGTACAGCCACGCCCGCGCGTTCTCGTCCTTCTGGAGCGACGCGTACGCCTTGTAGGCCTTCACGAACGCGTCCTGCGTCAGGTCCGCCGCGAGGTCGGCGTCGCGGAGCATCCGCAGCAGGTAGGCATAGATCTCGGCGTGGTGCCTGGCGAAGAGACCCTCGACGAATGCCCCGGCGGTGTCGTGGTCCCAGGTGCCGCTCACGGGTGCGCCGGCCCGCGGCCCGGACGGCGTGGCCGGCCAGCGTCGCGCGTCGGTCGCGGGGGTGGAGGTGTTGAGCAATCGGGTCCCTGGGTGGTGGCGAAGGACGATCGAATGGGCTCGACGTCGAGGCGAGGGACGACGTGCCCCCGGCCGCTGTGACGCGCGCGTCCCCCGGACCTCGGCATCAGCCCGATCCGTCCCGGGCCGCAGTCGCACCGACAGCCGCCTCGACGAGCTCCTCGACCGCGTCCTCGGGCGAGACCGGGTTCACCGGCAGCCCGGTCCCGAGCTCCAGGCCGGCGACCTCGCGCAGGCGCGGATGGATCTCCCAGTGCCAGTGGAAGGTCGTGTCGACCCGCTCACGGAGCGGGGCGCTGTGGAGCACGAGGTTGTACGGCGGCCCGTCGAGGCTGGCGCCGAGCCGACCGAGGACGTTGCGCATGGCGGTGGCTGTGGCGCGGACGTCGACGTCGGTCGCGGTGCCGAAATCGGCGGCGTGGCTCCGGGGCACGATCCAGACCTCGAACGGCGAGCGGGAGCCCCAGGGGGCGAACGCCACGCTCCCTTCGTCCTCCCAGACGAGCCGGATCCGGGTCCGCGGCTCATCGCGGACCAGCCGGCACCACGGGCACTCCCCCTCGCGGATGACGTAGCGGGCTGCGCCCCCGAGCTCCTCCGCGATCCGGTGCGGGATCAGGGGCAGGTCATAGAGATCCAGGCACAGGTGGTTCGTCCGGGCGCCGGCCTGGGCGCCCCAGTTCTGGACGACCTGGAGGTAGTCGGTCTGGTTGGCTGCCCGGGCATCCCGCAGCGCGGTCCTGGCCCGCCGCAGGATCTCCTCGCCGACCTCGCCGACCTGGTAGAGCGGCCGATGCTCGCCGGGCGGCGCGACGATCGTCCGCCAGCTGCCGGCGGCACGAGCCGACGACATCGCCACCTGGGCGAAGCGCCGATCGAGCTCCTGCGACTCGTCCTCCGACCCGACGACGTGGAACGCGTAGTCCTTCAGGATGCGCAGCCGGACGCCGTCACCGGGTGGCAGCCGGCAGTTCTGGCAGTCGCCGTCGTCGTCGACCGGCTCGGCCCGGCGGGCGAACCGATGGCGATCGAACTCCCGGTCCACGATGGTCGCGACCCACCAGCCGGTGATCGGGTCCTTCCGGAGCTCGAACAGGCCCGCGCTCATGCGCGGAGCCTAGCAGTCGGTTCTTACGGCTCGGACCTTGTCGAGGCCTCGGGACGGGCGTCGATCGCCCCGGCGAAGGCCGTCGCGAAGACCGCTCCGGCCCGCTCGACGGCCGTCGTCGTCGGCGGCTCCGCCGTCCGGCCGAGCTCCTCCGCGATCGAGGTCGAGACGAGCCCGGGCTCGCCGCACGGGTCGATGAGCTCGAAGTCGCGCAGGTCGACGTCGACGTTCAGGGCGATGCCGTGGTAGCTGACGCCGCGCTCGATGCGCAGCCCGAGGGCGCCGATCTTCCGGTGCGGCCGTCCCGGCCCGCCGTCGATCCAGCAGCCGGGATGGCCGTCCCGACGCATCGCCACCACGCCGAGCTCGTCGCACGTCGCGATCATCGCCTCCTCGAGCGCCCGGACGAGCGGGCGGACCATGAGCCCTCGGTTCGCCAGCCGGATGATCGGGTAGGCGACCAGCTGGCCGGGACCGTGGTAGGTGACCTCACCGCCCCGCTCGACCCGGATGACCTCGATGCCCCGGCGGCGCAGCTCGGACGGCCGCGCCAGGACGTGCGACTCGTCGGCCTGCCGCCCGAGCGTCAGCACCGCCTCGTGCTCAAGGAGGAGCAGCTGGTCGGGGACCTCTCCGGCCGCTCGCCGCTCGACAAGGGCCTTCTGGCGCGCCCACGCGTCGCGGTACCCGATCCGCCCGAGCCAGGTCGCCTCGATCGGCTGCACGCGGCGAGCCTACCGGCTCAGCGGGAGTGGCCGACCTCCTCGGGCTCCTCGTACCAGGGCATCCGGTCGCCGACGCGGTCGCGGAGCTTCCAGCGGGTCGACTTGGAGCAGGCGTCGATCGCGGCGCGGAGATCGGCGACCTGGGCCGCGGGCTCGAAGCGCGTCTCCCGCCCGAAGTCGAGCTCGCCCGGCCTGAGGTCGTTGGCCAGGAAGGTGACGAGGCGGTCGAGGTTCATCGTGACCGTCCGCCACCAGCCCCAGTCGCTGGAGGTGAGGTCGGTGATCCGCCGGGTCGAGATCGCGGCGCCGCCCACGTCATCGCCGGCGAGTGGCAGCTCCGACAGCACGGCCAGCGCATCGAGGATGTCCTTGCGGTTGATCTTCACCACCTGGAGCTTGGAGAGGAGCAGCTCCGCCGGGGGCAGGGTCGGGTCGCAGATCGCGAGCCGGTTGCCGAACTCGAAGCGGTGGCACATCTCGAGCTGGTCCACCAGGACGTCGACCGGCCGGGCCCACTGGGTGTCCACGAAGTACAGCTGCTTGTGGCCGTACAGCGCGTTGTAGCGCTTGTCCGGCGTGTAGCCGAGGCTCACGAGGAGCTCGCTGAAGGCCTTCCGGTCGCGGGCACGGGTCGCGAGATCGATGTCGCGGCCGTCACGATCGATCCGGGCGGTCCATTGCGGACACAGTGCGTGGAAGGCGAGGCCGCCCATCAGGCGCACCTCGAGACCGCGGTCGTCCGCGACCCGGATGACCCGCAGCGCCTCGGCCAGCGGGTCCTTCAGGGTGAGCTCGGCCGCGGCGCTCGGACGGGCAGGATCGCCGGCTGCGGGACCGGCGTTCTCGGTCATGGGCCGGTGAGTATAGTGACCGCGCGACCGTGTCCCCTGACGTTCCCACCGGCCGTCCGGCCGACCTCATCCTCGTGGGCGGCGCCGTGCTCACGATGGACACGGCCCGTCCCCGGGCGGGCGCGGTCGCCGTGCGGAGCGGGCGGATCGCCGCCGTCGCCGACGATGAAAGCGAGCTCCGTCGCACGGGCCAGGTCAGGTCCGGGACGCGACGGCTCGACCTCGCCGGCCGGACGCTGATGCCGTCATACCAGGACGCCCATGTTCATCCATCGATGGCCGGTGTCGGGCTGCTCCGCTGCCCCCTCCACGACCTGCCGAAGACGGCCGAGGCGTACCTGTCGGCCATCGCGGCCTACGCGGCCGCAAACCCCGGACGACCGTGGGTCCTCGGCGACGGCTGGTACATGGAGGCCTTCCCGGGCGGGACGCCGACACGCCAGGCGCTGGACCGCGTGGTGCCCGATCGGCCGGCCTTCTTCGTCAACCGCGACGGGCACGGGGCGTGGGTGAACACGAAGGCGCTCGAGGCCTTCGGATTCGGCCGCGACACGCCGGACCCGGCCCACGGCCGGATCGAGCGCGAGGCCGACGGCTCCCCGAGCGGGACGCTCCACGAGGGCGCGATGGAGCTCGCCAAGGAGCACCTCCCGCCGACGACGCTGGACGACGTGACCGAGGGGCTCGTGCTCGCCCAGGCCTACCTGCATCGCCTCGGGATCACCGCCTGGCAGGACGCGTGGGTGACGCCGCTCGAGCTCGAGGCCTACCGGCGGCTGGCGGTCGACGGGCGCCTGACGGGCCGGGCCACGGCCTGCCACTGGTGGGAGCGGGAGCAGGGCCTCGAGCAGATCGAGTCCATCGTCGAGCGGCGGGCCGCGACCGGCGGCACGGCCGGCATCGGGCGGCTCCGGGCGAACACCGTGAAGATCATGCTCGACGGGGTCGCCGAGAACTTCACCGCGGCGATGCTGGCGCCGTACCTCGACGGCCGCGGCGCCACGACCGGCAACAGCGGAATCGACTTCGTGGCTCCGGCGGCCTTGAACGCGGCCCTGGCCCGCCTCGACGGCCTCGGGTTCCAGGTCCACATGCACGCCCTCGGCGACCGGGCGGTGCGCCACGGCCTCGATGCGGTCGAGGCGGCGCGTGACGCGAACGGGCCATCCGACGGGCGCCACCACCTCGCCCATCTCCAGGTCGTGGATCCCGCAGATATCCGCCGGTTCCGCGGCCTCGACGCCGTCGCGACGGTCCAGCCGCTGTGGGCCACCCACGAGCCGCAGATGGACGACCTCACGATCCCCTACCTCACCCCCGAGCGCGTCGCCCGGCAGTACCCGTTCGGGGCGCTGCACCGCGTCGGCGCGCGCATCGCGGGCGGGAGCGACTGGACCGTCAGCACGCCGAACGTGCCGATGCAGGTCGAGACCGCGGTCAACCGGGTCGCGCCCGCCAGCCGCGGCGGGGAGCCGTTCCTCCCGGACGAGGCGCTCGACGTCATGGACGCCTTCGCCGCGTTCACGAGCGGCTCGGCCTGGGTCAACCACCTCGACACCGAGACGGGCACGATCGAGGTCGGCAAGGCCGCCGATCTCGTCGTCCTCGACCGCGACGTCCTCGACCGCGGCGTCGGGCCGATCGGCGACGCGGTCGCGATCGGGACCTGGGTCGAGGGAGCGCTCGTCCACTCGACGCCCGCGCTGGAGGCCCTCGGGTGAGCGCCGCCGCCGGCGAGCTCGCCGCGCTCGACCTCATCGGCCAGGGTGCGCTCGTCCGGGCGGACGAGGTCACGCCGCGCGAGCTCGTCGAGGCCGCGATCGGGCGGATCGAGGCCGTCAACCCTCGGCTGAACGCGGTCATCGCGACGCTGTATGACGCCGCGCTCGCCGAGGCTGATCGGCTGGGGACGCATCGGGCGCTGCCCGACGGGCCGCTGGCCGGGACGCCGTTCCTCGTGAAGGACCTCGGCGCGGCGATGGCCGGCGTCCCTGACACGTGGGGCTCGCGGGCGCTCCTCGGGAACGTCCCGAAACGGGACTCGCCGCTCGTCACCCGCTATCGCGACGCGGGCCTCGTCATCGTCGGGCGGACGAACACGCCGGAGTTCGGCAACCACTCGACGACGGAGCCCGAGCTCCACGGCCCGACGCGGAACCCATGGGATCCCACGCGGACGGTCGGCGGCTCGTCGGGCGGCTCCGCGGCGGCGGTCGCGTCGGGCATGGTCCCGGCGGCGCATGGCGGCGATGGGGCCGGCTCGCTCCGGATCCCCGCGTCGTGCTGCGGGGTCTTCGGGTTCAAGCCCAGCCGGGGGCGCGTCTCCAACGCTCCGGGTGACGGTGGCACGGCCGGACTGGCGGTCCGCCACGCGATCACTCGGTCCGTCCGGGACAACGCCGCGCTCCTGGACATCGGCGCCGGCCCGCTCCCCGGGGACCTCTACACGGCCCCGGCGCCGGCGCGGCCCTACCTCGAAGAGGTCGGACGGGATCCGGGCCGGCTCCGGATCGGCTGGACAGCCACGCCGCCGATCGATGTGCCGGTGGACGCCGACTGCGTCGCCGCCGTCCGCGCCGCCGCGGACCTGCTGGCCGGGCTCGGCCACGAGGTCGACGAGGCCTCGCCCGCCTTCGACGGCAGCGTGCTCGTGGGACCGCTCGGGACGGTGTGGGCGATCAACAACACGGAGGACGTCCGGTTCTGCGAGGCGGTGCTCGGCCGTCCGCCACGCGACGACGAGCTCGAGATCACGACCCGCGAGCTGGCCGACTTCGGGCGGACCCGGAGCGCGCTCGACCTGGTCGACGCCACGACCGCGTTCGCCTCCGCCACGCGCCAGTTCGCCCGGTTCTTCGACGACCACGACATCTGGCTCACGCCGACGCTCGCCCGCCGGCCCGAGAAGCTCGGCGTCCTCAACCAGTCCGTCGGCGGCGCGCTCGAGTGGCAGCACTTCGACGACTCGTTCAACCCGTGGAACCCGATCGCGAACATCGCCGGAGCCCCGGCCATGTCCGTGCCGCTGCACTGGACCGCGGACGGCCTCCCGATCGGCGTCCTGCTGACCGGCCGCTACGGCGACGAGGGCACGCTCTTCCGGCTCGCCGCCCAGCTCGAGGCGGCCCGACCGTGGGCGAACCGCCGACCGCCGATCTCCGCCCCGACGGCGGCCTGACCAAAACCAGATCCGAGGGACAATCCGAACCGTGGCCAAGCCGTTCCGTCTCTACGTCTGCAGCGACATCCACGCCTCGGAGCGCGCCTGGCGCAAGCTGATCAACGCGACCAGGGGCAACGTCTACGGGGTCGACGCCGTGCTCATCGCCGGCGACCTCACCGGGAAGGCCCTCGTGCCCGTCGTCCGGGGCGAGGACCCGAAGGAGCCGGACACCTGGACGGCAACGGTCCTCGGCCAGCATCGGGTCGCCAGGTCGGATGACGAGCTGCAGGCCCTCGAGCGATCGATCGCCGACCTCGGCTACTACGCGGTCCGGCTGACGCCCGACGAGCGGGCCGCGATGGAGCGCGACGAGACCGTCGTGCGGAGCCACTTCGACGAGCAGATCGCGAGGCGGATCAATGACTGGATGGCGCTCGCCGCCGAGCGCCTCGATGGCTCGCAGGTCCCGGTCTACCTGATGCCCGGCAACGACGACGACCGGCTCATCGACCCGCTGCTCGAGCAGTCGACGTACTGCCAGGACGTGAACGAGCGCGTCGTGGAGCTGACGCCCTGGCACCAGCTCGTGAGCATGGGCTGGTCGTCGCCGACGCCGTGGCACACCCCGCGGGAGCTGCCGGAGGAGGAGTTCCTCGACCGGCTCTCCGGGCTGCTGGCCGGCGTCCGCGATCCGCGGAAGACCGTGATGATGACCCACGTCCCGCCGTACGACTCGGGTCTCGACACGGCTCCGCTCCTCTCGCCCGACCTCCGGCCGCAGGTCACGGCCGGCGACCTCATGCGCGGCCCGGTGGGATCGACCGGCGTCCGCGCCGCGATCGAGCAGTTCCGCCCCGTGCTCGGGGTCCACGGCCACATCCACGAGTCGGGCGGAGAGCGACGGATCGGCGACACCCTGTGCGTGAACGCCGGCTCCGAGGCCAACCACGGCGTGCTCCGCGGCTACCTCGTCGACCTCGACGCCAACGGCGTCGTCCGCTCCCTGCGCGTCGAGGGCTGAGCCCCCGCGAATCCAGGCGCCCGAACCGTCCCCGGACCCGCAGATTCGTTGCTCCGCGCACGAATGCCGGTGCTACCGTCGCCCCAAGTTCGGGAGCCGTCTGGAGCAAGGAGGAGTGTTCCGGAGATGAGCGACGCCGGTCGAACCCTGTTCACCCGTCAATCGTCAGGGTTGGTGCGGGAGGTGAGCGTCGCCAACGCGCTCTGGTTCAACACCTCCGCGTTCATCGGCGGCACGCTGGGTGGCGCCTACGGGATCGCGGTCCTGGCCGGCGTCCCCGTCGTCGCGCTCGGGATCGTCACGAACTGGTCGGTCGTGGCGTTCGTCGTCGGCGCGTTCTGCATCCTGCTCGCCCTCATCTTCGCCTCGCTGACGACCGTCATGCCACGGTCCGGCGGCGACTACGTCTTCACCAGCCGGATCGTCCCGAAGGTCGGGCCGTTCCTCGGCTGGATGGAGAGCTGGCTGCTGGCGTTCGCCTCGATCGCCCTGCTCCAGTTCGAGACCGCCCTGACCCTCCGCGGCATCCAGATGGAGGGCAAGATCATCGAGATCGGGACCGGGAGCTCGCTCCTCGGCGGGGCGAACTCGTGGTTCACCGACGGCAGCACCGGTGACGTCACCGGCGTGCCGGGCATGATCGCCGGGCTCATCGTCCTGGCGGTCGTGGCCTTCGTGGTCCTCCAGCCGACGAAGACGTTCCACCGGATCGTCAGCACGCTGACGATCATCGGCGTCGTGGGCTGGGCCCTCATGGCGATCTTCGGGCTCCTGTTCTTCGATGCCAACTCGTTCGCGACCAACCTGCCGAACGTCACCGGCGGGATCACGGTCGATCAGCTGGCGCAGGCCGCCACGACGGCGGGCCTGACCGGGACGAGCTTCGACTTCGGCCCGGTCAACGGGACGACCTGGCCGTTCTTCCTGCTCGCCAGCGCGATGCTCTTCCAGTTCATCGGCTTCCAGTACTCGGCCTACATCTCGGGCGAGGTCCGCGGCAACGTCACCCGCGGGATCCTCGTCGCGGTCATCGGCGCGCTCGCGCTCGCGGTCCTCATGAACTCGATCTACGCCGAGATGCTGCCGCGACGGCTGGGCCTGGATGCCAACACCGGCTGGGCCGCCGCGTTCTGGGGCTACGTCGGCAACCCGCCCGGCCTGCCGCTGGGCCAGCCGAACTACTTCCAGATCCTGGGCGTCGTCTCGCGACCGGACCTGTGGCCCATCTGGGCGATCGTGGGCGGGGCTTCGACCCTGTTCCCGTTCCTGCTCATGCCGGTCTACGTGATCTTCATCAGCCGGATGGCGCTGGCCTGGAGCCTCGACCGGCAGGTCCCGGAGTGGCTCGGCGCGGTGTCCGAGCGCCTGCGCGCGCCGGCGAACGCGATCGTCGCCACGCTCGCGATGGCGGTGATCTTCCTGCTCTTCTCGAACTTCGCGATCCTCAAGGCCATCGGCCTGGGGTTCCTCGCCCCGAGTGCCGATCCGGCGCTGGACGGCAAGCTCAACCTCGTCGCCTCCGCCTGGTTCACGATCCTGGCCTCGTCGCTGAGCTGGATCATGCCGGGCATCAACGCCCTCATCGCCGGGCGGACGAGACCCGATCTCGTGAAGGACGCCCCGTGGCGCGGCGCGTTGCCGTGGATCGGGCTCGTCTGGCTGATCTTCGCCGTGACCCTGTACTGGTTTGCGGGCCTCGGACCGATCATCAACACGCTCTCGAACCCGAACACGACCGACCCGCTCGCCTACCTGAACGGCTCGGGCGTGACGTTCGTCGCGATCGTGGTCGTGATCGGCATCGGGTGGTACGTCATCCAGGCGTTCCGCAACCGGGCGCGCGGCGTCCAGACCGAGCTCATGTACCAGATGCTCCCGCCCGACTGACCTCGCGACACCACGAAGGCGGCGGCTCCAAGAGGCCCGCCGCCTTTTTCGCTTCCGATCCATCGAGGAGCCGGGCAAAACGGGGACGTCGGGCCCGATGGCATAGCGCGGCCCGGGCCGTTCGGACCCGGGCCGTTCGGACCCGGTCCGGAGGGCCTGAGCGTCACCGACGATTCGGGCCGACCGGCATCTGGGCCTGCACCCACCCGCCGCCTACGTTCAACGCGAACAAGACGACCCGCGACCGGCGAGTCGCCACGGACGAATTGATCGGAGGCATGGACAGGTGATCACGAAGGGCAAGGGCCTGGCGATCATCCGGATCGCGCTCGGCTCGGGGTTCCTTTTCGCTGGGCTCGACAAGCTGATGGACTTCGCCGGGACCGGCAAGCCCTTCACCGCGGCGGGCTTCCTGCAGTTCGCGACCGGCGGGGCGTGGCTCGGCTCGGATCCGAAGGCGATCGTCAATCCAACGCACGACTTCTGGGTCTCGCTCGGCACCAACCCCGGGCTGATCAACGTCATCAACGTCCTGGTCGTCGCGGGTGAGATCGGCATCGGTATCGCCCTCATCCTCGGCCTCTTCACCCGCTTCGCAGGCGTCGCCGGGTTCGTGATGATGACCCTCTTCTACATCGCCAACTGGAGCTTCGCGACCGGCCCGTTCAACGAGCAGTTCATGTACGGGATCACGGCGCTCTACCTGGCATACGCAGCGGCCGGCGAGACGTGGGGCCTCGACGGGCTTATCGAGCGGGGCACGCCGATCATCCAGCGGGCACCAGCGCTTCGGTTCGTGCTCGGCTGACCTTCCAGCTCACACAGGCGGCGGCTCTCGCCGGAGCCGCCGCCTTTCGATTCGCGCCGGATCGCGGGTCGCCGCCGGGCTGCCAACGCTTTGGCGTCTCATCCAGATCCGGAGACGTGCTGTCATGAACCCGAAAGGATCAGATGGCATGCTCGGTGGGTGAACGACTCGACGCGGCCGCTCAACAGCCGCCGTCGCGACATGGCCGTCGACAAGCTGCGGTCGCTCACGGTCGGCACGGCGGTCGCCGGCTTCGTGGCGACCGGAGCCTTCGGGACGCTCGCCGCCTTCTACTACTCGGGGACCACGAACGTGGATGCCGCGAGCCAGTCCGGCTCGCAGGACGCGAACGGGCTGCCGTCCGTCCCGTCTTACCAGAACAGTGCCGGCTCCAACTCCGGCTCGGCCGTGACGCCGAACTCCGGCACGAACTCGCAGCCGTACCAGATCGTCCAGGTGCCGACGACGCGCCACCACACGCACGTCTCCTCCGGCGGTTCCGGCGGCGGCTGACCCGTCGTCGGTCGCCGCGCCCGGCGCGGTGAACGACACCGTAACCCGGCGATGGCCGGCCCTCGGGACGCACGTCGATCTCGTCGTGGTCGGGGCCGACATCGAGGTCGCCCGAACGGCGGTCGAGCGCGTCCTGGCGGACATCGACCTGGCCTACAGCCGCTTCCGGCCCGACAGCGAGCTCGTCGCAGTGAACGGCCGCGCCGGCCAGACGGTCAGCCTGAGCCCGCTGCTCGCCACGGCGATCGAGGTCGCGCTGCGGGCCGCGGCCCGGACGGACGGCCTGTGCGATCCGACCGTCGGGCGCGCGCTGCGCCGGATCGGCTACGACGGTGACTTCGCCACGATCGCAAGGCGATCCGACCCGATCCTCCTCCGGCTCGAGGCCATCCCCGGCTGGCGCACCGTCGATCTCGACCTGGTGAACCGCACGGTTCGGGTCCCGGCCGGCGTGGAGCTCGACCTCGGCTCGACGGGCAAGGCGCTCGCCGCGGACCTCGCGGCGGCCGCCGCGGTCGGCGCGATGGGCGGCGGCGGTGCGCTCGTCAGCCTCGGCGGCGACCTGGCCGTGAGCGGCGCCGTCCCGGACGGCGGCTGGCGGGTCCTGATGGCCGAGGACTCGACCGTCCCGCCCGATCGTCCCGGCGAGGTCGTCCGGATCGATACCGGCGCGATCGCCACGTCCAGCACGACGGTCCGGCGCTGGATCCGCGGCGACGTCGCGATCCATCACATCGTCGATCCCCGAACGGGCCTGCCGGCGGACAGCCCCTGGCGAACGGTGTCGGTGGCTGCGCCCACGTGCGTCGATGCCAACGCGGCCGCGACCGCGGCGCTGATCCGGG
>Ga0209579_10000862_pt1 | contig 27212 bp, 25 predicted proteins | sample Coa_R1_2_FD_187152 | JGI IMG/M metagenome (GOLD analysis project Ga0209579, IMG submission 187152) | Surface soil microbial communities from Centralia Pennsylvania, which are recovering from an underground coalmine fire - Coalmine... | ecosystem: Environmental > Terrestrial > Soil >... | reverse complement strand
GATGAGCGCGTCGCCGCGACGCGCTCATCGTCCGCCGCTTTTATCGCCGCCAACTCCGCGTCTTCCGCGGCACGCGCTGAAATAAAAACCAGCGCCGTGGCCAGCACAAATCCCCTCACGCGTTTCGTCATGGCTTCCCTTTCGCAATTATTCCAGAACCGCGCACGTAAGTAAGCGGCCGAATTCTTACGGATGCAGCGTCGAAGGCCCCGTCCCAAAACTCTTCTCGTAATACCCCTTGCCCTTCTTCTTGTATTGCGTGAAACCGGAGCGAGCCAGTTGCCCCTCGCTCGGCGCTTTAACTTTGCCCGCGCCATTTAAATTTGGCGCCTGAATCACGCGCTCGATTATCCCGCCGCATTTGGGACAGGCCGTTAGCGCATCGTCGGCCATGCGCTGTACGATCTCAAATGGATTCGCGCACATCTCGCAGCGACGTTTTTCGCGCGGCTCCAGTACGGCGCGATAGGTATAGATCGGCATTGCGTACTCCTTCCCTTCCCCGTTTCAGATTCTCCACTTCCCGCCAAATAAATCAACACCCGTGGTGCAGGCGTCTCGCCTGTACGTTCATCGGTCGAAACGCAGCCCCCGAATTCCTTCGTGAAGATTCGTGCGATTCGTTGTTCGCTCTCTTTGATTATCTCCATGAAAATCTCGAAAGAACGTGTATTGTTCAACAATCTCGTGAGTCCCCGCCCATGATAAAATTTCTCTCATTAATGGTCCTCTTCGCCGGCGTCGCCGCAGCCGCTGAACCCAAACCCAACCTCGTCTTCATCCTCGCCGACGATCTCGGCTACGGCGACGTGAACTGTTTCAACAAAGATTCCAAAATCCCCACGCCCAATCTCGACAAACTCGCCGCCGAAGGCATGCGTTTCACCGACGCCCACGCGCCCACTTCGCTCTGCACGCCCTCGCGTTACGCGCTGCTCACCGGCCGCTACTGCTGGCGCTCGCGCCTCCAATCCGGCGTGCTCGCGCCGTGGGGCAAGCCGCTTCTTAGCGGCGAGCAATTCACCGTCGCGACGCTGCTCAAACAAAACGGCTACGCCACGACCTGCATCGGCAAATGGCATCTCGGCTGGGCTTGGCAGACCAAAGACGGCGCCGTCGCGCGCAGCGGCCCGGACCGTTTAAGCAACGTCGATTTTACCAAAGCGCTCGCCGGCGGTCCGCTCTCGCACGGCTTCGATTATTATTTCGGAGTCGATCTGCCCAACTACCCGCCCTATTGCTTCATCGAAAACGATCACACCGTCGGCATTCCCAGCCTCCCCGACACAGGCAAAGCCGGCGGATTCAATCGCCCCGGGCCGATGCTTCCGGATTGGAAGCTCGTTAACATTCTGCCCGAAATCACGAAGCGCGCGGTCAAATCCATCGAAGACTCCGCGCGCACCGGCAAGCCATTCTTCCTCTACTTTGCGCTGACTTCGCCGCATTTCCCGGTCGTCCCCGCGCCCGAATTTAAAGGCAAAAGCCAGGCCGGCGACTACGGCGATTTCGTCTTCCAAACCGATTGGTCGATTGGCCAGGTGCTCGGCGCGCTTGCGCGCACCGGCGTCACCGAAAACACGCTGGTGATTTTCACCAGCGACAACGGTCCAGAAATCACCGGCGAAGTCAACCCCGGCGCGTACGACCGCGCGCAGCAGTTTGGCCATTACAGCATGGCCGATCTGCGCGGAGCCAAGCGGGACATTTGGGAAGGCGGCCACCGCGTGCCGTTCATCGCGCGCTGGCCGGGCAAGATCAAAGCCGGCGCCAGCAGCGACGAAACCATCGCGCACATTGATTTCATCGCCACCGTGGCGGCGATCTTGAACGCTAAACTCCCTGACGGCGCCGGCCCGGACAGCTACAACCTGCTGCCCGTGCTGCTCGATCAGCCGTATCAAAAACCGCTGCGCGAAGCCACCGTGCATCACGCCGGCAGCGGCAAATTCGCGATCCGCAAAGGCAACTGGGTTCTGCTGGACGCGCCCAACGTGGATGACAACGGCGCGAAGGGCGAACCGGATTGGTTTAAACAAAAACGCGGCTACGAAAAGAACGATCAGCCCGGCGAACTGTACGACTTGAGCGCCGACATCAGCGAGCGCAAAAACCTCTACGCGCAATACCCGAGCATCGTCAAAGAACTGACCGTGCTGCTCGAAAAATACGTCGCCGAAGGCCGCAGCACGCCCGGGCCCGCGCTCAAAAACGACGTGCCGATCGTGATCCACAAAGGCGCGAAGGCGCCGAAGAAATTCGAAGACGACACGAAATGACCCGAGGCGCAGGCGTCCCGCCTGCGCGTGTCCGCCGCCCGCGCGGTCCAACTTCCCACGTGACTTTTGCACCACGCGCCTGTACTCTAGTCAGGGGACACGGAGGCCCGCCTTCTCGATGCACCGCCGTTCGAGCCGCGCACGCGGTTTCACGTTGATGGAGCTATTCGTCGTCATCGGGATCTTGCTGGTCCTGGCGTCGGCGTTGATGCCCATCGCGGCCTCTATTCGGTACAAAGCGAAGAAGTCGCAGTGCGCAAGCAACCTTCAACAGCTTCATGCCGCCTTATCGATGTACAGCGTCGATAACGGTCGCGATATCGAAATATATCCCACCTATTTGACCAATCTTTGCACCATGAATGAGGGCAGTGGGCAAATTAATCCTTCCTACATCGATGACGAGCGCATTTTCATTTGTCCGATGGACGACACCAAAGCGACGCAGAACATTTACGGCGTTGCGTCGCTCAAGCCAATCTATTCGGTTTCCCCTCCGGTCCCCCAGGACGATAAGCACGATTGGGCGGAACGTTATTCCTACGGCTACGGCATGCGGAATAGCTCTTACTTGTACGAATTCAGCGGACGCATTTGCGAGACTTACGACTCGACGCAGCTCGACGCACCGAGCGTTCCGCCCGATCCAAGCGATACAGAGTGGGCGTGGTATGACGATACGATCGCGTGGAGCGGTTCGCCATCCAATTTTTGCGACACGTATTTGCAAACCAAGCACTACTACAGCGTAACGCAAGGCCCTGGGTACGAGTGGGATGCGCCCACGCCTACGGAAGTCGTGCAAAACGGAGTGGGAATGCCCGACGGGACCATCGGCGTTACGTGGCAGGACGCCAAGTTTTTCCAACTCATGCACGGCGATATTTATCGCTCAGGATTGGAAGATTCGACCTTTGGAGATTTTCCTGATCCGCCCGCGGGTTTTCAGGATCCTGTGGATTATTACTCGAGCGTCGGCATCGACCCTCTATCCGACCCCACGGATTGCCTCGAAAGCTATCCGCGCACGTGGATGCCCATCATCCGTTGCTTCTGGCACCAGACTCCCATGCACATTGACAGCGAATCGTATGAACAAGTTCAAAACATGTCCCTCGCCGGAAACGTCTTCGATTCCGCGCCATATTGGGAACGAACAGCCTTCAAATATGGCTCCCACCTCGGCGGCGACAGCGATCCGGTAACCCTTGGCCCTTGATGTCCCCGCTGCACTTTCCCTTTCCACTTTCCAATTTTTCACTATAGTGGCGGCGCAGCGCGGCAGACAGGCATGTCTGCCCCACCTCGAGGAACCGCCATGCTTGACCCCAAATTCGTGCTCGCCAATCTCGCCGTCGTCAAAAAAGCCATCGAGGACAAGAAAGCCGCCAACGATTTCACGGATGTCGATGAGTTCGTCACGCTTGACGAGCGGCGCAAAAAAGTCGTGCTTGAAGTCGAAGCGCTCAAAGCCGAGAAGAACAAAATCTCCAAGGAAATTGGCGTGCTGATGGGCAAGCTCAAAGGCTCCATGACTTCCGGCAGCGACGACATCGCCGTGATCAACACCATGGTCGCTGAGCTTCAGAAGAATTCGAAGGCCAAAGACGACCGCATCAAGGAACTCGACGCCGAACAATCGAAAATCGAAGCGCGCCGCGACGCCAAGCTCGCCTGGATTCCGAATATCCCGCACGAATCCGTTCCGCAAGGCCGCACGGCCACAGAGAACGTCACGGTTCGCACGTGGGGCGACGTGCGCAGCTTTTCGTTCGAACCAAAACCGCATTACGAACTCGGCGAGAAGCTCAAAATCCTCGACACCGAACGCGGCGCGAAAATCTCCGGCTCAGGCTGGTACTTCCTGCGCGGCGACGGCGCGCGCATGGAACGTGCGCTGATCAGTTGGTTCCTGGACGTGCATCGCGAACGCAACGGCTACGAAGAATTGTTCCCGCCTTTTTTCGTCACCGAGAAAACGCTCTACGGCTCAGGCCAGTTCCCGAAATTTCAGGACCAGATGTACTTCGCGCAGCTCGACAACTTGTACGCGATTCCCACGGCCGAAGTCCCGCTGACCTCGATGCATCAGGATGAAGTGCTCGAAGAAAAGGACCTCCCGCGCAAGTACGTGGCGTACTCCGCCTGCTTCCGCCGCGAAGCCGGCGCTGCTGGCGCCGACACGCGCGGAATTTTGCGCGTGCATCAGTTCAACAAATGCGAAATGCTCAAACTCACCACGCCCAAAACCAGCTACGCCGAGCACGAAGCGATGCTCGAAAACGCCGAGCATCTGCTCAAAGAGCTCGGTCTGCAATACCGCGTCCTGCTGCTTTGCCGCGGCGATTTGAGCTTCTCCGCCGCGAAATGCTATGACCTCGAAGTCTACGCGCCCGCCGCGCAAAAATGGCTCGAAGTTTCAAGTGTCTCCAATTTCGAGGACTACCAGGCCCGCCGCGCCAACCTGCGCTTCCGCCCCGCCGAAGGCGGCAAGCTCCAATACGTTCACACGCTCAACGGCTCCGGCCTGGCGCTGCCGCGCATCATGGTCGCGCTCTGGGAAGCGAACCAAAACGCCGACGGATCGATCACCATCCCGGCCGTGTTGCGCAAATACATGAACGGCCAGGAAAAAATCGCCGCCAAGTAATAATGAGCTTGTGATCTCGTCCTCCTCTCCTTTGGGGAGAGGGCCGGCGAGCGTACTCGCTCGCGGGGTGAGGGGAAGACTGGCGAGTCTCGCTCGGAGTCCGAATTCCCCTCACCCCGCGCATGAGTACATGCGTCGGCCCTCTCCCGAAGGGAGAGGGGTATGATTTCGCGTGCTTTCCCGCCCCACCCCTGCTATAATTCTCACAGAACGAAACGGAGAACCGCAGTGCCCTTTAATTACGCCGAAGCCAAGCAGCAGCTCAACCACATCGAATGGCGCCTCGCCCAGTTGCGGGGGTCGCTTTGACGTGCCCGCACGCATCAAGCGCCAGCAGGAAATCGAAACGCTGATGGGTAACAGTGATTTCTGGACCGACAACCAGAAAGCGCAAAAGATCATCGGCGAGCTCAAACAAATCAAAGCGCTGATCGGCGAACTGCCTGGCCACGAAAAGCAGTGCAAAGATTTGTCGGAACTGCTCGAAATCTCCGAATCCGACGACGACTCCGCCTCCGCCGAACAAGTCGTCGCCGAAGGCCGCAAGCTCGACAAGGACGTTCGCGATTACGAATTGCGCTGCCAGCTCAGCGGCAAGAACGATCACCGTAACGCATTCCTCTCGTTTCAAGCCGGCACTGGCGGCACTGACGCGCGCGATTGGTGCGACATGCTCATGCGAATGTACGTGCGCTGGGCGGAGCGCCGAGGTTACAAGGTCCAGTTCTTCGACGTGGATTTCAACGAGGTCGCCGGAATCAATTCAGCGGTTTTGAAAATCGAAGGACCTTACGCGTTCGGCTACCTTAAAAGCGAAATCGGCGTGCACCGTCTGGTGCGCATTTCGCCTTTCAACGCCGACGGCAAACGCCAGACGAGCTTCGCCGCCGTGGACGCCACGCCCGAATTCGAACCCGGCGACAGCGACATCGTGATCCCCGAAGCGGACATCGAACGCAGCACTTGCCGCTCCGGCGGCGCGGGCGGCCAGCACGTCAACAAAACCGAATCCGTCGTGCTGCTCAAACACATTCCGACGGGCATCACCGTGCGCTGCCAGATCGAACGCAGCCAGACGCGCAACGGCCAATTGGCGCTGGAAATGCTTAAAGCAAAACTCGCGCGCCTGCGCGATCTCGAACGCGACGCCGAGAACAAGCAGAATTACAACGAAAAGATGGAAATCAATTTCGGCAGCCAAATCCGCTCCTACACGCTCAACCCCTACACGATGGTCAACGACAACCGCACCGAATTGAAAGAGCCTAACGCGCAGAAGGTGCTCGACGGCGAACTCGACCCGTTCATCGCCGCCTACTTGAATTGGAAGATGGTGCAGGATAGAAAAGCGGCGGAGGCGAAGGCGAAGAAGGCGGAGAAGAATTAACGCGGAGGCGACGTATGCCTTTCCCCATCGAAAATTATGCCGAGCAGCTCAAACAATTCTGCGAGAAGTGGAAGATCGCGGAGTTGGCGCTCTTCGGATCGGCGTTGCGCGACGATTTCACACCGACCAGCGACGTGGATATGCTGGTGACGCGGAGCGAGAGCACACCCTCTCTCCCGTGGGCCGGGGAATATTACGAAATGGAACGCGAATTGGAAGAGATATTCGGACGGAAAGTGGACTTGGTGAGCAAACGCGGCTTGCTTTCCAGCAGAAACAGATTGCGCAAGAACGAAATTATGAACTCCGCAAAGGTAATATATGGAGAAGCGTGACCGCGCATACCTGATCGACATGCTAATCGCGGCTGAAGATGCGCTGCGGTTTGTAAAAGGCGAAACTGCCGGCGCATTCCTTCAGAACGATCTTCTCCAAAGCGCCATTGCACGACAGTTGTCCGTGATTGGCGAAGCAGCGCGCTGCATTTCGGATGGATTTAAGGCGGGCAATCCTACCATCCAATGGCGACAAATATCGGCGTTGCGAAACATATTGATTCACGCGTACAATAAAATTAATTACAAAAAGATTTGGGAATTCCTCGTGATAGATGTCCCAAAGCTCATTCAAGATTTGCGCGCAATTCCTGGATTGAATCCTGACGAGGCCATCGATCCCGTTTAATGTACATGAACAACATCTTCGAATCTTCTTCCGATGTCTACGACATCCGCACCCAATCCCCCGGCCCCGCCGGCGCGCTCCCCCTCACGCCCGACATGCTCAAGACCTGGGCCTCCGGCGATCTCTTCGGCCTTTCGCAAAACGCCGGCATGGGCTGGGATCCCGCCTCCGTGGCGCTCGAACCGTTTCTGATCCTGAGCACGCAAGGCGGCCTGCGCGCCGACGACGGCTCGCCCATCGCGCTCGGTTACCACACCGGCCATTGGGAAGTCGGCCTGCTCGTCAAAGAAGCCGCGGACGAACTCAAGCACCTTGGCGTCGTGCCGTTTGCTGGAACCGTCTCCGATCCCTGCGACGGCCGCACGCAAGGCACGCCCGGCATGATGGACAGCCTTCCCTATCGCAACGACGCCGCGATTGTGTTTCGCCGTTTGATCCGCTCGCTGCCGCGCCGCAAAGCCGTGATCGGAATCGCGACGTGCGACAAAGGTCTGCCCGCGATGATGCTTGCGCTCGCGGGCGCGAAGGACTTGCCGAGCGTCGTCGTGCCCGGCGGTGTGACGCTGCCGCCGATAGGGGGCGAAGACGCTGGAAAAATCCAAACCATCGGGGCGCGTTATGCGCACGGCGCGATCACGCTTGAAGAAGCCGCTGAACAAAGCTGCCGCAGTTGCGCCACGCCCGGCGGAGGCTGCCAGTTTCTCGGAACCGCCGCGACTGCGCAGGTCGTCGCCGAAGCGCTCGGCTGGGCGCCGCCACATTCAGCGCTCGCGCCATCCGGCCAGCCGGTCTGGCGCGACGTTGCGCGCCGCGCGGCGCGTTATGCGGTTGAACTCGCCGCAAAAAATCGAACCGCAAAAGACATCCTCACCGACGCCGCGATCCGCAACGCGATGACCGTCCACGCGGCGTTCGGCGGCTCGACTAATCTGCTGCTGCATATTCCCGCCATCGCGCACGCTGCCGGACTTAAGCGGCCGACCGTCGACGATTGGCGCGCCGTCAACGCGAGCGTTCCGCGCCTGGTGAGCGTGCTGCCTAACGGCCCCGTCGATCATCCCACGGTCCGCGTCTTCCTCGCCGGCGGCGTGCCCGAAGTCATGCTGCATCTGCGCGCGTTGAAATTGCTCGACGAAAGCGTACTCACCGTCAGCGGCGAAACTCTGTCAAACGTTCTCGACGCGTGGCAAAAATCCGAACGCCGCTCACGCATGCGCGAAAAATTGCGCGAACTCGACGGCGTCGATCCGGACGACGTGATCATGGCTCCCGAACGCGCACGCGCGCGCGGCCTCACCAGCACCGTCACCTTTCCGCGCGGCAACCTCGCGCCCGAAGGTTCTGTGATCAAAAGCACCGCCATCGATCCCAGCGTCGTGGATGCCGATGGTGTCTACCGCAAGACCGGCCCCGCGCGCGTCTTCACGCGCGAACGCGACGCCGTCGCGGCGATCAAAGGCCAGTTCGGCGCGCCAATGAAAGCCGGCGATGTGCTGGTGCTTATCGGCCGTGGCCCCATGGGCGCGGGCATGGAGGAAATTTATCAAATCACCTCCGCGCTGAAATTCCTGCCCTTCGGCAAACACATTGCCGTACTCACCGACGCGCGTTTCTCCGGCGTCTCGACCGGCGCGTGCGTCGGACACATCGGTCCCGAAGCGCTCGCCGGCGGCCCCATCGGAAAATTGCGCGACGGAGACGTGATCGAGATCGTGATCGACCGCGTGAAGCTCGAAGGCTCGATCAATTTCATCGGCAGCACGGACAAGCGCGTCGATCCAAGCGAAGGCGCACGCATCCTCGCCGCACGCACGCCGCATCCTGATTTGTCGCCCGATCCAAATCTGCCCAACGACACGCGCCTGTGGGCCGCGCTCCAACGCGCCGGCGGCGGAACCTGGGGCGGCTGCGTCTACGACGTGGACGCGATTGTCGCAAAATTGAACGCTTAATGAGCATCAATGCGCCGCGTCAATCTTATTCCAACCGCGCACCCCAATTACCGGCAACGCAAATTGAAACGCCTTCTCCCACTCGCACGTGTCAGCCATTCGAAACACCTCATAGATCATTTTCTTCTTCACCGGATGATTCGCCTTGTCGCCGGTCCAGAGGCCCAACCGCAGCCCGCCCTCCTGAACGTTGTCCACATGGCGATGCAAAATAAATGCGTCGATGCCGTCGAGCGGCAGAACTTTGCGATAGGCGTACGCGAACGCCGCGGCTTGCAGCAGTTCGCCATCCGGCGCGTTGCTTGAGTGAAAGCCTTGCTCCGACAGAATGATCCGCCGCGGGCAGCCCGCGCAAAGCAATTCGTCGCGCCGCATGAAATCGTTGAGCATCTCAATGTTTTTGAACGTGATCATCGGCGTGTCGAACGAACATGTCGCAGCTTTGTCGTTCCACGTGCGGCATTCGAAGAGATTCTCCGGGTACGGATGAAATGCGACGTTCCATGCGAAATCGCCGTGCCGTTTGGCGGCTTCGGCAAAGCGTTCGATGAATGTACGAGCCCCAAACGATTTCAGCGGCTCGTTGGGCGTCGCGCCGCGGTTCCAATTGTGATCGAGCGAAATGAAGACGCGGCTGCGCGCCGAAATGCACTGCGCGGCCTCATTGCAAATGCGGACGGCGCGTTCGTATTCGGCGATGACAACGCCGTTCGGCGCAAGGCCCATGTTGTACCAGTACCAATGCGAATTGACTTCGTTGCCGACGATGAAATGCACGGGCGGCGCATCGGCGCGCGCGTAGCGCTGCGCGAGAAACGTGACGCACGCGCGGAAATTTCGCGCGCCGGCAGCGTCGCCGGTGTTGAATGCCGAGAGGCGCGACGGGCACGCGCGATCGAATTTCGGATGAATGTACGCGCGCGCAAGCTCGGCATTGGGCGTGTTGTACGCGAGCAGAATCAGGTAGACGGTCACGCCGTGAGCGCTCAGCGGTTTGATCTTTTCGTCGAGTGAGGCGACATAGCGCGCATTAAATTCAAAATGAGTTCCGTCGAGAACCAGCGTTTGTCCCGCTCGCGGGCCAGCCTCGGCGAGTTGCAGCAGATTGACGTTGATCGCCGCGTGATGGATTCCAAGCGCGAGGGCGTCGTCCACCATTTGGACTTGCAGTCCTTTTTTGCTGGCGCAGAAATCGGCGCACTCGCCGGATGTCCATGCGCGCACGGCGGAGAACAGTGCCGCGGCAATCAGTAATCTTGCAGCGTAGGGTTTGAGCTTCGGCGCGCGTCCATTCATTTGCGATTGCGAATACTACACAGCCCATGCTCGAAGCACCGTTGAAATTCGGAATTTTCTCGACAAATCGGCCTTCATTGACTACAAGTATGCGCTTAACAAACTCGTCGTTGGAGAAGAGCCTTGGCCGCCAAGCATTTTGCCCCCAATAGCCCGGAGAACCGCGCCAAGCGGGCTTACAAAGCGCTCTCCGGCTGCCGCAACACGCTCTACCAGCGGATGTCGGATTACATTCTCTCGAATCGTTCGCGCTTGCGCGACGAAGTCGGCGGCACGGAAACCACGTGCTACTCACTTCAGCAGCTTGACGAGTTGTTTCTCTCAAAAATGAACGTGCTCGACCGCGCCATGTGCGAGCTTGCCCGCCCAGAGCCGAAAGAAGGCCAGACCACCACGACGACATACGAAACTGTCGAAGTCATCGCCAAACGCGAAGAACTGCCGCAGAAAATCGCCGACGCTTTGGCCGAACGCGGCGAATCCGATTTCCTGGATTTGTGCGTGCTGCGCGCGGATGAACACGTGGCCGAAGTGTTGCTCGTGTTGGCGCGCGAGGATCACGAAGTTCCCGCTCAGCCTGCCACGCCCAACAAAAAGGAACAGGACGGCCAAAGCGGCCAGAGCGGACAAAGCGATATCGGCGACGACTTGCCCAATGGACTCTAAGCGCGTCTTTCGCGGAGCGAAAGGCGACTTTCAATGAAACCTGAAACTCTGAAACCGATTTTGCGCCCGCGCCGCTTGCGGCAATCCGATGCCATGCGGCGGCTGGTCCGCGAAACGCAGCTCTCCGTCGATCATCTCATTTCGCCGATTTTCGTCTGCGACGGTTCGCGCGTGAAACGCGAAATCCCGTCGATGCCCGGCGTCTTTCAGATGTCCGTGGACCGCGCGGTTGAAGAAGCGAAAGATCTGAGCGCGCTGCGTATTCCGGCGGCGCTTCTCTTCGGCGTGCCGGAACGCGGGCGCAAAGACGCGTGCGGATCCGAAGCGTGGGCGGACGACGGCATCGTGCAGAAGGCTCTGCGCGCCATGCGCAAGGCCGTGCCGGATTTGATGCTGATCGCCGATGCCTGTTTTTGCGAATACACGGATCACGGCCATTGCGGCGTGCTGAACGCGGCGCGCGAAGTCGAGAACGATGCGACGCTCGAAAATCTCGCGCGCACCGCCGTCGCTCAAGCGCGCGCGGGCGCGGACGTGATCGCGCCGTCTGGCATGATGGACGGGATGGTCCGCGCGATTCGCGGCGGTTTGGACGCGGCGGGATTTTTGCATACGGCGATCATGGCCTACAGCGTGAAATACGCATCGGCCTTTTACGGTCCGTTCCGCGACGCTGCCGATTCCGCGCCGGCGTTCGGCGACCGCCGCCAGTATCAGATGGATTGCGCCAACAAGCGCGAAGGCCGGCGCGAGGCGCAGCTCGATGCCGGCGAAGGCGCGGACATCATCATGGTCAAACCCGCCCTCGCGTATTTGGACGTGATCGCCGAAGTCCGCAAAATCGTCGATCTGCCGCTCTGCGCCTACAACGTCTCCGGCGAATACAGCATGGTCAAAGCCGCTGTGCAAAACGGCTGGCTTGACGAAAAGCGCACGGCGCTTGAAATCATGGCCGGCATCCGGCGCGCCGGCGCGGATATGATCATCACCTATTGGGCGAAAGATCTTGCGCGGTGGCTCAACGAGCCTCGTGGTGCAGGCGTCGAGCCCCGTGGTGCAGGCGTGCCGCCTGCACGATTCAAAAATAGCATCCAAGATTTACCGTCTGGCGCGTCTATTAGTAAGGAGCGGAAATCCTCGAACGCGAGTGGGAAGAGCAAACGATGACCGCGCTGCCGCCGAATATCCTTGCCGCGCCGCCGACTGCGGAAGCGTGCGAAAAACTTGCGGAACTTGAGCGCATTTTGCGCGGCTACGGCCGCGTGATCGTCGCCTATTCGGGCGGAGTCGATTCGGCCTTCCTGGCCGTCGTCGCAAACCAAACGCTCGGCGACAAAGCGCTCGCCGTGACCGCGGATTCCGAATCGCTGGCGCCTGAAGAACTCGAAGACGCGAAGGAACTCGCGACCCAATTCGGCGTTCGCCACGAAGTCATCCGCACGGATGAATTGAAAGACGAGAACTACGCTTCGAATCCGCTTAACCGCTGCTATTTCTGCAAATCCGAATTGATGAGCAAACTCGCGTCGTTCGCCAAAGAGCGCAACGCCAACGCTGTGGTGGCGCTCGGCGCGACGATGGACGACCTCGGCGATTTCCGTCCGGGCGAAGGCGCGGCGAAAGAACGCGGCGCGGTTTTTCCGCTGCGCGAGGCCGGACTGACGAAAATCGAGATTCGCGCTCTGTCGCTTGAACTCGGCCTGCCGACGTGGGACAAGCCGGGCGCGGCGTGCCTGTCGAGCCGCATTCCGTTTGGGCAGCGCGTGACGCCGGAAAAGCTATCGCAAATCGCGCGGGGCGAGTATTATTTACACAAGGCGGGTTTTCGCGAATGCCGCCTGCGGCACCACGACACGATTGCGCGCGTGGAGGTGCCGATTGCGATGTTCGCACATGTTCTGGAGAAACGTGACGAGATCGTTTCGGCGCTGCACGCGCTTGGCTTCGCGCACGTGACACTCGATTTGCAGGGCCTGCGTTCCGGTTCGCTGACGGAAGTGGCGCTCAAAAGTAACATGGGCTTTTAGCCCGTGGTTGTGTCAACTGACATCGGCGTATATCAACTAAACCATGCACGATTCCAATCCCGATCAACCCACAATCGCCCCGCCTGAATCCGCGCCGCTGCCGCAACTCCCTTCGCAGGACTCATCGTCAATTTCGGAATCCACAAAAACAGAGTCACCCACCCCGCCCGCTCCCGCGAATCCCGCTGCAATTGTTCCGCGGGCCATTCCCGAACCGATAACCCCGCCGGCGCCACCCGCGATCAAGCCAGCGCCGCCGCCGGTAAAAACCGAATCAGCGCGCCTGCCGCGGAAGCAGCCGCCGCCCAAAGACCCGCTCTCGAAGTTCCTCAACAAAAATGCGGAAGAAGAAGACGGCGCGCCGATGAGTTTCATCGATCATTTGATGGAACTCCGCAAGCGCTTGTGGGTGTGCATTCTGGCGTGTTTGATTTGCGTCGCGCTGGCAATTATTTTTTACGACCGGGTCTACGGCGTTTTAACTGGTCCTATACAATGGCTCAACGATCGGTTGGCCGGGCCAGACGGACAATACTACAGAGATCACGGGATTTTGAGAGAAGGCGAGCCGGCCATTTTACTGGCAACGACCGGTCCGCTTTCGAACATGCTCCTGATCATCTGGATGGGATTTTGGGGCGGAATCGTCGTGGCATCTCCGATCATGCTGTATCAAGTATGGGCGTTTGTCGCGCCGGGTTTGAAATCGAATGAAAAACGAGCGATCATGCCGGTGCTGTATGGCGGCCTGGGATTTTTTCTCGGCGGCGTCTACATTTGTTATAGATGGATGATCCCCCCGACACTCTGGTTCTTCATCACGCTCGATCTCAGTTTGCGAAATCGCATTGTCTGGACCTCAGAGACAACCATCGACCTGCTGTTGTGGATGATGATCATCTCCGGATTTCTCTGCGAAATTCCGCTGATCGTCGCGGCGATGGCGAAGATGGACGTGATCCGCGGTTCGTCGCTGACAAAACACTGGCGCGGCATGATCTTCGGTTCGATCTTGATCGGCGCCATCGTGGCGCCAGGCAACGATCTGGCCTCGATGGGCGTTTTTTCTGGATTGATGCTCGGCATTTATGCCGTCTCCATCATCATGGCATATTTGTTCCAGCAGCGGCAACCGAAGAAGAAGAAGCCATGATTCATGGCGTCACGCGTCCCGACGAAGTCGCGCACCTGGGCTTGAGCAACCGCTTGCTGGCCCGCATCGGGGCATTGTTGAAAAAAAAACTCGCGGTGAGCTTGGCGGCGCTTGAAGCCGCACAGCCGAATTCGCCGCTGGAATCGATTCTGCTCCGCGCGGAGTTTCTTCAAGCGGCTTCAACGCTCGACACGGCCGTGTTGAAAACGCTCGCGCAAAACGCAGGATTGGCACTCGCGCTTTCTGTTGCGAACAGCGATGCCGAATTGCGCGTGCTGTGCCTTGATGAGGAATTGGAATCGGATGCATCGTGGCACAGCGCGGCGCAGCCATTGAGCGCGCGCTCATCGTCGGCGACGCCCGCGCGAATTTCAGATACGCCATCCGGTGAAACGAATGTGAACGCCCTTTTCGGCGACGAGCATTTGTCGCGGACGCGCTTGAAATTGATGACGTCCGCGAACGCCGGTGAGCGGATTGAAGCGCTGCGCGTGCTGGCGTATGCGCCGCTGAGCGCCGCGCAAAAAGCCGAAGCGCTGCTGATCGGTCTGGCCGACGCGGACGAAAGCGTGCGCGCTGAAGCGGCGCTGCTGCTGCCGAATCTCGGCGTAAGTGCGGATGTTTCTGCAGCGCTTGCGGATTTGAATCGCGGCGAGACGGCCAAGCGTTTGGTGGCAGCGGACAAGCTCGACAAAATTGCAGGCGCTGGAGCGGCGGCTTTCCAGCCGCCGGGTCCGAGCAACGAACTCGAAGACGGCGCGCTGATTGTGTGCGCGATGTCGGCGCTCAAAAGCGACGTGGACCGCGCGTTGAAACTGCGTTTGATTTCGCTGCTCCAGGGCCGCGCGCAAACAGTGGGACGCAACGCGGCGCGCCTCGAAGAGATAGTGCGCGTGGTTTTGTCGCTGATCGCGGCCGCGTTCAAATCCGGGCCGTCGTCGCGCCAATTGGAAGAATTGCTCGCGCCCGCGCACAAACTCGTGCGCGAGTTGGGGCGGCTTTATCCGCACGATCTGCTGCCGATTCTCAAAGCGGAGCGCGAGCGCGCGCCGGATTTTTCGACGCTGGCATACGTGCTCGGCGCGCTCTTCGATCTCATTCCGCCCGGCCACGCTGACGAAGAAATGCTATTGGCCGCGGGCGCCGACTATCTGGCGCGGGACACAGACGAGGGGCGCGATTCGCGCACGATCGGCGCATTGATGTCGCGGCGAGCAAGCGCGGCGCTCGAGAAACTTTGCGCGGCATTTTCCGGCGCAACCATGGCCGGCAAAAAACACATGCTGATTTTGCTCGACGAAATGTGCCGCCGCTCCAATGTGCCGGCGAGCGATTTTGTGCGCGCCGCGCAGGTGATTTTGGAGGCGATGGAATCCGGCGCAAAATTTTTGCGCATGGCGGCGATGGAATGCCGGCTGGTCTTCGATGCGCGCGTGCCGCCTGATTTGCGGCGAAAATTGGCGCAAGTGTTTTTAGATTCGACCGGCGATTTTTCATTTCAATTCGATCTGGAAAAAGCGGAATCCGCCGTCGTGCGCATGGGCGAGCCCGCCGTTGAGCCGCTGCTTTCGAGGCTCGGCAATTCGCGCGCGTCGAACGAGCGCGTGCGTTGCGCACGGCTGCTGGGCGAATTGGCGCTGGAGGCCAAAGCCGAGCCCGGGCGCTTTCAGGAATTGCAGACGGCGCTCACCGACGCGCTGCGGCGGCTGGAAGCGGCGAGTCTCGAAACGGATTTCCCCGACCGCGGCGAAGTTTTTTCGGCGCTCGGAAAAGTCATTGCCAGCCCTGCGGCATCGGCGGACGCCAACGCGGTCGTGACGCGTACGCTGCTGGAAGCCGCCGCGAGCGCGGACACGACGCTCGCCGCGCACGCGCTCGAAGGCGCGTCGTATCTCGCTTCGTCGCGCCGCGCCGCGCAGGAGTTGATCTCTGAAATCGCGGCGCTGCTGAAAAAAGCCCTCGACGCGCCCGAACCCGAAAAGCTCGACGTGAGCACCAAGGACGCGGCGGGCGAAGCCGCGATTGAAATTCGCGGCGGCGAATATTATGCGGTCACGCTGCCGAGCGTGCTCAATGGATTGACGCGCGTGGCGCTGGCGCCCAACGCGCCGGCCGGCATCACGCGCGAGGCCGGCGCGCTGCTGCTGGAGCGCTGGAAGGAAGTCTGCGCGGCCAAACGCGTGTGGGGTCCGGCGAATTCGTACTTGCTGATCCAATCGCTGCGCGCGATTGCCCTCGACAAACGCTGTGGCGACGCGCTGCGCTTGGATATCGTGAAGGGCCTGCTTCTGCGTTATCTGCAAACGCCGGCGATGCGCGCGATCAGCGACATTCTCGCCGGCGACGACACGCCCGCGAGCGGCGGCGTGGCGTTGGGCGTAGGGTACGCGCTGCTGGCGCGGCGCGATCGAGAAGGGCGTTTCGACGAGAACGACCGCGCCGACGTGCTCGCGTCGCTTGCGATGCTTGCGGGGCGAAAATATTTGATCGCGCCGCCATCCGAGCGCGAACGAACCTCCGATGCATTTCGTCGCGCTGTCGTGCATGAATTGATCAAAGCGCTGCTCGACGAGGTGAGCGGCGCCGTGCAGGCGCTCAGCGACTTGAGCGCGAGCGCTGCGCTGCCGGCTGAATTGCGCACGGAGATCGAGCGGCGCGTTAAGGCGCGCGGGGAACTCGTTGTGCGGCGGAAATAATTTAGATCGGCGCATTTTCTTGCGCGACGAGCCGTCTGCCACGGCCCTGAAGCGAAATCGAAGGCGGCTATTTTCGCGCTGCCCGATAGAGGCTCAACGCTTTCGCGCGCTGCGCCGCATGATCCACAATCCGCTCCGCGTAATCGCCGCACGCCTCGCGCGCCAGCCACGGCTCATGAATGAACTCATCCGGCAGCGCCGACAATTCGGGCACCCAGCGCCGCACATACGCGCCCGCCGGATCAAAACGTTTCCCCTGCGCCGTCGGATTGAAAATCCGAAAATACGGCTGCGCATCCGTACCCGTTCCCGCCGCCCATTGCCAATTGCCGTTGTTCACCGCCGGTTCGCCGTCGATCAGCAGCCGCGAAAAATGCCGCTCGCCTTCGCGCCAGTCGATCAGCAAATCCTTGCACAAAAAACACGCCACGATCATGCGCACGCGGTTGTGCATCCAGCCCGTCTGCGCCAACTGCCGCATCCCCGCGTCGACAATCGGAAATCCCGTCCGACCCTCTTTCCACCGCGCGAGTTTTTCCGCTTCGTTCTCCCATTTGATCGCATCGTATTCCGCGCGAAACGACGCCACCGCCACGCGCGGAAATTCGCCCATGATCTGAAAGAAGAAATCGCGCCAGATCAATTCACCGATGAACATCTCCACGCCCTTCCGACTTTCCGCGCGCGCCAATTGTAGAATGGAGCTCCCGCTCCGTTCAATTCCCGGACCTAACAGCACACGGCATTTTGCCAGCACCGTGCGCGGGCTGATCGTCCCAAATTTCAAATGCGCTGAAAGCCGCGATGTCCCTTCGACCGACGGCAAATCGCGCTGCCGCGCATACTCGAAAATCGGCCCGCTTAAAAATGCGTCGAGCGTTTTTTGCGCCGCCTTCTCGGTGATCTCAGGCACATCGCTTTCCGGCTCGATCGAATCAAAATCAACGCGCGCCGATTTCAGCTTCATGCATTCACGCGGAAATGGAATCTTCGCCGGACGCGGCAACAACGCCGGCGCGCCGTCCTGAGCCAGCCACATTTTTTTGTACGGCGTAAAAACAGTGTACGTCCCTCCGGCCTGCGTGAGCACTTCGCCGCGCTCGAAGATCACCAAATCTTTGTGCGAATGAAATTGCGCGCCGATGTCCGCAAGCGCCGCGCGCACGCGCTCATCGCGCGCGACGGCATACGGCTCGTAATCGCGGTTGCAAATGACGCCGCCGGCCTTTGCTTCTTTCAACAATTTTGGAATTTCAATTTCCGGCTTACCGCGGCGCACAATCAATCGCGCGCGGCAATTCTCCATGTCGCGAGCCAGCGCCGAAACTGCGCGCAGAAAGAGAGCGCAGCGGCTCGGTCCAATCGCCGGATTTTTCAGAAAGGCATCGTCGAGCACCACGCACGGCACGACTTCGCCCGCGCGGCACGCCGTGTAAAATCCCGTGTTGTCGCCAAGTCGAAGATCGTGCCGAAACCAGAATAGTTGCCGCATGACGCCTATCGTGTTCCCCCTGAAAACTCGCTCGAAGGTTGGCTCCGACAACAGAATCCTTCGTGAAAATTCGTGCGATTCGTTGTTCTTTCAAACCGGCTTCGTCAATACCGCCTTCAATTTCCGCACCGCTCCCGCAATCCCCGCGACGCGCTCCCCATCCAGCGTCCTCGCCGCCAGCACATCCACCGGCGCGTTTCGATTCAGCGTCGCCAATCCCACCAGCACTTCCCCCCAGCGCACGTCGCCCGACCCAAACGGCGCCTCCGCCCCGCCGCGGTAATGGTCCGCCGCGCGCGCCATCGACACGCGCGCCGAGAGCGCGTTGAGCGCCTTCAGCGGATCGACATCGCGCATCACAAACGCGCCCGGATTCAAATCCACATCGATCATCCCGCCCGAATCCACGCCATTCAAAAACTCCGCCAGCGTCTCCGGCGCCTCGCTCCCCGCCAGCCAGCACACGCGCACGCCCGTCGCCGAAGCCATCGAAATCACAGCCCGCGCCGCCTCGGCCAGCGTCCGCCGCACCGTTTCATTTTCCTTCGCATCAACCGGCACAAACCCCGCCGGAAGCTGCAAGCGCGGCGCGCCCAAATCCGCCGCAAGCTGCAGCGCCTCGCGAATGCGCGCCAGATTCGCATCCAGCGCCTGCGCATCCGCCAGCCGCCGCCCGCCCACGTCCGCCTTCAACGCCGCCAGCGCGCCAACTCCGCGCACGTGCCGTGCCAGATCCCGCCGCCCGCTCAGGCCCAAATTCCGCGGCGCAATCTCCGCCTCAAACGCATCCAGCCCCAGCGAATCCGGCTGCATCGCCGCCGCGGCCTTCAGGCCGGACTTGACGCCAAGCTTGAGACTATCAAGCCAAAGCCCGATCCGAATATTCGTCGAGAATCCCACCATTAATAAGCATCCTTAAAGACTCTCACACTTCCCACTCTCCACTCCCTACTCTCAACTCCCTACTCCCTCTCTCCACTCCCTTCATCCCGCCGCATCAATCACATTTTCCCAATCTTTATTGAGCTTCACCAACTGCTTCTCAATCTCATCCAACTCCGCCGACACTTCGCGCACTTTGGTTCCGTCGCGAAAAACACTTTCGTCGTAGAGACTGGCGTTGAGTTTTTCTTTCTTGCCTTCAAGCTCCGCGATTTCTTTTTCGATTGCGCTGAGTTTGAATTCGTTGATCTTCTTGGGCTTCGGCGGCAGTGCCGCGGCGTGAGCATCCTTCTCTCGTTCGTCTTTGCGCTTGCGAGCTTCTTCCGCATCAATCTCCGGCTGCAATTCCTCGTCGCGAATCGCGCGCGCCTCCGAGTACGACCCAAGATACACTTTCGTCTTCGCGCCGCCGATCCACAGCGTTTTGTTCGTCACGCGATCCAGAAAAAACCTATCGTGGCTGATGATCAAACACGTGCCCGGATATTCCGATAGCGATTCTTCCAACGCCTGCCGCGACGGAATGTCCAAATGATTCGTCGGTTCGTCGAGCACCAGCACGTCGTTGTCTTTCGAGACCAGAATGCACAGCGCGAGCCGCGCCTTCTCGCCGCCGCTGAGACTCCCCACTTTCTGCTCGACGCGATTGCCCGAAAACAGATACGCGCCCAGCGGCCCGCGCGCGACATTCAAATTCGGCGGATTCGCATGCCGCGCGTATTCCTCCAGCACCGTCCGCGATCCCATCAAGTGGCTCAAATCCTGCGTGAATGTCCCCACGCGCAATTGCGGCGCGAGACGCAATCGCCCTTCCGTCTGCGGCAGTTGGCCGAGCAGCACTTTCGCGAGCGTCGTTTTCCCCGCGCCATTCGGTCCAACGATGCCGAGTTTCTCGCCGCGCTGCAAATCGAACGACAGCCCGCTGAAAAGCATCCGCTCGCCCATTTTCTTCGCAAGATCGCTCACGCCCAACACCACGTCCGCGTGCGTCCCGCCGCCGCGCAATTTCAATTCGAACGTGCGCTGCTCCTGAGCGACTTCGATCACTTCGCGCCTCTCCAGCTTTTTCAACCGCCCCTTCGCTTCGCGCGTGCGCTGACTGTTGATGTGCCGGCGGATGAACTCCATTTCCTTTTCGATGAACGCCGATTCCTGATCCGCCGCGCGCTGCAGAGCTTTCAAGCGTTCCGCCTTGACGGTGACGAATTGCGTGTAATTTCCATTGATCACCGTCAAGCGCCCGTCGTCCAGCTCCGCGACTTTTCCGCACACCGCGTCAAGAAACGCGCGGTCGTGGCTGACCACGATGAACGTGCGCGCCGTTTCCAGCAGCGCGGATTGCAGCCACTCAATTGCATCGATGTCCAGATGATTCGTCGGCTCATCCAAGATCAGCAGATCGAATGGCGCGACCAGAAATTGCGCCAGCGCCAGCCGCGTGCGCTCGCCGCCCGACAGTTGCCCGCACGGCCGCTCCAGCAACTCGCCTTTCAATCCCAGTTTTTCAAGCGCGATGCCCAGCAGCCGTTCGCGGTCTTCACCCGCCAGCGCGTGAAACGCCGCCTCGTCAAGCGCCATCGCCTCGTGATCCGCGCGGCTCACTTCGTGATTCGGCGCCTCCGCGATTTTCCGATGCCACCGCGCCAGCCGCGCTTCAAGCTCCTCCAAATCCGCGAGCGCCTTGCGCGCCTCCTGCCAGACGGTGAGATCCTTGTCGAGCTTCGGATCCTGATCGAGCCACGCCAGTTTCAAATCGCGCGCAAAATGCATCTCGCCGCGATCCGCCTCTTCTTTTCCAACAATAATATTGAGCAGCGTCGTCTTCCCGCACCCATTGCGCCCGATGAGCCCCAGCCGGTCGCCGCGCTCAATGCCCAGCGACAGCCCCTTCAACACCTCGCGCGGGCCAAACGATTTTTCAATATTGGAGAGTGACAGCAGCGCCATGCGCTATTTTTAATCGCGGCGAGAGGTGAAAACAATTTATCTTTCGGCGTCCCTATCGCGGAGCGTTAGCGTAACTTACGACAATAGATCCCGAATCCGCCGCTGAAGCTCAATGACGCGCCGCTCCATTTCGTTGATTTGCGCGATCAGCAATTTCTGTCGCTCACGCGCTGCTTCCATTTGCGTCAGCTCAAAACGATGCTCCACCAATGCGTCGCGATTGAGATGCAGTATCCGAATGTGGAGCGTGCCGCGTTGGGAAAGTGGCTGCAAAGTGCCGCGATCTATCAGCAGCAAATGTTCGGACATGACATCGTACCGCGGACTCAGCAGGCGCTGCTCCGGATCGTCATGCCAATAATCTCCCTTGAAAGAATTGCAGCAATGGCAGCAATAAACAAGATTCTCGGGCTCGTCGCCGCCGCCATGAATTGTGGGCCGGAAGTGGTCGATCGTCAGCGTTCCGCCGACGCTGCTCTCGGCCACGCCGCAATAGCCACACCGCCGGTTCTCGCGAGTCCGAACAAACTCTCGCCTTTCCCGCGTCACGGGCGAGCACCAGCGGCGGAATGAAGAATCTGCTCCTTTTCGCGTTTGAGCGCCTGGCGCCGTTTTTCTGCGCTCGTCAATACACGTTCCATTTGGCGGACGAATTTTTTCTGTTTGAGCAGCAACGCGTTCAAAGCGGTATTTTCGGACTCAATGGCGGCTCGTGCAGCGCGATGACGCCGCGTTGCCGCGCGAAGCGCTTCTGTTTCCCGATCAACTTCTCGATTTGGCGCTGTATTATTTTGAGTTCTCATTGGTGCCGATCCTCACTCCGTGACTTTATTCTCGCGTACAGAATGATTCAACCACATTCCGGAACAAAAGACGCCGAAGCGCCCGATGAGGCCCAGCCGGTCGCCGCGCTCAACGCCCAGCGACAGCCCCTTCAACACCTCGCGCGGGCCAAACGATTTTTCAATATTGGAGAGTGACAGCAGCGCCATGCGCTATTTTTAATCGCGGCGAGAGGTGAAAACAATTTATCTTTCGAGGGTGCCACTTGTGCCACCCGCCTCACTAGCGCGAAAGTAGGTTGTCGCCGGGTTATTTATAAAAACGCCGCGTTGATTGAGAGATCTGCGCGGCGCTTTTTTGTTTGAAACGTGTTGCACTGCTCGATAGAATCCAATTCATGTGGGAAAGTGCGGGAATTCTATTGCAATGACCGATCGGGAGCCGACGCCGGAAGACTGTCCGCCTGTCGCTGCGCAAGAAATCACGGACGAGCGAGTTGTCTTTCGGCTGGCAAAAACAAATCCCGCGACTCTCGACGATTTTCGCTCGCAGCGCGCTCCGCTTGCAGAAAGCGGCATGATGCCTGAGTCGGGCTTCATCCTGCATGATCGCCTGGCCGATCTAAAAGGCATGTTGGATAAAGCAGATTTGGGCGCTGGTACGTGGAGCATTTTGACTGAGAAAGGTCCCTACTCAGGCAAGATAAAGCAAGGCGGCCCCAGATTGGCGGGTCTCAAGCTTGGCGGCGTATACCATTTTTCATGCATGGAAGAAATTGAAAACGGCGACGCCACGGGACGCGAACAGCGCACGCTTTACCTACTCGAACTTGAGCCGGTTTGAGCGAGTGAGCCGGAAGAATTCGATAATTTGAGGAAATAGGTATCGCCGTGTCATGTACGTCCGCTTCGTCAACGCCGCCCCATCGGAGAACGCCAACTTGGCGACGGGCATTTTCATTGCCTCGCAACAATTGATTGAGGATCGAAAATTCGAATCCCATGAGGTTGAATGGCTCGAAGAAACCCACAAATGGTTCAACGAGATGTTGCCCGAACCGCCATTCAAAGAGAAGGTAGCGTCGAAAGAATGGAGCGAGCATGCGGTAGCTTGGTTCCGAGATGACGCGAAGGATTTCATCAAACGAATGTGGGATATGGTTGCGCTTCTAAAGGAACACGGGCAACCTGTTCGGTTCATTCAATCGGATAATCCTGGTCGAATCGTTTACATTGACCGGTATCAGATTGTCGCGGACCCGCTACTTCGGAGGATCCCGCGCCGAAGCGAGTTGATGCATCGCCCGTGGCGATGATTCGCGCACTTTTGCGTATTGCTGCAGTCTTGCAAGGTGACCAGTATGAGCGCATCTGCACGACGGGAGGGGCGGCTCAACCTTCAACGGGAAGGTAGCCTGCCGCCGGATTAAAACTCAAAGCGCCGCGCTTGACTCCCGCGCGGGCTTTTTGTATTATGGTTCGCTCGGAGGCGCGATCCATGCCCGATACAACGCTGCTCAACGATTGGAAGGCTCATTTGCACTCCTTGTGCGACAACATCAAAAAATGGGCGCAGCAGGAAAGGTGGCTGATTAATTCGCAACCGAAGCAAATTGAGGAAAAGGCGCTTGGCCCATACGAAGCGGAATTAATCCAGGTAAAAACGCCGCAAGGTATGATTGTTGTCGATCCCATCGCCGCTTCAATTACTGGAGCGAAGGGGCGAGTCGATCTCTACGCCTTTCCGTCGTTGAATCGAGTGCGCCTGCTTTGGAATGGAAATAAGTGGATTGTTCGCACGGACTCGGGAATTAACCTTAAAGAAACATGGGGCAAAAAAACGTTCGTTGAACTTGCGCGAGACCTTACAGCAGCGCCGTGAAAAACTTCGTTTTCTTCGAACAGATCAAGGCCGCGGAAGAAGAGGCGTACATTGCGATCTATGCCGTGGGCGAACTGTTGTCTCAATCATCTGCATCCAGGCAATCGCCGCGCAGGCGAAAGTTCGAAACAAGCGAAATCGATCGCTGCCGCAATAATTTGGAAAAGACCTACGTCATCCGATTATTCTCGGAATTCGAGGGCGCGTTGCGAACCTTTTGGAGGCTGGGACGCCGGCGCGGCACAAAGCCAATAATGGAGGTGCTTATGGACAGCATTTCCAGCTATCAATCCATTCCGACCGACGTCGTTGGCCGCGCCCACGAAATTAGAGAATACCGAAATGATTTGGTACATAAAAATGCGCCTGCAGTTGTCTTTTCACTGGACGAAATACGCCATCACCTGTGTACATTTTTGTCGCACTTACCGCATGAATTTGGCACTTAATCGCGATTGCTTTCGCCGGTTCAGGTCAGGTTTTTGCGGCACCATCATAGTTCAAAATAATCAAAGCTAAAGAAGATTAACCCCATGCCCTCCCAATCCCCCCATCGCCTCGCCGAAATCACGCTCAATGACGTCCGCGCCGCCAACTTCCAGGCCGCGGTGCTCACCTTCGGCGCGACGGAGCCGCACAACCTTCATCTGCCGTACGCAACCGACAACATCCAGGTCGAGCACATCGCCGACCGCGCGTGCGCGCGGGCGTGGGCGAAGGGGGCGCGCGTGGCGCTGCTGCCGAACGTGCCGTTTGGCGCGGATCAGAATCTGCTCGCGTTTCCTTTTGCGATTAATGTCGATCAGGAAATTCTCAATCAGATTGTGGAGTCCGTCGCGAAGTCGCTGGAGCGGCACGGGATTTTGAAATTGGTGCTGATCAACGGCCATGGCGGCAACGATTTCAAAGCGTTTCTGCGCACGCTGATGGCGCGCACGAAAGTGTTCTCCTGCCTGATCAATTGGTATCAAGTCGCGCAGGACGTCGCGAAGACGATCTTCGAAAATCCCGGCGATCACGCGGACGAAATGGAGACGAGTTTGATTCAAGCGCTGCGGCCGGAGCTGGTCGATTTTGCTTCCGCCGATCCCGGCGCGATTCGCAAATCGCGCTTTGAAGCGATGCGCAAAGGCTGGGCGTGGAATCCGCGGCCGTTCGACCGGCTCACGACCAACAGCGGAGTGGGCGACCCGCGCAAGGCGACGCCGGAAAAGGGACGCAAGTTTCTGGAAGTTGTTGAGGTGCGCATTGCGGATTTTCTCGTGGAGTTGGCGGCGGCGAAGATGGATGAGACGTTTCCGTTTGAATAGTTGTTGGAGCTATTGACAACAGTTTAGAGTGTTGTATTCTTCACCAACATGAAGGCCCGGCTGCTGTTGAAAGAGCGGCGCGTTGTCTATGAGCAGGCGTTCGCGGAATTGGTTGTCTGGCAGGTGCCCGCGCCGCTTCGAGGGAGTGCGCACAGTTTCAAATACCGTCTGGCCTTCGTTGTGAATGGCAAATGCGTGGTTCGGTACGACAACGAAACTGGCAAAGGCGACCACAAGCATATTGGGACCAAGCAGGTTCCGTACGTTTTCTCCACGCCGGCGCAACTTCTGGCGGACTTCTGGAGAGACGTGGATCGATGGAGACTCTAACATGCGCACCGTGACTTTGGAAGTTTCATCGCGCGAGGAAACCGAGCGCCGTTTGCTCGGCGCGTTTCACGGGCGGCCGCAGGGCGCGTTCATCAGCTTTGAAACGCCGGCGCTCTTGTTCAAAGTGCTCACGCAGAAGCGCTGGGAACTATTGACCGCCATGACGGGCGTCGGCCCGCTCGCGCTGCGCGAAGTTGCGCGCCGCGTTGGACGGGACGTCAAGGCCGTCCATGCTGACGTTCACGCCCTGCTGAATTCGGGGATTCTTGAGAAAAACGAGCGCGGCAGGATCGTGTTTCCGTACGACAGCGTGCGCGTCAACTTCATGCTGAAATCGGCGCAAACCGCGGCTTGAGGCAATGAATTAAATATTTGCTTGGCGCGCCGCGGCGCTTTGTTCCGACACATAATATCGAAACAAACAATACACCGACAGCGCGTCGAGCAGGTGCCACGCTGCGTGGCCTTGAATCAGCGAATCGGGGACACACCACGGACAGCCCGAGCGCGACATGTTCCAGATGAAAAACGCGAGCAGGATCGCGCCGAGGGCGGCGAAGCCCCACGCGGGGGTCTGGTGGATTTTCAGCGCGAAAATGTTGACCGCTTCGAAGACCGTGGTCAGCGTCAGAAAAAATGCGAAGGCGATGTTGCCGCCGCCGAAATGAAGGATGCGCCAGCCGCTTTTTTTGTCGGCCCAGATGCAGAACGCCAATCCGGCGAAAAACGCGAGCGCGAAAATCGGCGTGCCGAAACGGAACAATCTCTGTGCGGAATACGCGGCGAGAAACGATGCGACCAGGTACATCGAGAGCACGTCGATGAATCCGCCCAGTTCCGTGCCGCTGGCGTGCAGCGCCATCGACCCGGGACCGAGCAGCACGACGAGGCAACTGAAAAACGTTGCGTTGAAGGAACTTTGCGTGAGTGCGTTGCGGTTGCGCGCAAACGTGCCCCTCGCCAACGACCACGCCATCGACAAGCCCGCCGCGACGAAGCCAAGGTTGCTCCACGTGTTTGCCGGCTGCTTGATAAGGCCCGGCCGCATCGTCTCGCAGAATTGGTGCCCGGCGCGGCTGTACGGCCCGAACCAGCCGTTGACGAGCGCCGCGAAAAAAAGCGCGAGCGAGACGAGCGCGGTCAGCGCGGTGAGGATAAAGACGTGAAGACGGCGGGGCATGGGGGAGCCTTTGGTTTCGAATAGGCCGAGATCGTACACGAAATACGTTCGAATGGAATTGCGCATCGCGCTTGCGAAGGGTGGCCCACCTCAGCAGGGTGGGTCGCGAAGCGACAAGAAGCACCTCCCTCATCTTACGCGTTACATTTGTGAGTATGGTTTGGGAGAGGTTTCTTGCGCCTTCGGCGCCCACCCCGCTGGGGTGGGCCACCCACTTAAACGCAAAGACGCGGTGATGCGGAGACACAGAAATGCGTGGAAAGCCGGAAGAATTTTGATTAATTTCGCATGTCGAGTTGCGGGTTTTATTTCTTGACGGTCATTTTCACGCGCAACACTTTGTCGCGATTTGAGTTGAGAACGTGCAAGAATTTTCTTGATAATTGAGCCTCTTGACTTTTCGCGATTTCGCCCGTCAGTATATGTAGAAGCGCGACAATATGAGCTGATATTGAACGGGTTGGCGATTCATAAGAATCGAAATGGTATCGAAGGAAGTCAGTTGCGGTCGTGCGGTTTCGGCGATGCAACGCGGACGGGCTTTTTTCAGCGCGGCG
>Ga0209579_10000858_pt1 | contig 27250 bp, 20 predicted proteins | sample Coa_R1_2_FD_187152 | JGI IMG/M metagenome (GOLD analysis project Ga0209579, IMG submission 187152) | Surface soil microbial communities from Centralia Pennsylvania, which are recovering from an underground coalmine fire - Coalmine... | ecosystem: Environmental > Terrestrial > Soil >... | reverse complement strand
GTCCGAGCGCCGCGGCGGCCCACCCGATCCATTCGCGCCAACCCAACGAGAAGTCGAACCAGACGCTCAAGATGAGTATGAGAAACAAGAGCTCGGTCGTGAGGGTCGGTTGGACCTCCGAGAGCTGCCCGACGTGCAACGCCGTCGCTTGCAATACGAACGAGATCACCATGAGCCCGAACCCAAAGAGCCACACGGGGCGGCGAACCGCACGGGTGAGGAGTCGAAGGCGGAGCCGATCGCGAGCCGGGGCGTCCTCGACGCCGAGGCGCTGAAGGATGCTCGTAAGAGCGTTCGCCAGCGCAGCGCCAAGTGCGAGGAGGTAGACCATCGGTCCGCCCCATCCTACGGGAACCTCTGCGAAGCCCCGCTCCTCATTTCCGGCAACGGACGCGGCCTTCGAGCTCATCGAACCACGCACAGCCGGAGCATCGTTCAGCCCAACGGCAAGCCCGCGACGTAGGCCCATGAGCGGCGGTGGATCGCGGAGAGCCCGTACCCACGAAGCGCGATCTGATGGCGCGTCGACGGGTAGCCCTTGTTCCGGTCGAACCCGTAGGGCGGAAAGTGCTCGGCCTCGGCCCGCATGGCGCGGTCCCGCACGACCTTCGCCAAGACCGACGCCGCGGCGACCGCTGCGCACTTGGCATCGCCGTCGACGACGGTGAGGACCGTCTCGGGAATGACCGCGAAAGGCAGCTCCGGCCGTTCCCGCACGAGTGCGGCCGACGGCACGCCCGATTGCCGTCCCTCGTCCGTTCCTTGGAACTCGTCCGACCCCTCCACTTCTGCAGTCGGGGGATCTTCGATCGGACGTTCCTCTAGCATCCCGGCTTCCCGAGTGTCCTGCGGCACACCCCTCGAGGCGCCGCGCAGAAGATCGTGCGGTCCGTCGATGACGATCGCGTCGGGGACCACCTCCAAGGCCGCGAGCGCGCGGTACGCGGCGAGACGCCAGGCGAAGGTCATCCCATAGCGGTCGCATTCGTCGGCCATCGCGTGGCCGACCGCTGCGTCGGCACACCAGCGAGCCACGGGTCCGAACACCGCCTCTCGGCGCTCTTCGGCTAACGCCTTCGAATCCCGGAGCCATCGCGGCATCGAGCGGAGGCGGACACCTGGATGGATGACCGCGACGCCGACGCTCAGCGGTCCGGCCCATGCTCCCCTGCCGACCTCGTCGACCCCCGCGACCCACTGGTGTCCGGCGCGCCACAGCGAGCGCTCGACGCCGAGCCCAGGCCGTCCGACCGCTACGCGCGCCGTCGGCTGCCGCTCGACGCGACGAGCCCTCGAGCCATCGGTTTTCACGACTGCTCGACGGGTGCCACCAGCGCCGCCTCCGTCGGATCGGCGTCGGTGGACAGGAAGGCATCGACCATTTCGTCGGCCAGCGCCTGCGAGGTAAGGCGCAGTCCCAATGCGAGGACGTTTGCGTCGTTCCATCGCCGGGCGCCCGCCGCGGTCTCCGCGTCGGTACACAGCGCGGCGCGTACGCCTGGGACCTTGTTCGCCGCGATCGAGACTCCCGTGCCCGTGGTGCAGCAGACGATGCCGCGTTCGGCGTCGCCGGAGACGACCGCCTCACCTACTCTCCTTCCGGCCTCCGGCCAATCGATGCCGTCGGCGACCACGGTGACGTCGTGGCCGAGGGAGGTGAGCCGTGCAACCACGGCCGCCGTGAGCGGCGACCGCTCGTCGGTCCCGAACGCGATCCTCACGGGGCCACACCGTACCGAGGGCCGCCGGGGTGCCGCGGGCATGGTCGCCGACTCTTCGAGCCCGCGGCATCAACAGACAGCCACGCCCGGACCGAGGGTGCTCCACCACCAGCCGGAACGTCCTGGGGCGACACTCAGCCGCACGCGTCGAGCGCCCCGGGTCGGGCTTTCGGGGCCGCCTAACCTGGCCGGGTGCCCGTCCGCGTCGCCGTCGTCCCGCACACGCACTGGGACCGGGAGTGGTACGAACCGTTCCAGTCCTTCCGCTTGCGCCTCGTCGACACCCTCGATGCGGTGCTCGAGCTGCTCGAGCGCGACCCGTCGTACACCCGGTTCCTCCTCGACGGCCAGATGGCGGCGGTGGACGACTACCTCGAGGTCCGACCGGAAGCGGAAGAGCGGCTGAGGGCCCTGGCCACCTCCGGTCGACTCGAGCTCGGGCCGTGGTACGCGCTGATGGACGAGTTCCTCATCTCGGGGGAGACCATCGTGCGCGACCTCCAAATGGGGATGCGCCGAGCGGCCGCGTTCGGAGGGTCAATGCGTGTCGGCTACCTGCCCGACATGTTCGGTCACATCGCCCAGATGCCCCAGCTGCTCCGCCTGGCCGGCTTCGAGCACGCCGTCGTATGGCGCGGCGTGCCGTCGCAGATCACCAAGTCCGCGTTTATGTGGGAGGCACCGGACGGGTCGTCGGTGCGCGCCGAGTACCTGCCGTTCGGCTATGGCAACGGGGCGCTTCTCCCCGATGACGCGAAGTCGCTCATCCGGCGCGTCGCGGACCACGCATCCGAGATGGAGCCCTTCCTCATCGGCGACCTGCTCCTCATGAACGGGTCGGACCACCTCCCACCGCAACCCGACCTCGGACGTGTCCTGGCCGAGGCGAACCAGATCCAAGAGGACTTCCGTTTCGAGATCAGCGCGCTCTCCGAGCACGTCGCGTCCGCGCCGGCGCCGACGGGCGGCCTCGAGCGCTGGTTCGGGGAGCTCCGGTCCGGCGCGCGCGCCAACATGCTCATGGGCGTCACCTCAAACCGCGTCGACGTGAAGCGGGCGACGGCCAGGACGGAACGCGCCCTCGAGCGCCGTGCCGAACCGTTCGCCGCGCTGTTCCTACCCCCCGCCGAATGGCCGACGGCCTTGCTGAACCTCGCCTGGACCGGAGTGGTCCGGAACGCGGCGCACGACTCGATCTGTGCCTGCTCGGTCGACGAGGTCGTCGATGCGGTCCTCCTCCGGACCGCTGAGTCTCGTCGCATCGCCGAGGGCGTCGCCGACCGCGCGCTGCGGCGTCTCGCGGGGTCGATGTCCTTCCGAGGACCGATGGTCGTGAATCCGGCGCCGAGGCCACGCTCGGGGATCGTCGAGGTGGTGGTCGGGGACGCCGGGATCCGGGGAGCCGGATCCACCGGAGCCCATCCTGGCGACGAAGCGGTCACGGACAGGGAAGCCCGAGGCGCGCAGATCTCAGAGTGGGAACTCCCGGACGGCCCTGACGTCCAGGTCGTCTCCGAGCGCCCGCCCCTCCCCGAGATGGTGGTCCTCGACGCGCATACCGCCCGCACCGTGGTCGCGGCGATCGACGGATCCAGGCTCGACGAGGATGCCTGGGTTCACGACGTCGTCATCGCCGAAGACGACTCAGGGTTCGACGTCCACGTCACGCTCGGGCCTGACGAACGAGGCGGTCATTCGGTCGCCGAGGCGAAGGCACAGCTCCTGGCAAGGCTTTCGGCACGGCCTTCGGCAGCCGTCCGGGTCCGGCTCGGCCAGCCTCGGATCCGTCGTCTCGTGGCACGGGTGGTAGAAGTTCCGGGCTTCGGGTGGCGGCCGATCGAAGCCGCTCCGCTCGACCACCCGGTGACCCTGTGCGAGGTCGAGGACGGCGTGGCCGTGTCGAACGGCCTCGTCACCCTCACAGTGGACGAGACGGCAGGAACCTTTTCGGTGGACGGCGTCGGCGGGATGGGTCGCATCGTCGACGGCGGCGACCTCGGCGACTCCTACAACTACTCGCCTCCGGTGCACGACGTCGTGGTCGACGTGCCCGAGGCGGTCACCCTGCAGGTGGCCGAGCGAGGGCCCGTCCGCGCGCGCGTCGTCGTCACCGCCTGGTACCGCTGGCCCGACCACGCCGAAACGTCCTCGCAGCACCGCAAGGGTGAGCAGGAAGTGGAGGTGCGGACGGTGCTCGAGGTTCGGGCGGACGAGCCCACGGTGCACGTCGTCACGTCCTTCGTGAATCCCTCACGGGACCATCGGGTACGCGTCCACGTCCCACTACCCGAGCGCGCGAGCTTCTCCGAGGCTGAGTGCGCCTTCGGGATGGTGCGCCGCGGCCTGGACGCCGAAGGCAGGCCGGAGGAACGAGGGCTCCCGACGTTTCCGGCTCGCCGGTTCCTTCGCGCCGGAGGGCTCACGGTGGTTTTCGACGGTGTGACCGAGTACGAGCTCGTCGAGGTCGACGAGCGGGAGCCGCCGACGGCCGGTGCCGTCGCCCTCACCCTCTTGCGCGCGACGGGGATGCTGTCGCGACTCGGCATGTCGTTCCGGCCGTTCCCGGCGGGTCCGCTCATTCCAGTCGAGGGTCTCCAAATGGTGGGACGTCCCATCGAGTTGCGCTACGCCGTGTGCACCCGCGACGTTGACCCCTGGGCACTCGCCGACGACGTCCTCCTGCCGTTGGAGGTGATTCGTGGCGAGGGCACGGGGCGGCGCACGCCGACCGGCACCGCGCTCGAAGTGACCGGGGCGAAGGTCTCCGCGGTCCGCAGGTCCGGTCCGCTGCTCGAGATCCGTGTGTTCAATCCGCAGGACGCCGAAACGGTCGTGGGTCTGGGGCAACGATCGGGGTGGCTGGTGGACCTGCGCGGCGAGCCGGTCGAGGCTGTGGACAGTTCGTTCCGGCTTCGCCCTTACGGTATCGCGACGGTCCTCGTGTCGTCGGGCTGACCGCCGAACGACGAGGGCGTCGCCCCCTTCGCCGAGCGTCGGACGGTCGGGTTCGTCGGTCAGCTGTTGAGCTCGCGAAAGAGCTGATCATCCCACTCGGACTTCGGGGGCCGCTCCATGAGAGCCGCCACAGCGTCGGAGGGAGTGGTGACTCCCGAGACGAGCCCGGCGACCTGTTCGACGATGGGCAGTTCCACGCCACGGAGGCGAGCGAGGTCGACGAGCGGGCCCGCCGTTCGCACACCCTCAGCAACCATGTGCATCGCGGTCAGCACGTCGTCGAGTCGGCGGCCTGCCCCGAGCTCGAGACCGACCGACCGGTTCCGACTGAGTGGGCTCGTGCACGTTGCGACGAGATCCCCGACGCCAGCGAGGCCGCCGAAGGTGAGCGCCTTGCCGCCGAGGGCCAGACCCAGACGCGCCTGTTCGGCGAGACCGCGAGTGATGAGCACCGCCCGGGTGTTACCCCCGAAGCCGAGGCCGTCGCTGACGCCGGCCGCGATGGCGATGACGTTCTTGCTCGCGCCCGCGATCTCGCAACCGAGCACGTCGGTGCCGGTGTACACACGGAACGTCGAGCAGTGGAGGAGCTCTTGGACCCGGAGGGCGAGTGACTCCTCGGAGAACGCGACCAACGCCGCGGCCGGCTGCCCGGCTGCGACCTCGTGAGCGAGAGTGGGACCGGTGAGCACGCCGGCGGCGTGGCCGGGCAGGACTTCTGCGACGATCTCGGACATCCGCAGGTTTGATTCCTGTTCGATGCCCTTAGCGAGGCTGACGACCGCGGCGGCGCCGGGCAGCGCAGGACGCATGGCCTCGAGTACCGCCCGGAACCCATGGGACGGGACCGCCACCAGCACGACCTCGGCGGTTGCGACCGCGTCCTCCAAGGAGGACGTCACCTCGAGCGCGCGCGGAAGCTCGACGCCGGGGAGGTACCTCGGATTCTCGCGGGTGCGCACCAACGCGTCGGCGAGCTCCGTGGACCGGGCCCACAACGTGATCGGGCGCCTCGCGGCCAACAACCCTGCGATGGCCGTGCCCCAGGACCCGGCGCCGACGACGACGACGCTGCCCGGCCGGTTCGCGGATCGATGACGGCTTGACACTGAGGTGCGAGCCTAGGAATCGCACCCCACACGTGCGAACCGGGGACGCGAATGCTGGTCGTGCCGGCCCGGACCGTACAATCGCACGGGTGAGGGACGGCCGTCGGTGACGCACCTGCTGGGCGAACGAGCGGTGCTCGTTCCGGTGAAGGCCTTCGCGCGAGCGAAGCTTCGTCTGCGACCCACGCTCGGCGACGAGGCTCGCCGGGACCTTGTGCAGCGAATGGCCGCGCATGTGCTCGCCGCCGCAGAACCGCTCCCGGTCGCCGTCGTCTGCGACGACCCGGAGGTCGCTGACTGGGCGCGGGCGCACGGTGCGCTCGTCGTTTGGGAACCCGGGCGCGGGCTCAACGGCGCCGTCGAGGCCGGCGTGGAACACCTCGCATCCATGGGAGTGGCGCGCGTCGTTGTCGCTCACAGCGATCTCCCGCGAGCCGCGGGGCTCGCGGAGCTCGGCCCATTCGACGGGGTTACCCTCGTGCCCGACCGCCACGGGGACGGCACCAATGTGATGGAGCTCCCAGCACGCTGCGGGTTCCGCTTCTCTTACGGTCCGGGTTCCTTCCGGAGGCACCGGTCGGAGTGCGAACGCCTCGGCGTGCCCGTTCGGGTGCTCTCGTTGCCCTCGCTGTCCCACGACGTCGACGTCCCGGACGACCTCAGGGTGCTCAATCTCGTCCCGGGCGCTGCACAGGACACGGCACTCCCTCTGTCGGGGTGAACCCGGACTGACGCCGTCGACAGGCGCGGAACGGCCGGACCCCTTCGGCTCGTTGCCGTGGGTGTCCGGCCGTTCTTCACGACGTTCAGCCGCCCGCTTGGTCGGAGCGGCACGCCTGGCGGCGCCTATGTCGCGCCAGCGGCCGCTTTCTTGGTCGTCCGCTTGGCCGTGCGCTTGGCGGTCGTCCGCTTGGCGGTCGTCCGCTTGGCAACGCCCTTCCGAGCCGTCGTCCGCTTGGCGGTTGCCTTGCGGGCCGCGGTCTTGCGCCCGGTCGTCCGCTTTGCGGTCGCCCGCTTGGCGGTCCGCTTCGCGGTCGCCCGTTTGACGGTCCGCTTCGCCGCGCCCTTGCGCGCGGTGGTCCGCTTGGCGGTCGCCCGCTTGGCGGTCCGCTTTCCGGTCGCCCGCTTGGCGGTCCGCTTCGCCGCGCCCTTGCGCGCGGTCGTCCGCTTGGCGGTGGACTTCCGAGCCGTGGTCTTGCGCCCGGTCGCCCGCTTGGCGGTCCGCTTCGCCGCGCCCTTGCGCGCGGTCGTCCGCTTGGCGGTGGACTTCCGAGCAGTGGTTTTGCGCGCCGCCGTCCTACGCGCCGGAGCCTTCCTGGCCGTCGACTTGCGAGCCGGGGCCTTCTTCGCCCCGGTCTTTCTCGCCGTCGTCTTGCGGGCGCCGGACGCCTTCCTCGTCCGTTTCACGGCCTTCGTCGCCGTGGTCCGCTTGGCCGTCCTGGCCGGCGTTCTCGTCGTTGCGGCAATCGCCACAGGTACACCTCCCTATCTAGGTCAACGCTGACTCGAGGTGGAGCCTGCGGCAACCGATCGTCACTGCGATCGGCAGCCGCATCGCTGCACCGCCTTGCTTGTCAACGTGTACGCCACTTGCCGCCTCCTTCGCTTCTGCACGTGGGCACACTCTGTCTCTCCCGAGCGACGGCGGATCACTCTGCTCGCAGTCGGAGCGACCGTTCCGTGTGGTGCCTCGCGAAGGGAACACACGTCACTGCCAGCTCCGCACGCGACCAGTTCCTCATCCGCCGCGCGACGGGTTGCATCTATTCTCCGCTCTTTTGCATGCGCAGGTCAAGCATGCACGCCACATCGCGTGCATCCGCGCGCGTCGCGAACTCTCCGCGTACGCTTCGTCGACGGCGACGGAACTGCGTCGCGCGTGTCTTGTGCCGTCGCGCTCCCACAGGAGATCGGTCGTTCGCGGGAGAGTTTCAAGCCAATTCTCTGTACGCGCGGAATGTGCGAGCGATGCGGTGCGACGGCGACAGTGAGGGCGCCGCAGCTTCTCATCACCGGTCTTCCGGGCTCGTGTGAGCTCTCATCAATCGGGGAAGGGATCTACCTGGGAACCTCGGCGCGCGGCTCGGCGTGGTCGGGGCGGGAGCATTCGACGCTCGTGCTCGGCCCGTCACGCTCGGGCAAGACGTCGGCGTTCGTGCTTCCGAACGTGCTCACCGCCCAAGGTGCCGTGCTCAGCACTTCGACCAAGGCCGACGTGATGCTGCACACGGTCGCCGTCCGGCGACAAATGGGGTGGTGCCTGCTCTTCGACCCGAGTGGCACCGTTGAGGCACCCGATGGCGTGCACCGCGTCGGATGGTCCCCGGTGGCGGCCGCCCGTGAGTGGGACGAGGCCCACGCGGTCGCCGATGCGATGGTGCGCACCGCCCGGGGACAACGGTTCGGCTCCGTGACGTCGGCTCCGGACGGGCACTGGATCGAACGGGCCTCCGCCCTTCTCGCCCCCCTCCTGCACGCAGCGGCGCTCGAGGACGAGTCGATGCGGCGCGTCTTGCGATGGGTCGATCGCCACGACGGGTCCGCGGCGCTCGAGATTCTCGCGAGGCGATGCGGTGAGGACGCCGTTCCGACTGATGTCCTCGCCGGGATCGTTTCGACGGATTCGAGGGAGCAGTCGGGCATCTGGTCGACGGCGTCGGGTGTGCTCGCGGCCTACCGCTCCGAGAGCGCCCTCGCCTCGACGGAGCCGCCGTTCCTGGACGCGGCGGCGTTCTGCTCGGGGCGCCACACCCTGTACGTGTGCGCGCCCGCCGGGCGCCAACAACTGCTCGCGCCTCTCGTCGTGGGGATGATCGGCCAGATCCGCGACGCCACGTACCGCCGTTCCCTTTCCGGGCCCGGCCGAGCCCCGGTGTTGTTCGCCCTCGACGAAGTCGCCAACATCGCACCTCTCCCGGATCTTCCGGCACTCGTCACCGAAGGGCCCGGACAGGGACTCTTGACCCTTGCGTGCCTCCAGGACCTGTCCCAAGGGCGCGCACGCTGGGGTCCCGAAGCCGACGCCTTCCTCTCGATCTTCGGGACGACCGCCGTGCTCGGTGGGATCGCGGATATGCCGACGCTCGATGCGATCTCAGCACTCGGCGGTGAGCGAGAAGTGGTGAGCCGCTCGGTGAGCCGGTCGCAAGGCGCGGGCGGCGTCCAGGCGTCGGCGACGGAGTCCGCGGCGCTGCGCCGGCGCCTTCCTCCCGACGTCGTCGCCCGAGCCGCAGTGGGATGGGCACTGACCATCGACGCTCGCAATCGGATCGGGTGGGTCCGCATGACCCCCTCGCATGCGGGGCGTCACCCGCTCTCCCTCGGATTGGCGCCACCATGTGCGGTAGCGAGGCGCGATCTTCCCGTCCGTCACGGGCGGGCGGGGCCCTCCGCGACCTCCGAGCGCCGCGCCGACCGTGAGGGTCGATCACGGTGACGGGGCGCCCGAGCGGCGCACAACCGTGATCATCAACGCCCCAATACGAGCGAATCCCTTCTGACGTCGCGTCCGATCGTCAGTCCGAGGCGACGCCGCGCCTCTTCGAGCGATCGCGCCGCCGAGAGGTGGTCTGCGAGCCGGCGCGCCGGCATCGCGGCGAGATCTGACGGCGAGCCGGGTACGCCCAGTGGTTCGGACGGGTCGTCGACACCCCACCGCGAGCGGAACCGGTCGACGTCGGCCGCCGCACTGAGCCACGTCGCGAGCGCGTCGGGTCGGTCGGGCCGGGGCCCGAGGGCCACGAGGTGATGGCTGGTCGCGCAGAGCGGAGCGACGGGACGAAGGCCTTCCGCGACGCCGACACCCTCGGGCCAGGGCGCGAGCGATGCCACGCACGCGTTCACCGCGTCGGCAGCAGCTCCGAGACGCAGCGAGCCGGCCCATGCCGCGACGACATCTCGTCGTGCGGCGCCCGAACGCTCTCGGTCGTAGAGCGCAGCACGGAACCGGTGCTCGTCGACCCGCCCCGCCGGGGCGTGAACCTGCCCGGCGTCTGTCGGTCCGCCGGTGCAGGGCACCCGTGGCTGGTCGCCGTGGCGACGGCGTTCGGCGACCACGTCCAGCGAAAGGCCCGCCGCCGCGGCTCGCGCGTGCCACTCCCGCCTCAACGCCCCCAAGCTCCGCGCCGCCGTCTTGTCCTCGCAGGTGACCGCCCACGCAACCGCGCGAGCCTTCGCAGAAGACTCAGAGAATCGCGCCGAACCACCATGCGCGAAGAGATGAGCGCGGATGTCCGACTGACGCCGGGAGAACACGCCGACGAGCACCGGGTCGACGACGGCGAGCTCGTAGGCTCCGCTCCTGCGAGCGGCCCAATCGAGGCCGAAGTCGCTGACGAGGAGACGGCGGAGGTGAGCGTCATAGAGGTTGCCCGCCGCACGAGCGTGCGCATAGACACCGCGCCCGTCGATCGCCCGCCAACGCCCGTCGTGGCCGCGTGCAACGTTCGCGACCACAGCATGGCTGTGGAGGTGCGGATCCAACGTGCGGCTCGCCACGTGATCGAAGACCGCCGCGACGATTCCCCGGACCGCTTCGGGCCGGCGCTCGGCGCCGCTCATCCGGACCGAAGCCCCCTTCGCTTCCAGGTACGCGAGCGCGGCCGCGCACGCCCCTCGGTGAGCCGCGATCACCCTTTCAGCGGTGCCCTCGTCACCGAGTGCGAAGAGGACGCTCACGGACTTGGGCGCGGCGAACGTCAAGTCGTACGCGCGGACCTGGGTCGTCCGGGCAGCGAGGCCCCGACCGGTGCGCGGATGCTCTCCGCGCATCACCGAGCCGAAGGTCGCAGCGTCCGGACGTGCCAAGAGGCCGAGCTCGGCGGCCCCTCGACCGAACCAGCGGCCGGACGCGAGATCGGCAAGGTAGTACCGCCCCGCGGCATCCCTCACCGGGGCGACGCGGAGCACCGCCCTTGCCCGTATCGAGGAGCGCGGTCGAGTAGAGACTCAGTGTTCCGTATGATTTCCTATGCCATCCTCTACGTAACGCTGCAGAAGCCGACGCGCAGCCGCAGCGCCAATTCCGGCGAGGCCCTGCGGGGCCAAAACCGCGGCATGCGGGCCGGCCTGCAGGAGCAGGCGTTCGAGCCACGATCTCCCCCCGACGGGAAGGGTGACGACGGTCCCCTCCGTGCCCACCCTCCGCTCGGCCACGGGCACCGAGTCGGCGATCCAGGCTGCGTCACCGTCGAGGACCAACGTCACCATCTCGGTCCCGGGCCCCGGCACGAAGGCGTCCGCATTCTGCAGCTGCTCCCGTCCGCGACCCGAAACCCGTTCCGCAAGCCTGCGAAGCCGCCTGATCCGGTCGACGCGGAAGCGCCGGACGCCGGCCGCCCGATGACACCAGGCGTCCAGATACCAGTGGCCGTCGATGGACACGACCGCAAGGGGCTCGACGACCCGCACCGTTGTCTCATCCGCCGATGCGGAGTGGTACTCGATCTCGGCTTGCAGCGCCGAGTCGAGCGCGCTTCGGACCTCGTCGAGGCTTGGCGGCGCGTCCATGTCGATCACGAGGTCCCTGTGGTCGCCGAGCACCGCCTCCAACTTCATGAGCGCACGACCGAGAGCCCCGGCTTGGTCGGTCCCCGGCACGGCGAGGATCGTCCGGGCCGCCGCGGCCAACGCGAGGCCTTCTGCCGGCGTGAGACGGCGCGGGCGCGCGAGGTCCTTCGGCAAGAAGGCCTGAACCCGGTCGTCGCTCACGACGATCTCCAGCAGCGCGTCCGGCGTGTAGGGGGGGACGCCACAACAGGCGGCGAGCTCGAGCTCGTGGACGACGTCGGCCTCGTCGATGCCGAAACGGCGGGCGATCTCCGCGATCGGTGCCTCTCCGACCTCGGCCAGCCACGAGACGAGCGCGAGCAGTCGCCGTAGTCGAACGCTGACACCCTTCGGCGGCTGCCCGGTCCCGGCGCCGGAAGTCTTCTCCGGCGCAGTCCTCGGCTGGGCCGGCCCCTCGCCGACCTCGCCGATCGGGGGCGATCCGGCCAGCGAGTCGAGCCAGTCGACGACCGCTCGACGTGCGGGGGGTGGGCCGACCACCTCGGCATGGTCGAGGAGACCGAGAACCCACGAGCGCAAGAGCGCAAAATTCGAGACACCGAGGCGGAGCAGCACACTGCCGTCGGTGGCCCGGTCGACCACCGCGTGCTCGCCGACCTCTGCCACCACCCGCGACGCCTCGACGGCATCCACGCGCACGAGAACGTGGTCCCCGACCTCTCCCGCACCCGCCCGCCACGGTTCGATCGGGACGTCTCGGGGATCGAAACCCTGCGGCACCTGAGCGGTGCCCGGCGGGCCCGCGACCGGGTCGTCGGCGATTCGATCAACGCGGAACGTCCGCGCGGCGTCCCGTGTCCGGTCCCAGCCGACGAGGTACCAGTGGCCGCCGTGGAAGCGAAGCGCCGCGGCAGCGACCGTACGCACCTCCCCGCGATAGACGAAGCGGACCTGAGACGCTGTCCGCACCGCGACGAAGAGCGCCGGCAGCGCCGGCGGCGGGTCGAGCGACGCGATGACATTCGTCTCCGTGACACCGGTCGCGCCCAGTTTGGCGAGCGCGTCCCGACCACTAGGATCGCCCAGGTGCACGCCGGCCACGGCGAGCTGCAGAGCGGCCTGCTCGTCAGGTTCGAGGCCGAGATCGGGCAGGTAGAGGGCCGAAGAGTCGATGCGGTAACCGAACTGTTCGGGTCCATCGACCGGCTCGGCCAGGACCGGGATTCCCTCGTCACGCAGGATGCGCTTGTCGCGTTCGAACGCCTGGCGCCGGGCGGCCCGGTTCTCGGGGTAGCCGGGTACGGCACGCGCGATCTCCTCGAGCGTCTTGGGCGACACCGCGTCGAGCAGGACGAGCACGAGGTCCGTCAACCGCTCCAGGCGGTCGACGCGTTCGTCGGACACCATGTCGACAAGAGTACGGTCAGCGGCGCGGGATGAACGACGCGCTCATCGCCGCGACGGGCGCCGTCCGCGGCGCGACGCCGTTGCCGTGGACCCTTTCGGGCTTCTCGCTGCACCCTGGTGCGTGGGCAGGGGTTCTCATCCTCGCCGCGGTGTATGCCGCCGTCATCCGAAGGTCGCGCTACTCGGTCTCACCCCGCCAGGCATGGTGCTTCCTCGCTGCCCTCGGGGTTCTCCTCGTTGCGTACACCTGGCCGTTGTCGGACATGGCCGCAAGAAGCCTGCTCGTCGCGCTCGTCGTCCAGAGGCTTCTCGTGCTGCTCGCCGTTCCGCCGCTGCTCTTTGGGGGACTGCCCCGCCCGTTCGTCGCCTCGCTCACCCGGCCCGCCGCCCTCGACGCGATCGCGCGCGTGTGCAGCCGCCCGGTTCCTGCCGTGGGCATCGTCACGCTCGTCGCGGTGGGCACCCTCAGCGTGCCAGCGGTCGACGCGGCGGCGTCGTCCACCGTCGTCCGCGGTGCGCTCGACCTCGTCCTCGTGGCGGCAGGTCTCGTGTTGTGGATGCCCGTGCTCCACCCGGTTCCCGGCACGCCGCGCCTCTCGCACGTCGGCACCGCCGGGTACCTCGTGGTGCAGTCGATCCTCCCCGGATTCCTCTCGGTCGTCTGGATCTTCGCCCGCCATCCCTTGTACGCGCCCTTCAAACATCCGGGCCACGTGCTCGGACTGTCGTCGCTCTCGGACCAGCAGCTCTCGGGCTTCGTCGCAAAGTTCGCCGTGATCGCCGTCTTGTGGACGGTGGCTCTGGTCATGCTGCTCCGTGCCGAGCACGGCGCGGACGAAGGCGGCGACCCCGATCCGCTCACCTGGGCAGACGTCGAACGCCAGCTCGAGCGCGTCGAGCGACGCGAGCGACGCATGACCGAGGGCCGGGATCGACCCAGGTAGCCGTCGGGCGCCGTGCCCGGCGACCGAACCCTCAGATGCGGAAGTGGCCGAAGGAGATCGGGGGCCTTCGCAGCAGGAGCGTGGCGAAGAGCCGTTTCCCCGGGTACCCCAGCTCGACCACCGCGACGTGACCCGCTGTGCGGCCCACGTGACCCACGACCGACGTCGCGAGGTAGTCGCCCCGGAAGGCGACGAGGCAGACGTCACCGGTCCGCTTCCCGCTGCGGGTCGCGGCGTCGTAGAGCAGGCGCGCGTGCGACCGCAGGCTCGTCACGGGCACGAGCCGCACACCGTCCAGCTTCCCGTGGTGGTGGACGGCTCGGAACGCGGTCGGCAGCACGATGTAGCAGTCGCTGTTCACGGTTCCAAGCTCGCTCCGCGCTGCCGCACAACCGGCTAGGCCGACGGCCATCACGGTGCACGCGACCCCGATGCCCACCGACCGTGCAGCGCGCCGAATCCCACGGGCGGCAGTGGAGCGTGCGGGAGCGTCGCATCGGAACGGAACGGTCCCGATGGGTGGTGCGAGGTGCGTTCGCCAAGGTCGTTTCATTCGGATCCCTCCTGCTTCACCTCTGCGTCCACCGCAAGCTCTGCCGTGGGTTCCACCGTCTCGGCCCCCTCCACCTTCTCGGCGGTCACGACCGGAGCCGCAGCACCGCCGGAGGTCGCGAATTGCGCGTGCATGCCCTGCTCCTCGAGCTCGATGACGTGCGGCTCGACCGGTGCCCGGCGGGCGCTCCTCGGGTATCGCCCGCGCCGCACCGCCACGGCCAAGGCCGCCCACGACGACCAGCCCACCGCCAGGACCAGCCAGAAGCTGATGATGCGATAGACCAGGACGGCGGCGATGTCTGCGCCGGTGCCGCCGCCGAAGTACGCGAGCGCGATGGTGATGCTCCCTTCGACGGTCCCGAGCCCACCCGGCGTGATCGGGAGGTTCGCCGCGAGCTGGCCGGCGCCGTACGCGAGAAGGAGTCCTTTGAGCGGAACGGGCGAACCGGTCGCGAGGAAGGCGAAGGCGAAGCAGGTGCAGTCGAAGAGCCAGTTGCAGAACCCCCACCCGAGGGTCGAGAGCGCCTGGGGGGTGTGCAGGCGAACGACCGCCACGCGCTCGAGCAGCGCGACGACGTGTGCCTCGCGGTCACCCCGGGGTCTGCCGATGAGGCGGTGCGAGGTGTGCAACGCCCATCGCGCCACGACCGCGAGCGGACGCTCGTACACGAAGAGGACCCCGAACGCGGCGGCGATGGCGAGCACGCCGAGGACCGGAGGGATGAGGTCGAGCGTCGCCCCTTCGCCCGTCGCGAATCCGAGGCCCACCGCAGCGAGCAGGGCGAGAGACAGTGCAGCGACGACGGTCGTGCCGACCAGGGCCCACCCGGCGAGCGTGTCGTCCGCTCCCAGGCGCCGATACCACCGGAAGCCGTAGACCGCGGCCACCGCGGGCCCCCCGGGGACCGAGTTGGTCATGGCCTGCGAGGCGAGCGTCATGCCCGCGAGCGGTGCGAAGCGGGGGCGAAGGCCGCCGGCCCTCAGCAACCTGGCTTGGACCGAGACGAAGGAGAGCTCTGAAGCCGCCTCCGCGAGCACGGCGGGGATGAGCCACCACCAACGGAGGTGGTCAAGGACTGTGCCGAGGCCCGAGAGCTCCCCCTTGTGGCCGCTGACCACGTCCGCAGCGACGGCAACGAGCGCCAGCCCGATGATCCAGCGGAGCAGTGGCCAGAATCGCTTGAGCGCCGGCCACAGCGTCGCCCACGCGCCCACCGCGGGTCCGGCGCCTCCTGACACGGGAGCGTCCTTTGCTGCTGCTCGGCTCGGCGTCGTGGCCCCCGCGTCGTTCGTGCGGCCGCTGCCGCGCCACGAATGGGAACTCCCCTCGAATTGCCCGCCAGCTTATGGGCGCCGGCAACCGTTCACGGGTCACTCCCCTCGTCCGCCGGCCCCGGTGTCGTGGTCGGGCCGGCCAGGATTTTGCGGACGAAGTCCGACCAGGTCCCCCGACGCGAGCTCAGTGGATGTACTTGATGTACGTCAGCATCGGGAGGTAGAGGCTGACGATGACCGTTCCGACGACACCGCCCATGACGACGACCATGAGCGGCTCGAGGATCGAGGAGAGATTGTCAACCGTCTGGTCGACCTCGGCCTGGTAGTAGTCGGCGGCGCGCATCAACATGTCGTCGAGCGCGCCGGTCTGCTCCCCCACCTCCACCATCTGGACGATGAGCTGGGGGAAGACTTGCTCGTACGCCTTCATCGGCTCCGCGAAGGGACGGCCCTCGCGCACGGCGCGCTTGATGCTCTGGGTGGCTTTGGCCACGAGCACGTTCCCTGAGGCGCGGGCGACGATGTCCAGCGACTCCATGACGGGAACACCCGAGGACAGGAGCGACGAGGTGGTGTAGGAGAAGCGCGCCAACGCCGCCTTGTGGGCGAGCGGCCCGAAGATCGGTGGCCGCAGCTTCCAGGTGTCCCACTTCATCCTTCCGTCTTCGGTCTTGATCCACTTCCGGATCCCGATGATCACCGCGATGATCACGAACACGACGATCCCCGCCCTCCAGCTCGCGAGGGTGTTCGAGATCGTGACGACCATCTTGGTCGGTGCCGGCAGCGGCGCCTTGAGCGTCACGAACAACTTCTTGAAAACCGGGACGATGAGCACCATCATCAGCACGAAGATGATCCCGATGACCGAAAGGACGACGACCGGGTAGGCCATCGCACCGCGGATCTTCCGGGTGAGGGCGACCTGCTTCTCGAGCTGGTTGGCGATCCCCTTCAGCACCACGTCGATCGATCCGCCGACCTCACCTGCGCGGACCATCGACACGTAGAGCTCGTCGAAGACCCGCGGGCGCTTGCCGAGCGCCTCGGACAGCGAGATGCCCGATTCGACGTCGTCTCGCACGGCACGGAGAATTTCGGCGAACGCCTTGTTCTGAACCTGGGCCGAGAGCACCGACAACGCGCGGCTGATGGTAAGACCAGAGTCGATCATGGTCGCGAACTGGCGCGTGAAGACGGCGACTTCCTTGGGCTTGATCCGGTCGGTGATGCCGGGGATGCTGAGGTCGGAAAGAAGCTTCCTCCTGCTCGTGGGGGTGACCGACACCGGCAGGTACCCCATCCCGCGCAGGCGGCTGACAACCAGCGCGAGGCTGTCGCCGTCGAGCGAGCCCTCGACGAGGTTGCCGCTCCCGTCCCTGACCTTGTAATCGAAGGTCATCGTCATCGTGTTCGTCCCTCCTGTTCGCAAGCGCGCTGCGGTGCGGGAGCTCGCCTACCTGCCTTCGAGATGGTTCCGGAAGTCCTCGGGATTGCGGCACCGGTCGAGAGCGAGCGCCTCGCTGATCTTGCGCTGGCGCACGAGGACCGCCAGGCACTGGTCCATCGTCTGCATGCCGTACTGCGCACCCGTCTGCATCAGCGAATAGATCTGGTGGGTCTTCGCCGCCCGGATGAGGTTCTGGACCGCCGACGTGCAGATGAGTACCTCGCATGCGACGCAGCGTCCGTGTCCGTCAGCCGTCGGGACCAGTTGCTGGGTGACCACCCCCGCGAGCGACGCCGCAAGCTGGATCCTGATCTGCTCCTGCTGGTTGGGCGGGAAGACGTCGATGACCCTGTCGATCGTCGACGGAGCGTCCTGGGTGTGCAACGTCGCGAAGACGAGGTGACCGGTCTCCGCCGCGGTGAGCGCGGTCGAGATGGTCTCGAGGTCACGCATCTCACCGACCAGGATGACGTCTGGATCCTGACGCAGGGCCCGGCGGAGTGCCTCCGAGAACGACATGGTGTCCGAGCCGACCTCCCGTTGGGTGATGATGCAGCGCTTGTGCCTGTGCAGGAATTCGATCGGATCTTCGACGGTCACCACGTGGAGCGGTTTGTTCCGGTTGATGATGTCGATCAACGACGCCAGGGTCGTCGACTTGCCCGAGCCGGTGGGCCCGGTGACGAGCACGAGGCCCCGCCGGAGGTTGGCGAACCCTGAGACGGACTCGGGGACGCCGAGTACCGAAAAGTCGGGGATCTCCGTCGGAATGGGCCGCAGCGCCACGGCTACGGTGCCTCGCTGCAGGGCGACGTTGACACGGAATCGGCCGACGCCGGCGATCTCGTGGGAGGTGTCGAGCTCGCGTTCTGCCTCGAACACCTCTCGTTGACGCTGGGTCAGGACGCCGTAGATGAGCTCGCGCAACGTCTCGTTGTCGATGCGCCCGACCTCCTCCATCGGCCTCAGCGCGCCGTGGAGCCGGATCGTCGGGGGCATCATCGCCGTGAGGTGGAGGTCGGACGCCCCGACGCTCACGGCGTAGCGGAGCAGATCGTCGATGTGGAGCGGCATGCCATCCGTGCCGGTAGCGGTTTGGGCCGAAGCTTGGGCCGGTGCCGGGGGCGGGGGCGGTGGCACCGCGCCCGTGTGGTCCGTCTGGGGAACGCTCAGTTGCGTCATGACCATGTCACCTCTGTCGCGAATCCGTCGAGCTGCGTCATACGACCACCCGCAGCACTTCTTCCAGGGTCGTGTAGCCGGCGAGCGCCTTGATGAGCCCGTCCAGGCGAAGGGTGCGCATGCCTTGTTCGACGGCCATACGCTCCATCGCAACGATGGACTGCTGCTCGATGATCATGCGCTCGATCTCCTCGGTCATCGGCATGACCTCGCAGAGGATCATCCGGCCGTAGTAACCGGTGTGCGAGCAGGTCCGGCATCCGTTGGCGCGCCAGAGGGAGGAGGTGTCGAGCTCCTCCAGGTCCGACTCCTTGTAGCCGGCGGCGAGGAAGTCTGCGGTCGACGCGTCGAACGGCGTCTTGCACTTCGTGCAGAGCACGCGGGCCAGTCGCTGGGTGAGCACGCCGGTCACCGCAGAGGTGACGAGGAACGGTTCGATCCCCATCTCGGTGAGCCGGAGCGGGGTGCTCGCCGCGGTGTTGGTGTGGAGCGTGGTGAGCACGAGGTGGCCCGACAACGCCGCCTCCATCGCGATCGTGGCGGTCTCGATGTCTCGGATCTCACCGACGAGGATGATGTCCGGGTCGGCTCGGAGGATCGACCGGAGGGCCGTCGAGAACTGGAGCCCGACCTTCTGGTTGATCTGGACCTGGGTGATTCCCTCGATTTGGTACTCGACCGGGTCCTCGACGGTGACGACGGACTTCTCCTTGTTCATCACCTGCTGGAGCGTCCCGTACAGGGTCGTCGTTTTTCCCGCGCCGGTCGGCCCGGTGACAAGGATCACGCCGTAGGGTTGGCCGTACGACACGGCGTAGCGCTCCATCGTGTCGGTGAGGAACCCGAGCTCCGAAAGCTGCCGGATGCTCGCCGACTTGTCGAGCAGCCGCATGACGCAGGTCTCGCCGTAGAGCGAGGGCAGGATCGCCAGGCGCAGGTCGATCTGCCGATCGCCGACCGACACTGAGACGCGGCCCTCCTGGGGCACGCGGTGCTCGGTGATGTCCATCTCGCCCAGGACCTTGAGCCGGCTGATCACAGCGGCGTGGATGGCCGGCGACGCGGAGCTCGCGTCGTGCATGACGCCGTCGATGCGGAAACGGATCCGCATGCGCCTCGGTGTGGGCTCGATGTGGATGTCCGAAGCCCGCTCGTTGAGCGCCTGGAGGATGAGCAGGTTCACGTACCGGACGATCGGGGCGTCCTCCACGACAGAGTGGAGGCTCTCGATCTCGAAGCCGGCTCCGGCCTCCACACCGAGCGTCCCTTCCGCGCTCTGGGCCGCCTCTTGGACGTCCGTGCCCGACTCGTTCATCCGGCGGAGGTGACCGTCGATCTGCGAGCGGAGTGCGACGACGGGCGTGAAGTTCCGTCCCATGATGGTCCGGAGGTCGTCCATGGCGAAGACGTCGGTGGGGTTCGCCATAGCGACGATCGGGACGCCGTCCTCGACGCCGATGGGCAGGACCATATGCCGACGCGCGACCGCGTCGGGGACGAGCGCGGCGACGGTCGGGTCGACGGGGACCGCCGTGAGGTCGACGAACTCGAGGCCCATCTCCTGGGCCATCGCGCGGACGAGATCCTCCTCGGTCACGAGGTTCTCGCGTTGCAGGTAGCGCGACAGCGACTCACCGAGGGCCTTGTGGTCCCGGAGCGCTCTCACCATGTCGTCGAAGGACACCCTCCCCGAAGCGACGAGCACGCGGGCGAGGGCCGGCCACTGCGTGCTCTCGGCACTCTCGGCGTCGCCTGCCTCACCGCCGGGGGAGCCTTTGCCGGGCGGCGGTAGAGGCGGCGACGCTTCACCGGGCGGTGCGATGACGCTGCCCAGTGAGCTGGCGTCCGCGGGACTCCCGGTGTCTTCGCGGACTGCACGATCGGGGACGACTGTTGGTGCGGCCTCCGGCGCGTCGGGCGTCTGGACCGCGGCGCCCGGATCGCGTGGCGATGGGTGCTCCGGTGCAGCCGGCGTTTTGGGTGGAGCGGGGACCGGTGGGGCCGCAACGGAGCCCGTCACCGGCGCCACCTCGCCCGCTTCGAGAGCAGGAGCGGCGGTCGCGGCGACCTTTCCTCGGGCATGCCGGGGAGTCGCGACGCCCGCTTGCGACCCGTTGACCGACGCAGCCTCGGGGGAACCCGGCGTGACGTCGGCGGGCTCGGGGGACGGCCTGACGTCGAGAGCCGCGGACTTGCCCGCCTGAGAGCCGGCTCCGCGGCGCTTTCCGGGATCGCGTTCCCCGCTCTCTGTTTGGGAGGGGCCGGATTCCTCGGCACTGACCTCATCGGCGTCGGCGGCGCGGGCGCGGTCCGCAGCGACCTCCGGAGCGATGTCGCTCGACCGCGCCGCTTCGCTTTGATCGAACTCTGGCTCGATCAGTTGAGCTGCGGCGTGTCCGTTCGTGGGTTGGTCCACGGGCGCTGGAGGGAGAAATTCGGTCGGGTCAGGGGCCGCCAGCACGTCGCGGAGGGACTCTTCGAGAGTGGAAGGGGCGCCCAGCGACTCCTCGTCCGACCCACGCCGGCCGCCGCGACCGGATCCGACGTCGCCGTAGATCCGTGCGATCGCAGCCGAAACCTGGCCGGCCGGCGCGACGACCGTGAAGATGTCGCCCCCCGTCGCGGTCCGAAGCGCCTCCATCGTGAGGTCGTCCGGAGGGCTCGAGACGGCGACGACCGTGACCGTGCCGCGATGCTCGATGGGGACGGCTCGCTCACGCCGCGCCGTCTCCTCCGGCAGCAGGCCGGCCGCTTCTGGACTGAATTCCGTGCGCGAAAGATCGACGTAGAACAGCCCGAACTGCCCGGACTCCACTCGTGCCGACTCGGCGGCTTCCCCAGTCATTCCCCTGTCCCCGGCCGATGCCGAGCGTCGCGGGGATGTGCGAGCGGCACAAGGAGGAAACGCTCACGCGGTGACTTCCACCACGCCCCTTTACGGACGCGTCATCCCCTCGTCCTTGCCCATCCCCAGCGGCGCTCGGACAGAGCGACGTACCTGCACAGCGTACTCCTGTTTTTCACGCCGCGGGCAAGTGTTCTCCAAGTTCCCACCTACCTGGGGTAATAGAGTCCGCCGCAGTGGGGACCAGCGGGGCCGCGGAGACGTTCCTCATCCTCGCGAGCGGCCTCGTCGGCCTCGTGGTGGGTTCCTTCCTCAACGTGGTCATTTACCGCCTTCCGCTGGGGCTTTCCCTGGTACGGCCCCCGTCGCGCTGCCCGGCGTGCGAGACCCGGCTGACGGCGTTGGACATGGTCCCCGTCGTTTCCTGGCTGGTGCTGCGGGGCCGCTGCAGGCACTGCGGGGCCCGGATCGCCCCGCGTTACCCGCTGGTCGAGCTTGCGACCGGGGTCGTCTTCGCCGGCACCGCCGCTGCTCTCGGCAGGACTTGGCCCCTCGTCCCGGTTCTCGTCCTTGCCGCCTGCGCGCTGTCCGGCGCGGTCCTCGACGCGGACGGCGCCGACCTTCCCCGCCTCCTGACCACGATCGCGGCCGTGGCTGCCTTCGCGCTGCTGCCCATCGCAGCCGTTCTGGGAGACGACGCACGCATCGGATGGGGCGCGCTTGGCGCCGCCCTGACCGCCGTCGCCGCGTTCGCCGTCGACCGTGCGAGCGGTCCACACCGTCTCCGGCGAGTCGTGCTCCTCGCCGCCGTCGGTGGTGTCGCCGGCGTACTGTGGCCAGGAGGCGGCCCGTTCGCTGCGGCGTGGGTCGTCGTGGCCAGCGCCGCGACGGTGATGGGCGCCATCCGTCGGGCGCCACTCGCCCTCCTGATCGGGGGGTCCTACGCCGCGGTGCTCGCGTCGGCGGTGATCGGGCATCACTGAGCGCGACGGTGCCGCGCCCGAGGGCGGCCCGTCTCCGCCGGGTCGACGAACGGGATCGACCCCGAGTGTCAGAAGGTCGTCAGCCCTGCCCGGTTCTCACGAGCCCGCGGCGCTCCAAACTGATCCGAAGGTCGTGCGGATTGCTTGCCGAGTCCAAGGCCTCGTCGAGGGTGATGAGCCCGGACTCCAGGTGCCCAGCCAGGCTCTGGTCGAACGTCTGCATCCCGTAGTAGGCGCCCTCCGCCACGATCTCCGCGATGTCCGAGGTGCGCTCCCTGTCCTCGATGCACTCCCGGATCCGGCCGTTGACGAGCATGACCTCGACGGCGGGTAGGCGACCGTTGCCGTCGGCACGGCGAACCAGACGCTGTGCGATCGTCCCCCGCAGCGCTCCGCCGAGCGACGCGCGCACCTGGTTCTGCTGGTGCGGCGGAAAGAAGTCCACGATGCGGGTGATCGTCTCGGTGGCGTCGATCGTGTGGAGCGTCGAGAGAACAAGGTGCCCCGTCTCAGCGGCGGTGAGGGCGGTCGACGCCGTCTCGAGATCCCGCATCTCGCCGACGAGGATCACGTCCGGGTCCTGCCGAAGGACGACGCGCATGGCGGAGGCGAACGAGTCAGTGTCGAAGCCGACTTCCCGCTGCCCGATCGACGCGAGGACGTCGGTGTGCAGGTACTCGATCGGGTCCTCGATCGTGATGATGTGACAGGGACGCGTACGGTTGATGTGGTCGATCATCGCGGCGAGGGTCGTGGTCTTGCCTGATCCGGTGGGTCCGGTTACGAGCACGAGACCCCGGTGCTCGTCTGCAAGCTTCAGGACCGAAGGGGGCAGGAAGAGCTCGTCGGCGGAGCCGGGCACGGATCGGACGCGCCGGAAGGCGAGGGCCACCGAGCTCCGTTGGTAGTACGCGTTGACCCGGTAACGCCCGACACCGGGGACCGAGTACGCGAAGTCGGCTTCGCGACGACGCTCGAAGATCGATGCGATCTCCGCCGGCATGATCGCCCGTGCGAGGGCATAGGTGTCGGTCTGTGAGAGCGTCGACTCCTCGGGCATCAGGCGCAGGTCGCCGTTGATGCGCACGCGAGGCGCCGTTCCCGCCTTCAGGTGCAGGTCAGAGGCCTCCCATTGCCCGAGCAACGCGAGGAGCCGGTCGAGTTCCTGTCGGTCCACCGCGCGAAAGCCTATTGCGCGGCGGGGTGGTTGTTTGGCGCGACGACCCGCGGATCGGACCGGGCGTTGGTCGACGCTGCTCGGATCAGCGTCCGATCAACTCAGCGCGGCGGTGCGCAATTCGTCGATCGACAGCTCTGCGGTCGCCTCACCGCCGCATTGCGGACAGTGCTCCACGTGCCGCCAGGACCGAAGGAGGCGCGTGCCCTCACGGTTCAGGAGCACGACGAAGGACTCCGAGTAGGGGTCCATTTCGAGCCCGTAGTAGGGCCGCCACGCCGTGGAGGCCTGCCGGGCATCGAGGTCGAGGCCCTTCAGGATCCGGCGGAACCGCATGCGCTCGGGGTCGAAGATCCACGTGCTGTGGCAGGACTCGACCACGAGCGGCGCGTCACGAGTGCATCCGCTCACACGCACATCATTCCCTCGGGTCATGAGGATTAGCTATGACCGCCATTGCAGTTTCATGACGATCTGGGTTGTCCCTGGTGAGGGGCCGGAAGGCGTTCACATCGGTCCGGCGTCGTGCTTCCGACCACGGAGCGTCTCGCGCTTCGAGATGAGGACCTGCAGGGCCCTGGCCAGAATCGGCCTGGTCTCCGCGGGGTCGATGACGTCATCGACGTATCCCCGCTCCGCGGCCGCCCACGGCGTGAGGTGGAGCTCCCGGTACTCCTCCTCACGGGACCTGCGATCTTCTTCGGACGCACGGCGATGGAGGATCCGGGCGGCGCCCGGAGCGCCCATCACCGCGATTTCGGCCTGTGGCCAAGCGAAGCACAGGTCGTTGCCCAGCCCCTTGGAGTCCATGACGATGTAGGCGCCCCCGAAGGCCTTGCGCACGATGACCGAGATCCGGGGGACGGTCGCTTCCGCGTATGCGAATGCGAGCTCGGCCCCGTGCCGGATCATGCCTCGCCACTCCAGATCCTTTCCGGGAAGGAATCCGGGGGTGTCGACGAAGGTGAGGATCGGCAAGTTGAACCCGTCGCACAATCGGACGAACCGGGCGCCTTTCTGCGACGCCGCGATGTCGAGCGTGCCCGCGAGCGAACGCGGCTGGTTGGCGACGATGCCGATGGCCCGGCTGCCGACCCTCGCGAACGCGGTCACGAGTTGGGGAGCCCAACGGGGCCACAGCTCGCAGACAACCCCGTCGTCGACGACGAAGCGGGCGACGTCCCGCACGTCGTAGGACGCTCGTTCGGCGGTCGGGACGGCCTCGCGCAGCTCGGGACTGCTGCGGTCGAGAGGGTCGTCCGTCGAGCCGAGGGGAGGTTCTGCATCCGCATGGTCGGGAAGGAATCCGATCAACTCGGCCAACGTCTCTCGGGGGTCGTCGGACTCCACCGCGCAGAGTCCGCTCGCGGTGGCGTGCACGGCGGTGCCCCCGAGGGCCTGTGGACTCACAGAGACCCCCGTGAAGGCCTGGACCATCTGGGGTCCCGAGACGAAGGCCACGGCCTCGGGCGTCATGACCACAAGATCGCTCAGGCCAAGAAGAAGCGCCGGCCCCGAGACGACCGGGCCCACGGCCGCGGTGAGCACCGGGACGATGCCCGAACAAGCCTGCACGGCAGCAGCTGCACCTCCCCACCCATGAAGCGATTCGAGTCCCATCGACACGTCGGCTCCGCTCGATGCCAGCTCGACCCACAACGGCACCCGCAATTCGCGCGCCAGGGCTGCGGCCCGCTCGAGCGTCTCGCCGTCCTGACGCGCGATGGCTCCTCTCCGTCGCTCGGAGGAGGTTCTCGCGACGACGACGCGACGCCCGTCAATGTTCACGATCGAAGCCGCGACCGTCCCTTCGACTCCGGCACGAACCGGAATCGCTGCGTCGCCTGGTGCTCGGCTGCCCCCGGTCTTGGCACGGGGCTCGTTCGTTCGCGCGGGCGACGTCACCGTCCGCGCATGTTAGAGGTCGGAGGGCGGAAACATCCTGGGTTGGCTTCCTGACCCTCGACCTTTCGCCGGCACCCGGCGTGCGCTACACTCACCCCAAGGGATCCACCGCCAACTGGGGAGGCGGACTGCTGACGACGCCGGAGTGCGCCGGTCGGCGGAGCAAGGGGAGCATGGGGATGGGTGAGCGCATCGTTGGGCTCGACATTGGCACGAGCGCGCTTCGGGCGGTGGAATTGGTCGTCGACGGCGACCGCCAGCCGGTGCTCGAAGCGTACGGCCAGGTTGGGTTGCCACACGGAGTCATCGTCGACGGGGAGGTCCGCGACCACAGCCAGGTTGCCGCGGCACTGCGTCGCCTCTGGCACAAGGGCGGGTTCAAGACCACGCGGGTCCGTCTCGGCGTCGCGGGACTCCGCGCGATCACGCGCGAGCTGGAGCTACCTCAGCTCCCCCCCGAAGAGATCGACGCGGCCGTCGCGCTCCAAGCAGAAGAGATCGTGCCGTTCCCGTTGGAACAGGCCTCGATCTCCTCGAGCGTCGTCTCGAAGACGGTGGACGCTGAGGGCAAGCCGCAACTCCGTGTCCTCGTCGCTGCCGCCCACCGCGACCTCGTCCACGGGGTGGTCGCCGCGGTGGAGGAAGCGGGGCTCGAGCCTGAGACCGTGGACCTGCAATCCGCGGCTCTCTCCCGTGCGTTCACCCTCCCGGGAGGTTCCTCCGAGCCGGAGGCCGTCGTCTCGATCGGCGCCGGGCTCACCCACGTGGTCGTCCACCACGGCGGCACGCTCGAATTCGTGCGCACGATCGACATCGGCGGCGATACGGTCACCCAGGCGCTTGCCGCCGCCCTCGACCTGCCCGTCATCGACGCGGAGATCACGAAGCGCCAACTCGACCTGCCGGGCGAGCACGACCCCGCCTCAATCTCCACGGTCAACCAGATCATCGGAGACCTGGTAACCGAGGTGCAGAACTCGATCCGCTACTACACCTCGATCCCCGGCAACGAGGCTCTGGGGCGGGTGCTCGTGACGGGTGGCGGGGCGCGCACGCCGGGCCTCCTCGCAGAGCTCCAGCGCCGGATCGATCTGCCGGTGCTCGAGGCTGCGCCTCTCTCCTTTGTGACAGCCCGCCGCCTGCGTGTGAGCGCGACGGATGCGGAGAACATCAACTCGACGGTTGCGGTCCCGATCGGGCTCGCCTTGAACGGTCCGGCCCGGACCCGATTCGACCTCATGCCCGTCGAGATCATGGAGCGGCGGGCAGCGCGCCGCGTTCGCCGGAAGCTGGTCCTGGTCGCGGTGGCTATCGGTGTCCTGCTGCTGGCGGCTTCTGCGTGGCGTGTGCTCGCGATCCGTTCCGCAGAGCACCAGGTGGCCATTCTGCGCTCGACCGTGCACACCATTCAGACCGTCGAGTTGCCCAAGTACGACAAGGCCGTGAGGCTCACCAATGAGGTGAGCCGGCTCCAGAACCAGGAAAAACCGCTCGTCGCGAAGGAGGTGGACTGGCTCACAGTTCTAAACCAGTTCACACAATTCATGCCGTCGGGCGCGTCGTTGAGCAGCATCAGTCTCACTGCGCTCACACCGACCGGCGGTCCCAGCTCGGGCGCTCAAAGCGCGGGCGGATCGTCAGCTCCGATCGGCAACGGCACCGGGACCGTGACCACCCAGAGCCTCACACAGGTCACGCAGTTCGGTCTCGCGATGGAGCGATCGCATGCCCTCTCCGATGTCACGCTTAGCGGCTCGATCGCCTCGTCGAGTTCGGGGGTCACGTTCCCGATCGGCTTCACAATCACGCCCAATGCGCACACCCAGCGGCTTGGACGCTTCGAACGGAGAATCCCATGAGCAACACCACGCGAAACCTGGCGGCCCTTCGGCGTCCCGCGTTCGTTATCACCGCGGCTGCCGTTGTCGTCGTTGTCCTCGTTTGGTTGTTCGTCTTCTTCATTCCCCAGTCGCACAAACTGACCTCTCTCGGCGCGGAACGGGTGTCGCTGAACGCCCTGATCACAAAGGACAACGCGAAGCTCCAGACGTTGCGAGAAGAGACTCATCATGTGGGCCAGATCCAGGCTATGGACAACACGTTGACCGGATACGTCCCGCGCACCGAAGAGGTCTACACATACGTGCACACGCTGTCCGCAGCGGCCAAGTCGAGCGGCGTGTCGATCACATCGCTCGGCCCAGGAGCCCTCGCAGCCGTACCGGGCACGC
>Ga0209579_10000856_pt1 | contig 27260 bp, 26 predicted proteins | sample Coa_R1_2_FD_187152 | JGI IMG/M metagenome (GOLD analysis project Ga0209579, IMG submission 187152) | Surface soil microbial communities from Centralia Pennsylvania, which are recovering from an underground coalmine fire - Coalmine... | ecosystem: Environmental > Terrestrial > Soil >... | reverse complement strand
CTTGGCTTTGAACGTGGCTGAATGGTTACGGCGGGGTCGTTTCATCTCTCCTGCTCCTCGGCGACAATGTCGCCATTAGAGCAGAGCTACCACTTATCCGACTGTCCGATTTCCTGGAGCCACTTCTGAGAGCCTCGGTTGTCAAGTCGCCAACTCGCTTCCGCATGTGCTCGGCGGACTCCGCCAAGAATCCGCCAGTGCCACAGCAAGGATCGCAGATCGTTTGTCCGATACGTGGATCCACGACCCGTACCATCGCCCGGATCAACTCACGCGGCGTATAGAACTGTCCGCCGTCCGAGTTCTTCTCGCCCATTTTCAGCAGTAGACCCTCGTACACCTGAGACAGCATGAACTGATGTTGCGGGTCGGCGCCGGCCAAGTGGAGCGCATGCACGCGGTCCAGCACGTCAGCGAAGTTGCTCTCGGTGTCTATGCCGACCTGTTTTATGGGCGAGATAATCTCGCTGATGACCCGCTGCTTCGCAGTCGCGCCCGGCCCGTCGCGCAGTTCCCGCAGATGCGGAAGCAAATCCCCATTAACAAAGGCGAAGTAATCGCCGCGTTTCCCTTCCTGCAATTGGCGGCGCTTCCAGCCCAGAGGTGTCCCATCTGCGGTCATTGGTCCGTCAAGTCTGTCGGACCAAGGCGCCGCCCAATCCTGCCAGCGATACGGAGACGCTAAGGAAGGCACGTAAGAGAGACCAAGCGCTTCCGCTTCCTCGCGGTCAATGGCTTCCTGCTCGTCCAGAACACGTAGAAACAGAACCCACGTTAGCTCCGGGACGTAGCGTAAGGCGCTACCGACGCCGGCGCTGCGCAGTACGTCGCAAATCTGCCAGACAGCCTGATTGAGCGCCTGCGGACCGGAGAGTCCCGTGGCGGCTTGGCTGTTTCCATTCCTTGCCGTCTTGTGAGTTCGGGGCACCGTCTCAGGACGTGGGGAAGGTGGCGGCCATCAGTCGCGCTGGCAGTTGCTCAAGATCGGCGAGGCGAGATTTGAGGCTTCCTTGCAGCAAATCGGCCGCCTCCAAGCGCTCGCGCAGCACGCGCGCAATGTGCCGTTGTTGACCTATGTCAGGAGCACAGATCTGAAAAGACTCGATCGTAGGCATGTAGATCGTCTTGTGAATCGCTCCGCTGCCGAGTTCCCTTACGTACTCATGCGACGCCATGAACGCATACATCAGAAAATCTGCATCAAGCCTTTCCGGATCGCAGACCCAATTGCAAAAGTCCTGACTAGTCGCCATGGGCCTGCCCAGAATCGTCACGAAGCCTATAGAAGCTGTGCGCGAGAGACATACGGTGCCGACCGGGAGGAGTCGCGCCGAAGAGTTCGCAAGGCCGGCGTCGTTTGTGCACTCCATTGTTTCGTAGGCGTACTTGCCGTGCAACTTGCGAATATCCGGCAGCGCAAGCCACGGCACGCTGCCACCCCACCACTCCGGATGGCGGCGGCTCGGCGTATGGCCAGACTCGAGGCGCGCAAGGTCTGAGAGGCGATGCCAGATCCAATCATGCATCTGCGTCTGCTGCTTCGCGTTGGCAGATATGGGGACGACCGGAAAGCACTCCCTCAACACACACGCTCGACAACGATCTGCAAGCTCGATCTGATCAGCAGCAAATCGCGCCGCTTCTCGGGCGCAGTCTAAGGAAACGCCGAGGCGCTGGGCCAGCGCACGCTGATGCTCGACGCTTGGAAGCAGCACAGGAATGGTTAACACCGCGGCTTGGGAGATGTTGCGCATCGAGGAGCTCGTACCTCCCGCGTTTGCCTCGATGTGTGCACGTGCCGAAGGACTCCTTAAGGCGAATAGCAGGTATTCTGGGAGCGCGCGGTCAAGGTTCACGACAAGGCGCAGGAGTTTGTCCGATAAGAAGCGATTTGGATGATCGCGGTCGGAAATCGCAACCGCCCCCGTAAGCTCGCTCGTGTTGGCACGAGAAAAAAGTAAGTCGCCTCTTCGGACCCTGTAGCTCTCCTGAGGCGAGTACGTCGGTGGAACCGCTTTCGCTGCGGTCGGATCAAAGACGCCCCAGGAAACAGCACTCACTTTCAGAATGCCTGGCTCGGTGGGTTCTGCCTGACGCTCAAGCGTTTGGATGCTCTTCCCGGCTTCGATTCCAAGAAGTATGTCTCCAAGGTCGACCTTGAGCGCGTTCATGCGGAAAACAACCGGGTCTTTGTTTCATGCAACGCATCCGATGGCCTACCCAGCGGCCGCAACACCGCTAGCCCACCTGCTGATTGAATAGCTGGAATTCGCCAGATTTCCCTGCTTTCAAGGGCGTCAGTTCCGCTTCGCTCGAACTGTCCGGTAATGCCTAGGATCACTGCTTTGGCGGGTGATGGCATCCCATCCAACCATGCTTCGTTCTTGAAGCGGAACGCTAGACTCCGGTCGAGCCGCTTTCGCGGCTTGATGGCGTAGCCGAGTTCGGCGAGGACGTCATAGAGGTCGTAGTCCTGCTTGGCATCCACCATCTGAATCATCGTGGGAGAGCCGTGAGCTGACACGAGCGCGGACATCAGCTCGTGACGCTCCATCGGCGTTATCCAGCGTTCGCGGAATTGCGCTAGGTTGGTAGCCTCGCTCTTCAGCCGATTGGCCAGATTGCGCTTGTACTCTGCGTACTCGATGGGGGCGAGTTTGCCGTTCTTCTCGCCCAGAACGAAATGGCCACCGCGCTTCACGCTCACGGTGAAGCCGCCAGCAACCAGCGTAGGCTCGCTGTCATCGCCGTCGTCACCACTGCCAGTGCCGCCGCGCGGCGGCGGTGTGATGAAGTCTTTGCCGAACAGCCTAATCATGTTGGTGTAGTCGTAAAGCCGGAACATCAGTTTGCCGCTGGACTCATCGATGCGAGTGCCGCGACCTACCATCTGGTGGAAGACGATGGCGGACTCCAAGTAGCGGAAGAAAACAACGTTGCGTACGCACGGTACATCCACGCCGGTTGAGAGAAGATCCACGGTAGTGGCCACAAACCACGACGACGTGGTGCCGCGCAGGTCTTCGACCATCCTATTGCCCTCGCTCAGCGAGGTGCATTTGAAGGCGTAGGGCTCCGCCCGCGCTCTGCCGTTTGCCTTGCACCAGTCCGCGTAGCGGTTGTTCAGGTGGGAGGCGACGCGGTCGGCATGGGCATCTGCAGCACAAAACACAATCGTCTTCTGCTCCGGGCCGCCAGTCTCCAACAGGTACTGGAACAGGTCGTCGCTCATCGCGATGACGCGTTCGGGAATCTGGAGCTTGGCGTCGTAGTCCTTGGCGCTGTACAGATCCCGAACCTCATGCTTCTCAGCGCGCTTACCGGTGTCAACCCGCTTGGCCTTGTGCTCCAGAACCTCCTTTTTGACCAGCGACTTCTCGTCGATGCTGACGCGCCCCTGCTTGATCTCGCAGGGTGCAAGGTAGCCGTCTTCGATGCCCTGGGCCAGTGAGTACTCGTACACCGGCTCGCCGAAGTGGTGGAGATTGTCGGCGGAGATCTTCTCGTCCTCCCTTGAGCCCGTGAGCTGGCGCGGCGTGGCAGTCAGGCCGATCTGGAAGGCGTCCGGGTTACGTGTGAGTACCTCTGACCAGGTACCCCACGCGGACCTATGGCACTCGTCGATAATAATGTGGCTGAAGTGATTCTTGGGATAGTGCTTGCGCAGGAACGACGCGTCGCCGGTCTCATGAATGCCCAACGATTGGTACGTCGCGATGTGGATGCGAGCATTCTTGGCGACGTTGTTGCCCTCGGCATCCTCGCCGACGATCTTGGCGTCGGCGCCAAACACGTTATGGAAGCGAGTCCGCGCCTGGTCGCGAAGCTCCTCGCGGTCTACGAGAAATAAGGCCCGCTTAAGTTGCCCAGCGTCGGACAGGCGCTGCAGGATGCCGACTGCGATGCTCGTCTTGCCAGCCCCGGTCGCCAGGGACAGAAGCGCGCGGTTTCGCTCCTTGCCAGCCTGAGCAAGCGCAACTCGCTCCAAAACAGCACGAATGGCGGCGTCCTGGTAGTACCGTGGCCGATCGCCAGCGATGCTGTAAGCGGTCAGCAATGGGCTTACTGCAGCCGCCGTGGGGTCGAGTCCGGTAGCAGCGAACCACCGCTGACGTAGGTCGGATGGCGCAGGAAACTCGGATATTGGCCTCGGGTCGGTGGTCTTCCCAGTCGTCGTGTCGTACTCGACGAACATATGGCCGTTTGTCGAATAGACGAACTTGACCGCGTGACGCCGGGCGTACTCCTTGACCTGTTCCAAGCCCTGAGTGGGTGGCAATTTCTCTTTCTTCGCCTCGACAAAAGCGAGCGTCAAGGGTTGCTCGTGCTCGCCGCAGTACATACGGAGCAGGTAGTCCACGCGGCCGCGCCCGCGCTTAAGTGGCTTGCCGTCCAGGATGTCGATTCGAACGGCGCTTTGCTCGCGGTGGATCTCACCATGGCTGTCCCGCTGCTCAGCGTTGACGATCTCAATCCACTGGCGAGAATGCAGCGCCGGATCGATCAGCTTGGCGCGCGTGTCGGCTTCGTTGTACCCGAGCATGATTATTAGAGCTTCAGGATCGTCACCATTTGCCGCGCGGTAACGACGCGTGTCTTGTCGTATTTCCGAAGAGCCAATACACCGGCTTTGTCACCGGTAACTAGGTAATCTGCTTTCCCTGCCTCAGCCATGGCAAAGAGGTAGTCATCGTGTGGATCGCGGGATACCGTCGCAGCAGGCAGCATTTCGAGAACGACCGCCAAAGCCCGAACAGCGTTCACGAGTCTCCCCGCCTGTGCCGGGTTGATCCGAGCCCTGATCGCGGGATATCGCGTAACACGCGAAAACTCGTCGAGCTGCGTTGCGCTGGTGACCAATGTAAAGCGGTCGTTCAGAAATGCCTCGAAAAGTTGATGAGGCGGGCCAGTTGGCGCCATGAGCGCGGCGAGTAGCACGTTCGTATCCAAGATGACTCGCATCGCCCGCGTTTTACTGGATTACGGGGCGGAGTGGTTGCGAGGCAGGCAGCATCAGCCGAACATGAGCGTACTTGGTCGACATCGCTACCTCCGTAGACAGGCTGACAGCCGTACCGAAGTTAATCCGCCGTCCATCGCGCAGCCAAAGCGTTAGCTGGCACACGAAGTAGCTCCTCCAACGCTTTGCCGTTCGGAAAGCTTGGAAGCATGCCAGCGATGGTTCCTGCGACGAGCTGCTCCCCTTGGACGCTTGCGAGACTCTTTAGCCAATTCTGAGGACTGAAGACGCGACCGCTCACCTGAGCATTGTTAAGAGCGGCTTGCATCGCATTTTCAAGGCACGTTGCAGCAAGGGGAAGAACCTCACCTGGTTGTTGCGCTGCCTTCAGCGTCGCAGCAGGAACAACGACGCTCGCCGGATTCTTGTTTACGCTCGCAATGATTGCTGAGATGGCGAATAGGAGGTGATATTTCACGTAGGCCCGACCAGCCTTAAGGGCGTCATTGAGAGTCAGGTTCGCCCATGCCTCGTCGATGGCCAGCAGCCATGCGTTAAGGGCAAAGACTCCTGCCGGGTCGTAGCCCGTGTGAAACAACGTTTTGTAGTACTCGTCAAACAGCTTCTTCTCGTTGTAAGAGATGTTCGGCCTCTGGCAGTGCCATGCCATCAGCATCTTGGCCAAGACGGCTGCGTCCACGGTCTTCTTGATGTCGCGATCAGCAGGTCGCTCTTCTCCACGTTTGGTAATGAAATACCCGTCTGGATACCTTGCTTCGTACGCCCGCTTCAGACCCATCAAAATCTTGTCGTTGCTTCGGAGGTCGCGGGGCTTCACTGCGCTCTGCGTATTCGTGTTGATACTGATTCGATCAGCGAGCGCGCGATCAGGTATCTCATAGAGTCGAAAGAGCATGGCGGCTTCCTTCGCCGGGTCGGAGCGAACCCGCTCAGATGCTGCATACACTGTCGAAAGTGACTGACATCCGTTAACGACGCTGAGCCCCTTCACCGAGAGAGACTTGCGATCAGCGGCAATCCGGAGCTCGTTACAGATCGCGGTAAGGCCGTTGTGATAGAAGAAGAAGTCTTTGACGCGTTCGCCGTTGATCGTCGTGCGGAGCGCTCGGTTTACCTTATTGTTCGGCCCCAGTGACTGGCGGACGTTCTTTCGAAAAAGGCGCCCGTCGGCAATTCCGGGAAGCTTCAAACACTCACGGAGCGGCAGGGCTGTCAGAACCGTCTGTGCATTGGCGACGGTAGCAACGAGGGTCCGGTCGGGGTCTACCGCAATGACATGATCCAGTGAAGGCAGCTCCGTGGCCTCTGCTTCTGCGAGGCGCGTCTCAAGCGTGTCTTCGTCGACGAGCTGCAGCGAAGCCGAAAGATCCTCGGATTCCTCGAGTTTGTCGGCAAACGCTTTGAGATCGGCTTTTGCCGCGTCTGTTAACGCGCCGGTGGTGAGCAGTTCGAAGACTACCTCGTAGTCGTCTTCCAGCGCTTTTCTCACCGCCTCTAGTTTGAGCTTCAGACGCTCATTGCAGTCCTTTTGCAGGGCAGGGAGGTCCTGGAGACGGAGCCACGCACCTAGGACCTCTCGGAGCGGTTCGCCATCCACTGACGCAGAAGTGATGAACTTCCCCTGGATGATCAGAATCCGGCGCTCCTCGTCGTCGACAATTACGGCGTCCATCTGCTTGTCGTCTGCGCCGTCCGTTATGTCATCCTTGGTGGCAACTGGATCGCGCAGAAGCACCCGGCGGAGATACCAGGCAACGAAGCGCTGTCCGTCATTTGAAAAGTTCTGTTGGTAGTACGGAACGCTGGCGATCTCCTGCCGGATCTGTGCGACGATCATGCCCATTCTCCCTCTCCTTTTCTTTTGCGCCTCTCGCGTGCAAGCTCTGCGACAGAATTTAACGACACGAGCCGTTCATGCCTCAGTAGCGAGGTCGGCGGCTCGCTCGGCAAACTTGCTCAATGCCTCAGCTTGAGGAACGGTTCAAATTTTCGCTCCATTACCCGGAGTTGCTCCGTTAGCCATTCCTTGACTTCGCGCTGCCTCTGCACGTTCTTCGTGCGCGTCTCTCCAACAGGCTCACCCTCAAGTTCTGCTTGCAACGCACCCAGGTCGCAGACCTTGCTCCAGATTTCTTTATCTAAGTATTCGACGATAGCTTGGTCGAAGAGCCAAACCGCACCGCGAGTACCCGACAGGTATTTGAATTCGCGCTCCCCGGATGTCCTACCCGAGGTCATTATTGAGGAGATAAAGTCGCGTGCCGCCTCGTAGACCTGCAGTCTTCGCTCGAACAGATCGAGCTTCAGTTTGTTCTGAGCTGTTTTCCATTGGCGGTAAGCGATAAATAGCGCGAACAGTGCCACGACTGGCGTCAACAGCGCTGCTAGAACTGAAGTCCAGTGCACAGCGCCCATTGCTGCTAACGAGTTTTTACCGGCGCGCGCGTTACTGCGCTCGCCTCCTTCCGTACGGCGGCGACGGCCTCGTCGATCAACGCTTGGAGCTGAGCATCGGTCAAGTCGGCATTTCGCTGCTTTATGTCCGCTGCGGTCTGCGTGAGTATCTCTTTCTGTACCGCGCGCTCGATAAACTTGGATAGGTCGCCTTTTTTCATGCCATGCTGGCCGAGGTACGAGCGCAGTGAGCGGTCCGTTTCCGGGGACACCTTAACGGTCCAACGAATAGTCTCATCCATGCTCTAGACTCCTAAGTACATAAGCGCTTATACTACCAACTATTCGCCCGTAACGCAAGGAAGCCGGTGTGCGCCTTTGTTGCGGCCGTGGCGGGCATGAACTGGCGGGCATGAACTGGCGGGGAGGAGCGAGATCTCGGATGGAAGAGTTCGTGGCAGAGTCGCCGTCTGCGGCCAAGGCTCAAGATGATGGCCCTTGCCGCGTTCTAGCGCTCGACGGCGGGGGCGCGAAGGGTTTCTACACGCTCGGAGTCCTGAGCGAGATCGAGAGCATGCTTCAGCGCCCGCTCCACGAGCGGTTCGACCTCGTATTCGGCACGAGCACAGGGGCGATCATCGCGGCGCTGATCGCGCTCGGGCGCGAGGTCAACGAGATACACGAGCTGTACAAGCGGCACGTGCCGACCGTTATGTCTAAGAGGTCGCGACGCCGGAGGACCCAGGCGCTAGCATCGCTCGCGAAGGAGGTCTTTGGCGACGCAACATTCGAGAACATGAAGACGGGCATCGGGGTCGTCGCTACGAAATGGATGATCGAACGACCGATGATCTTCAAAGGCAGCATAGCTCAGGCTCATGGGCGCACTGGCAGCTTCGTTCCGGGGTTTGGCGTGAGCGTGGCTGACGCCGTGCAAGCGTCCTGCTCGGCGTACCCGTTCTTCGATCGGAAGGTAGTCACGACGTCTGCAGGCGACAAGATCGAGCTCATAGACGGGGGCTACTGCGCCAACAACCCGACGCTGTACGCGATAGCGGACGCCCTCGTCGCATTGAAGAGACACCCGGGCGACGTCCGGGTGGTAAGCGTGGGGGTCGGCGTATATCCGGAGCCCAAACCTCCTGTGCTCAGGCGCCTCGCCAAGCGCTACCTCGTGAGCATCCAGCTCCTGCAGAAGACGTTGGAGATCAACACGCAGTCGATGGAGCAGCTTCGCGCGATCCTCTTCAAAGACGTGAAGACGGTCCGTATCAGCGAAACGTTCTCAGAGCCTGAGATGGCGACTGATTTGATGGAGCACGACCTCGACAAGCTCAACATCCTGCGCCAGCGTGGCAGCGAATCCTTTGCCTCGCGCGAAGCGGAACTGAAAGAGCTTCTAACGTGAGACGCGCCCATGGCTGTCCCTGAAGCGCAGCTCGACACGTGGTCACACCAAGGGTCGATCACGCAATCGAGCGCGACGTATAACTCGATCAAGAACGTGCTTGAGGCCTCCGGCACGCCCTACGCGGGCAAGAACTACGAGGTATTCCTCCAAGGCTCTTACGGGAACTACACCAACATCTACGCTGAGAGCGATGTCGACATCGTCATCCGGCTGGATGACACGTTTTACAGTGACCGAAGCAAGCTGACTCCGGCAGAGGAGAAGGCGTGGCAGCAGGCCCACCCGGCCGCCGAGTACCCGCTTGCCGACTTCAAGCGAGATGTTTTAAGGGTCCTGACGAGCAAGTATGGCCGGGACGTAATGGCGGGCGATAAGACGATTCTCGTCGTCGCGAACGGCGGTCGGCGGAACGCTGATGTGATCGTGGCTGCTCAGTACAGGCGGTACCATAAGTTTAACAGCTCCGCAGACGAGCTCTACGTCGAAGGGATCTGCTTCTGGGACAGTGCCGGGACGCAAATCGTGAACTATCCCAAGCAGCACGCGACAAACTGCACGACCAAGCACCAAGGTACGGGGAGATGGTTCAAGCCGCTCGTGCGCGTGTTCAAGAACATGCGCGGCTACTTGGTCGACAACAACTTGCTCGAGGATGGAGTCGCGCCCTCCTACTACCTCGAGGGATTGCTCTACAACGTGCCAAACGAGCAATTTAGCAACAACTATGCAGGCTGCTTCGTCAACGCGATCAACTAGATCCAACAAGCGGACAAGTCAAAGTTCGTCTGCGCGAACGAGCAATACTACCTGCTGCGAGAAGGGTCGCCAGTAACGTGGCGGTCGGAAAAGTGCGAGAAATTCCTGGAGGCTGCAATCAAGCTGTGGAACGAGTGGTAGGGTTGTCAACAGCGTAGCCATTTCGTAACTTGGTTGGGCTTTGTGCGATCGGTTTCGGACTGCGTACCGCTACTCTTGAGACTTGGCGTGTGTCGCAAGAGCTTGATTAGAAATGTTCTCCGAACAGACCCTTGGACTGTTAATCCGCAGGTCCCAGGTTCGAGCCCTGGTCGGGGAGCCAATCTCATTCAATGATTTAGCGCGAACTTATAGCGTTTTGCGACTTCGCGTTTTGGTCTATCGTATACCAAACCTAAAATACATCTGGTGACGGCGGTTTACGGTTCGTCCCACGCGACTTTTCTTCGCAAGTTGCCATCTGCCGCTTCTCTCTCGAGGCAGGCTTGGCATTGTGGAATGCCCGGCCGCGGCCATGGAAGTCGGGCAGCGCACGGGCGCTGGCCAATCGCATACGCCATTGACTGACTACGCCAATGGCGTATAATTACGGGCATGGTCTTCATCGAGACCACTGTCTTTACCAAACAGGTGGGTGACCTGCTTAGTGACGATGAATACGCGTTGCTGCAGGAACATGTGGCTAGCGATCCGACGGCCGGAAGCGTCATTCAGGGACCGGAGGCCTGCGCAAAATACGCTGGGCCGCGATGGGAAAAGGAAAACGGAGCGGCGTCCGCATAATCTATTTTATGTGGCCGCCGCCGTGCAGATTCGATTGCTGCTGATCTACAGCAAGGGGATCAAGGACGATTTGACGGCCGCAGAAAAGGCGTCGCTGCGGGCGATCGTTGAGAGATGGTGAAAGGGACCAGGCGATGGACAAGCGGCTCTTTGCAGACTTGAAGAAGAGCGTTATGGAGATGGACGCGATCATCCATGGCGAGTGCGCGCCGTCGCGCCAGTTCGTTGTCGATGCTTTGGCGGTAAAGCAGATTCGATCGGCCACGGGTCTGTCTCAAGCGAGATTCGCGCGCCTAATCGACGTACAGGTGACGACGCTCCGTAATTGGGAACAGGGTCGCCGAGAGCCGACCGGTCCGGCGAAAGCGCTTCTGCGCGCGATTCAGAACGATCCTAGGCATGTCCTGCAGGCGCTGGCCGGCGAGCAGTCTTCCGCGACCGGTCGACGGCGTGTCCGGCGCGAATTGCGTGCATAGCAGCAGTTCACTTGATGACGAAGTCTCCGCCTGGTGCGCCTCGTAAGCGGTCTTCCTCCCGTGCATCACGCTTAGAAGTTTGTCTGCCCGTAGTCCGCTTTCGGCTAAGAGCGGATACGTACACAACAATCTGCCATCGCGAATGCTGCGCGCGGATGAGGTGATTCAGCGCGTTGAACTCTCGTCACTTCAACGGACCAAGTTCCGCTACCATAATGGTCGCGCGACGCCGACGGGCGCCCAGCGATGACAATCCAATGGGGGGATTAATGAATCCGATTACGAAGGCGGCGGGAGTCCTCTGCACGATTGTTGCGGTCACAGTGTTCAGCATCGAATCGTCGGCGGCAGATTCGGCGAAAGAAATTGCGGCACTTCAGGCCGTCGATCAAGACTGGGTCAGGGCCTATAACGCGGGCAACGCCGATGCTGTGGCGAGTCTTTACGACGAGCAGGCAGTGCTCCTTCCGCCGGGTGCGCCAGCGGTTAACGGGCGGGCCGCGATCAAAGCTTTCTTTGTGAAGGACACGGCAGAGTCCCAGAAAGCCGGGGTCGTCTTCAGTCTCGGTCCCAAACCCGCCGGCGGCGTCTCCGGCGACATGGGCTGGCAGTCCGGGACCTACGCGGTGAAGGACAAGGCGGGGAAGGTCGTCGAGACCGGGAAATATCTCTCCGTCTCCATGAAGAAAGGCGGGAAGTGGCTATACGTTCGTGACACGTGGAATCCGACGGCACGCCGACCCCGGCGGAGAGCGCTGCGCCCGCGAAGAAGTAGTGCCAGTTCGAGACGTGCGGCGACTCGGCGTGACAGTGGATGCCGCGCCGCCCTCGGGATGGCCTAACCGTTAAGCCGAATCCCACCGCGGCGGTCTCGCTCGGGCGCCTATGTCGGCTCAGGGCCGGGGCTCTGAATTTGCGTGGATGCTCGATGCCGTCATTCGTGCAAGCGCTTTGGGCGGCCCCGTTTGCGCCGTTACACTACCAGTCCCCGATCACCGAATGAGGGGTCCCCGTGATGCTGACGACCGCCGCCGGACCCGATCCGGCTCGCGCTTCCGACCAAGCCTACGACGCCCGCGAGCATTACACCAAGTATGAATACCTAATCCCGATGCGCGACGGCGTGAAGTTATTCGCCTCGGTACTCGTACCCAAGGACGCATCGAAGACGTACCCATTCATGATCGTGCGGACGCCGTTTGGAATCGTTCCGTACGGTACGGATGAGTACTACCCGGTGCCCGCTCACACGGAAGCCTTTCTGAAGGCAGGCTACATTTGGGTGCGCCAGGATGTCCGCGGCCGGCGAATGGCGGAAGACCAGTTCACCCATATGACGCCGCATCGGCCGGAGAAACAGTCTCGGACGGATGTCGACGAAAGCACCGACACATTCGACACGATCGAATGGCTCATGCGGTACGTACCCAATCACAACGGCCGCGTTGGTATTTGGGGCATTTCGTATGCGGGCTTCTACACGGCGGCCGGAATCATCGATACCCACCCGGCAATCAAAGGAGCGTCGCCGCAGGCGCTGGTGGCCGACCTTTTTCTCAATGACGATTGGTATCACGGCGGCGCGTTCATGCTCGCGCATACCTTCGACTCCGTGCCGGCTTACCTGCCGCAGTCGGAGCCGAGGCCTCCACCGAAGGTGACCGTGCCTTTCGACTATGGCACGAATGACTGCTACGAGTTCTTCCTGAAGCTTGGCACCCTGGGCAACGCCACGCAACGTCTTGGCGAGCCACCCATTCAAGAAGTTGCGCGTCAATGAGCGCTCCAGCGCTCTCCAAATAGACCAAACCCGCTCCGTCGCTCTCTGGGTGTCGACCACGAGGCCGAGCATGGGTCGCAGTGGCCAGCGATCGTTTCGCTTGCGGAGAAGACTGGCTGTACGCGGGATCGTTGCGTCGCTGGGTGCGGCAAGCGAAACGCAACGGTGGACGGCGGTCGGGAGTAACCACAGACAATGATGAGCGCCTGAAGGCGCTGGAACGCGATAACAGGAGCTGCGCCGGACGAACGGGATTCTGCGCAGGCATCAGCGTTTTTCCGTTTTTCGCCCAGGCGGAGCTCGACCGCCACGGGAAGTGATGTTCGCGTTCATCGATGCGCATCGCGCCGAATATGGGGTCGAGTCGATCTGCGCGCAGTTGCCGATTGCCCGTCGACGTACCACGAGCACAAGGCGCGGCAGATCCGACGCGGGTTCCGCCACGGCTACGCCACGATCTCAGTTCGGCAGACCCCACAAGTTCCCGCGCGGGAACGCAAGTCCTATTGATCGTGTGCAAGTAGTTCGGACTCTCCGCACAAACGTGGGTATGGCTGCCCCAAGAAACTTCAAAGGCACGACAGGTTGAGTGCAGCGTCGTCCGGCGCGATAAGTTGCGATTATGGGCGTCGGCGAAAAAGCGATGTTGCGCGGGCGCCCGGACTGCTAACCTGCAGCCACTTTCCAAGGCTGTGGTGTCATAGGCGGAAAGAGCCGTGCAGATCGAGCGTCCGAACCCACGTCGATTGTCCTGCGCATGAACCGCGCGTCGCGCGAAGTCCGCGGCGGCAACCTCACCATCGCGGGACTCACCAAGCGATATCCGAACCATGTCGCCGTCCTGCCGTTGGACCTCGATGTGCGGGCCGGCGAGTTCCTCACGCTACTCGGGCCAAGCGGCTCCGGTAAGACGACGACGCTCATGATGGTCGCAGGATTCACCGCGCCATCGGCGGGCGATATCTCGCTCAACGGGCGGTCGATCGCCGGCCTTGCGCCGGAGCGACGCAACATCGGCGTCGTGTTCCAGAACTACGCGCTGTTCCCGCACATGAGCGTCGCGGACAACGTAGGCTTTCCGCTGAAGATGCGCGGCCAGCCGCGTGCGGCGATCGAGGAAAAGGTACGGGCCGCGCTACGTCTCGTGCGGCTGGATGGTCTGGAAGCGCGGATGCCGCGGCAGCTGTCGGGCGGCCAGCAGCAGCGCGTCGCGTTCGCCCGTGCGCTCGTGTTCGATCCGGACCTGTTATTGATGGACGAGCCGCTCGGCGCGCTCGACAAGAAGCTGCGCGAGCAGATGCAGTTCGAGCTGAAGCGGCTGCACTCCGAGCTCGGCGTGACGGTGCTCTATGTGACGCACGACCAGGAAGAAGCGCTCACGATGTCCGATCGCGTGGCGCTCATGAACGGTGGCATCATCGAGCAGCTCGGCCCTGCGCGCGAGCTTTACGAGCAGCCGAATAACCGCTTTGTCGCCGAGTTCATCGGCGAGTCCAACCTGATCGACGGCAAGCTCGCGGCGGAGGGTTGGTTCGTCGCGGACAAGGGCGCTCTATTTCCGGTGGCGTCCGACGCAAGCGTGCCGACCGGTACAACGGGCGCGCTCCTCGTGCGGCCGGAGAAATTCTCGCTCGCGCCGCACTCGTCCTCCGACCGCGGCGTGAGCGGCCGCGTTCGCGAGCACGTTTACGTGGGCGACTTCGTGCGCTGCCGCATCGAGGTCGAGGGCGGCCTCGTGTTGACCGTCAAGGTCCAGAACAATCGCGGCGCCGTGACGCCTCGCGAAGGCGAGCAGGTCGAGCTTTATGTTGGCCCGGGCGATGCCCGGATTCTGAGCAATGGAAGCAAGGGAGATCGGCGATGAACAGACGTGAAATTCTCAAGGGTGCCGGGATGGTTACCGCGGCTGCGCTGACCGGCCCGTTCTTCCACGTGCGGCCCGCGCGCGCGGACAAAGGCGAGCTGGTAGTCGTGAGCTGGGGCGGCGATTACGACACCGCGCTGCGCGAGTACGTGATCCCCGCATTCGAGAAGGCGACCGGTTTCACCGTGAAGCTCGACGCCCCGCCGGAAACGGCGAAGGTGAAGGCGATGGTGCAGAGCGGGAAGGTGAGCTGGGACGTCATCATGACCGACACCCCGGCAGTGCAGGCGCTGGTGAAGGACAACTTGCTCGAGACGGTCGACTACGCAGGGGTGGACAACGCGAAGCTCGCGCGCGTCCCGCGCGAGCTGCAGCAGCCTTATGCGCTCGGCCAGCGGATCTATGCGTTCAACATCGTCTACAACACGAATCTGATGCCCAAGGCGAAGCACCCGCGCAATTGGGCCGAAGTGTGGGACGGCAAAAATTTTCCCGGCGGCCGGACGTTCAATTTCCAGGGCGGCATCGCGCCGCAGCTCGAGGCGGCACTGCTCGCCGACGGAGTTCCCATCGACAAACTCTATCCGCTCGACGTCGAGCGCGCATGGCGGATGATGGACAAGCTGCGGCCGCTGGTGGCCAAGTGGTACACGTCGCATGCGCAGGCGATTCAGCTCCTGAGCTCGGGTGAGGTTGCAGTCGGCAATACGATCGGTCCGCGTGGCATTGCCGCGAAGAAGCAGGGCGCGCCGATCGAGGTCGAGTACAACGGGGGCAAGCTCGCATCCGACAATTGGTGCCTCGTGAAGGGCGTGCGCAACAAGAAGGTCGCGATGGAGTTCATCAACACCGCGCTCGATCCGAAGATGCAGGCGCAGATCGCCCAGAAGGTGCCCTACGGCCCGAGCAACACCGGCGCGTTCGAGTTCCTGTCCGCGCAAGAAGCCGCCGACCTCGCCACGTCGCCCGAAAACATCAAGCAGCAGTTCTGGTGGAACACCAACTGGTGGAGCACACCCGGACCAGACGGCAAGACGCCGCGGGAAAGCCAGGGCGAGCGCTTCGCGAAGTGGATGGTCAACAACTAGCGCGATGATCAAGACGGCGCGGTTCTGGCATTCGCGGGAAGGTGCGCTCGTCCTACCTGCGCTCGTCTTTTACCTGCTCGTCTACGTCTATCCTCTCTCGCGCATCGCGGAATGGAGCTTTTTCGCGCCCGATTTCACGCTCAAGTTCTACCGCGAGGTCCTGGCCGAGCCGACGTACTTCAAGGCGTTGGGCAACACGCTCGAGATCAGCGTTCTCGTGACGCTGTTCTGTCTGCTGCTCGGTTATCCGCTCGCGTATTTGATGACGACCACGTCGACGCGCGCACGCCGCGTCATCACCGTGCTGATCCTGATTCCGTTCTGGACGAGCGTGCTGGTGCGCACGTTCGCCTGGCTCGTCATCCTCGGGCGCAACGGGCTCGTCAATCGCTTGCTGGTCGAAGTGGGACTCGTCGGCGAGCCGCAGAAGCTGCTGTTCAACATGTTCGGGGTGCAGGTAGGGATGGTGCAGGTGCTGCTGCCGTTCATGGTATTCCCGCTGTATGGCGTGATGTCGCGCATCGACCTAAACGTGATGCGTGTTGCACGCAGCCTCGGCGCGCCGCCGCACAAGGTGTTCGTGCACGTGTTCCTCCCGTTGAGCCTGCCGGGCGTGGCCGCAGGATGCATCCTCGTGTTCCTGCTCGCGATCGGCTTCTACGTCACGCCGGCGCTGCTGGGCGGCCCCGGGCAGATCACGCTTGCCACAATGATCGACATGATGATCACGACATTCCTCAACTTCGGCTTCGCGGCCACGCTCGGGATCGTGCTGCTGGTGGTCGTGGGCGGCATCTTCGCGCTCGTCAGTGCACTGCTCGGGCTCAATCGGATCGTCGGCGGCGGGAGCGCGTGATGAGCGCGAGCCGTATCGCGTTGTGGGTGCTTGCGGCCGTGCTGCTTACTTTTCTCACGGCGCCCATCGTCGTGATCATGATCACGTCGTTCAACGCCACTCCTTACATGGAGTTTCCGCCGCGCAGCTTGTCTCTGCGCTGGTACGCGAATTTCTTCTCCTCGCCGCAGTGGTACGACACTGCTCTGCTGAGTCTGCGCGTCGCGGTGATGACGATGATAGCCGCGACCGTCTTTGGCACCGCCGCCGCGATCGGCATCGTGCGCGGCAGTTTCCGTGGCCGTCGCGCGCTGGAAGCATTTTTCGTGTCGCCCATGGTCGTGCCGATCGTGGTGATCGCGCTCGGGTTCTACTTCCTGTTCACCGGCTACCAGCTGCTCGATACACCGCTCGCGCTGTTCCTCGGTCACACCGTGATCGCGACACCGCTCGTCATCGTCATGGTGCGCGCGGCGCTCCAGACCACCAATCCGGCGATGGAGTTCGCGGCGCGGAGCTTGGGCGCAAACTTCTGGCGCGCGCTGTGGCACGTCACGCTGCCTTCGATCAAGGCCGCGATGGGCTCGGCGGCGGCGTTCGCGTTCCTGATCTCGTTCGACGACGTGGTCATCGCCATCTTCGTCGCTGGCCCCGATTCGACGACGCTGCCCAAGCGCATGTGGGAGACGATCCGCTTCGAGATCGATCCCACGCTCACGGCGATCTCGTCGCTGCTCACTCTCGTCGCCGTGGTCGTGCTGGTCGCGGTGCAATCGCTGCGTCGCATAGGCGCCGCCGACCGCATGGAATAGCCATGGACCTGCTGATCACCGACGCGCTGGTCATTACTTGCGACCCCGAACGCCGCATCCTCGATCACGGCGCGGTTGCCCTTCGTGGGAACAAGATCGTTGGGGTCGGTCCCACCGCCGAGCTCGAGGCGCAACATCCGGCCCTCGAGCGCTTGCCCGGCTGCGGGCTCGCCGTGTTGCCGGGCTTCATCAACGCGCACACGCATACGGCGCTGACCGTGCTGCGCGGCTCGATCGAAGACTTCGACGGCGACGTCATCTACGGCTACATGTCGCCGGTGTCATACACCATGACGGCGGAAGAGCGCGTGGTGATGGTCACGCTCGGTTGCCTCGAGGCGATCCGCTCGGGCTGCACCACACTCGTCGATCCGTTCCGGCATGTGCCGACCTACGGCAAGCAAATGGCGGCCACCGGGTTGCGGCTTTGGCTCGCCGAGAATTGCGCCGACATCAATACGCTTCGCATTCGCTTGGGCGACTACACGGAGGACCGTGCCTTCGGCCAGGCGGTCCTCGATCGAGCCGTCGAGATGGTCGAGACGCTGCACGACACGCACGGCGGACGCGTGCGCTGCCAAGTCGCCGCGCATGCGCCGGACAACTGCTCGCCATGGATGCTCAGACAGTTGCAGGATCTCGCGCGCCGCTACGATCTCACGCGCACGGCGCATCTTGCGCAGAGCCAGCAGGAAGTGCGCGTCGTGCACGAAGCGCGCGGCGGCTTGACCCCCGCCGAGTATCTGGACCGCGAAGATTTTCTCGCGCCGGATCTGGTCGGCGCGCACTGGACCTTCTGCACGCCGAGCGACATCGAGCTTCTCGCCGCGCGCGGCGTGCAGATGGTGCACTGTCCCGCGAACTCCTCGCGCCGCGGCCCGCATCGCGTGCTGATCGGCCGCATCCAGGACGCGGGCGTGAACATCGCGCTCGGCACCGACAACATGACCGAGGATATTTTCCACGCGCTGAAGATTGGGCTCATCCTCGGCCGGGGCGCGCGCGGCCGCGAGCGCGAGTATGGTGTGAACCCGCATCCGCAGGCGCTGCTCGACGGCATCACGCGCAACGCTGCGCGCTCGGTGGGAGCGCAGGACGAGATTGGCTCCATCGAATCGGGCAAGAAGGCTGACCTCACGCTGATCGACCTCGACGTGCCGGCGTTGCGCCCGCTCATCAATCCGGTGTCGACATTGGTGCACTACGGACATCCCGGCGTCGTGCACAGCGTGATCGTCGACGGCACGTTCCTGATGCGCGATCGCAAGGTGCTCGCGCTCGACGAGCGCGCGCTGCTCCGCGAGGCGCAGCAAGTGACGCGACGGGTGTGGACCCGCATGCTCGCGAACAATCCGGACATTCCGCCGCCGCCGGGCGGCCTGAACTGGTACGACGCCTAAAGGGATCGCTCCATGACCTACTCGATTGTCGGTCTGTGCCGGCGAACCGGACAGTTCGGTTGCGCGCTCACCACCTCCAGCATGGCGGCGGGTGGCCGCGCTCCCTTCGTCGGTCCAGGGGTCGGTGTCGTGCTGTCGCAGGCACGGTCGGACCCGCGCCTCGGCGTCGTCGGCTTGAAGTCGCTCGAACAGGGACGCTCGGCACGCGACGCGCTGGCGGACATGATCGCGGCGTCGCCTCATTCCGCCTGGCGCCAGCTCGCCGTGCTCGACCGCAGCGGCGGCGTCGCATCGTTTACCGGTGAAAAGTGCACCGCAGAGAAGTGCGCCGTGCACGGCGACGGCGCAATCGCACTCGGCAACGGGCTCGCGAGCGCGGAAGTGCCCGCCGCGATGTTGCGCGGCTTCGAAACCGACCCGACGAAATCGCTTGCCGAGCGGCTGCTGATGGCGCTCGAATACGGCGACCGGGCGGGCGGCGAGGCCTACCCGCTGCGCTCGGCCGGCATGAAGATCGCGTACGTCGCAGTGCCGTTCACGCCGGTGGACCTTCGCGTCGATTTCCACGAGCGGCCGATCGCCGAACTGCGCCGGCTCTTCGAGCTGTGGGCGCCGATGGCCGACGCCTATGTGACGCGCTGCCTCGACCCGGAAAACTCGCCGCCCGCAGCCGCTATCGAGGGTCACCTGCCGCGCTGACTCGCTTTCCTGCGCGACTTTGCGCAGAATCGGGTGGATGCGGCTGCGCCACGTCGAAGTCTTCCACGCCATCAAGCGTTCCGGGTCGATCAGCCGGGCCGCCGAGCTGCTGTGCATCAGCCAGCCGGCGGTGAGCCAGGCGCTGAAGCATGCGGAAGTACAGCTCGGGTTCAAGCTGTTTTGCCTCGAGCGCGGCCGCCTGCAGCCGACACCGGAGGCGGAGATGCTCGCCGGCGCGGTGGAGAAGGTGTTCCAGGATCTTGACGCCGTGCAGCAGGTCGCGCACAACCTCCGGCGCGGTACGACGGGTCAGATGCGCATCGCCTGCCTGCCCGCTCTCGGCTTGAACCTGCTGCCACTCGCGGTCGCGAGCTATCGCAAGCGCTACCCAGGCACCACCATCGAGCTCGGCACGCGGCACTCGGCCGATCTCTATCGCGGCCTGCTGATGCACGAGTTCGACCTCGGTGTGGGCTTCGAGACCGAGGATCGCGAGCAGGCGCCGGCGGGCCTCGAGGCGGTGACGCTCGGCATGTGCGACCTCGTCTACATCGAACGCGCCAACGGGCTTCGCGTCAGCCGGCGCCCGATTCGCTTGAAGGACATCGAGCTCGAGCGCTTCATGGCGGTATCAACTGAGCCGTCGAGCACGGCGCTTGCGGCCGCGTTCGCGCAGCAGGGCGTGCTGGTTGCGCCGGTGGTGCAGATACAGACGTCATACGTCGCGAAGGCGCTGGTCGCCGTCGGCGCCGGCTGCGCGATCGTCGACGAGTTCACGGCTCGTGCGGGCGGCGGCAGCGATATCGCGATTCGCAAGCTCGATCCGGCGGTCCGATTACGCGTCAACGTGTATCGATCGACCTTTCATCCCACGGCCGAGTCGGTCAATCACTTCACCAAGCAGCTCGAAGCGGCGTTCCGCTCGCGGTTGCTGACACCCGCGGACTGATCAGGACAGCGGTTCCCCTGCGCCGGTGCGCTCGACGATGAGCCGGTAGTGCTCGGGCCGGCGGTGCTTCGCGAAGTTGAACACGTGCTCGCGAAACGTGTCGCCCAACGCGAGGTCGGCGGCGCAGCCGATGACTTCGTCGTCCTCGGTGAGCGCTTGCGCAGCGATTTCTCCGGACGGTGCGACGATGCACGAGCCGCCGATCATGTGGAATCCGTCTTCGGCACCGCATTTGCCTGCGGCGCCGACCCATAGCGCGTTCTCGTGCGCGTGCGCTTGTAGCAGCAGCAAGTGCGTGAACATGCGCAGATGCGGAGGCTCGGGCCAGTGGATGTTGACCGACGGCGTGTTGTATCCGAGCAGCACGACCTCCGCGCCTTGCAATCCCATCACGCGATACGTCTCGGGCCAGCGGCGGTCGTTGCAGATGCACATGCCGACGGTGGTGCCCATCGTCTTCCACGTGCGGAAGCCCGTGTCGCCGACCTCGAAGTAGCGTTTCTCCAAATGCTGGAACGGCGCCGCCGGCTTGTGCTCGGCGTGGCCGGGCAAGTGCACCTTGCGATAGCGGCCGACGATAGTGGCCCGGGGGTCGACGAGAATGGACGTATTGAATCGATGCCCGTCCGGCGTGAGCTCGGCATATCCCAGGTAAAAACCCACCTCCAGCTTGCGCGCCTCGTCGAACAGCGGTTGCGTCGCCGCATTGGGCATGCTGCGCTCATAGTAGCGATCGATCTCCGCGCTGTCGGTCATCCAGTAGCGCGGGAAGAACGTGGTCAGCGCGAGCTCGGGAAACACGACGAGCTCCGCGCCGCGTCCCTTCGCCTCGCGCAGCATGGCCACCAGCCGGCGTACGACGCGCTCGCGTGTGTCGGCGAGATGCACGGGGCCCATCTGGGCCACCGCGAGATTGAGCTTGCGAGCCATCACGTGTCTCCTCAACCGACGAGCGACTTGAACAAACGCATGGCCGGCGTCGGCTCCGGCTTGTGAGCGATCGGACCCGGCGCGCCGCGTGCGATGTACTCGCCCGAACCGCGCGCAACATGCAGCTGCCCATCCGCGACAACGATTCGCCCGCGACTGATCACCGTCTCCGGCCAGCCCGTGATCGTGCGGCCTTCGTACGGTGTATAGCCGACGTTGTCGTGCAGCTTCGACCACGTGATCGCGACTTGCGCGTCGGGGTTCCAGATCGCGACATCGGCATCGGAGCCGACCGCGAGCGTGCCTTTGCATGGATACAGCCCGTACATCCGCGCATGATTGGTGGCGGTCAGCGCCACAAAAGTGTCGAGGTCGATGCGGCCCTTGCCCACGCCCTCGGAAAACAGCAGCGGCATGCGCAGCTCGATGCCGGGCACGCCGTTGGCGATTTCCCTGAACGTCGTTTCGTTGCCGCGCGGAAGCTTGCCCGACGCGTCGAAGCGATATGGTGCGTGATCGGACGAGAACACCTGGAACGTGCCGTTGGCAAGCCCCGCCCAGATCGCTTCCTGCGAGGCCTTGTCGCGCGCCGGCGGGCTGCAACAGACCATCGCGCCTTCCATGCCCGGCAGGTCGACGTCCTTCGCTTCGAGGAAAAGGTATTGCGGGCACGTCTCCGCAAAAACCTGCGCGCCGAGCGTCTGCGCCGCGCGGATCGTGCGTGCCGCCTCCACTCCCGCGACGTGCACGATCAGGATCGGCACGTCGAGCAGACGCGAGACGGCGATGGCGCGGTGCGCGGCTTCGGCCTCCGCAAGCGGGTCATGGCTGACGACATGGAACTTCGGTGCGGTGTGGCCGCGTTCGAGCAGCCGCTTCGCGATCCAGCGGATCATGTCGTTGTTCTCGGCGTGCACCATGACCAGCGCACCCTCGCGATCGGCGAGCGCGAGCACGTCGAGCAGCTGGTAATCGTCGAGCTTGAGCCGGTCGTAGGTCATGTAGACCTTGAACGACGTGATGCCTTGGCGGATGAGCTGCGGCAGGTGCACATCGAGCGCCTCGGGTGTGGGATCCGAGACGATCAGGTGGAACGCGTAGTCGATGACCGCTTTCGCGCGGGCGCGCTCCGCGTAGTCCGCAACGACTTGGGGCAGCGCGTCGCCGCGGTGCTGGCACGCGAACGGAATGATCGTCGTGTTGCCGCCGAACGCGGCAGACACCGTCGCCGAGTAGAAGTCATCGGCGCACATCATGCCCATGCTGGACAATTGCTCGACGTGACAGTGGCTGTCGATGCCGCCTGGCAGCACCAGGCGGCCGCTCGCGTCGAGGTCGCTCGCGGCAGGCGGCAGCCGCTCGCCGATAGCGACGATGCGCCCGCCGGCGATGGCAAGATCTCCGCGGATCGTCTCGGTCGCGGTGACGATCGTTCCATTGCGGATGGTGAGCTCGACGCCTTGCATCAATGCAAGCAGCTCTCGAGGCCGCGTAAGAAGACATTACGGGGCAGGTCGCGTCCGATGAACACGAGAACACTTTCGCGCGACTCGCCCGCGGCCCAACGCCGGCCGGGCTCGCTCTGGACATGCGCTTGTACCCCCTGCACGATTACACGCTCGTCGCGGCCCGCGAAATCGAGCAGCCCCTTGTAGCGCAGCATGTCGGTCGCGTAGACGTCGATCATCGCCGACAGGAACGCGTCGAGGCGTGCGGGATCGAACGGTCGCGTGGTACGGAAGACGAACGACCCGAGGCGATCGTCGTGCGCGTGATGGTCCTCTTCGAAGTCCACAGCAGTCGGATCGAACTCGTTGATGTCGAAGAGTTCATCGATCGGCGTTTCACCGAAACGCACACGACTGACCGGGGCGCGGGGATTCATGCGTCGCAGTCGATTCCGTAACCGCGACTCATCCTCGTTCGTGACGAGATCGGTCTTCGACAGCAGCAAGCGATCGGCGAATCCCACCTGCTCCTGCGCCTGGTGAAACTCGTCGAGCTGCCGCTCGCCGTGCTTTGCGTCGACGATAGTGACGATCGCATCGAGCCGGTAGCAATCGTCGAGTGGATTGCCGCGTGCGAAGGTGTGAGCGACGGGACCTGGAGCGGCGATCCCCGTCGTTTCGATGATGACGCGATCGAAATGCCGCGCGCGCAGGTCGTCCAGCGTGCGCAGCAAGTCGCCGCGCACACTGCAACACACGCAGCCGTTGCTCATTTCGACAATCACGACGCGCGCGCTCGCATCGCGCAGCAGCCCGCCGTCGATACCCACTTCGCCGAATTCGTTTTCGATCACCGCGATGCGATGGCCGTGCCGCTCCTGCAGGATGCGGCGGAGAAGGGTGGTCTTGCCGCTTCCAAGGAATCCCGTGAGGATCGTCACCGGGACCGTGCTCATGCCGCGTGCCAGTCGAGTTGCACGCGGCCGATCGCATTGGCGACCGCGGCCTGGCAAGGATCGACGACCGGCACGCCGACCGCGCGCTGCAGCTCGCTGCGCAGCACCGCCATGCCTGCACAACCCACGACCAGCACGTCGGCACCGCGCGCGTCGCGCAGCTCCCGTCCGACCTCGATCATTCGCGAGAGCGTGCGCTGCCGGTCCGCGAGCTCGGCGACACCAAGGCCGATCGGCAGCTCGCCCGCGATCCGGCTCGATATGCCCATCGCACCGTAGTAACGCAGATGCCGCGGAATCGAGACGCCCAGGATCGCGATTACGCCGACGCACTGGCCGAGCGTGAGCGCCGTGAGCATGCCCGCCTCGCCAATGCCGACGACCGGCTTCGGCGTGATCTCGCGCAGGGCCGCGAGGCCAGGATCGCTGAAGCACGCAACGACGAATCCGCTCGCTGCCGAAGCGCGCTCGGCCACCGTGCGCATTAGGGGGGGAATGGCCGCTTCGACGTCACGCTGCGTCTGAATGCCCGGAGGTCCCTCGGCAAGCGTAAGGCACACGAGGTCCGGCCCATCCCGGCGGCGCAGTGGCGTGAGGGCGGCATCGATGTCGTCAGTGACCGCTCTCAGCGAGTTTGGATTGATGACGAAGATCGTCGAGTTCATCGCTTCGAAGAGGTTAGCGCCGAGGTCGCGCGCGATGTATCGGATTTTCTCGGATACCCATAACCATCACTTATTGCGACCTTGGTGCAGGCTCGATTGCGGGATACGATTTCGCAGATGGCGATCGAGGGAAGATTTGCGTTCGGCGTCGTCGGCGGGCTCGGCGCGCTCGCCGGCGCGGACGTGCTGCAACGGCTCATCCGCGCGACCGCCGCGGATCGCGTTCACGAGCGCTACGCGATCGTCTTCGAGCAGCAGAGCTTTCCCGGCGACACGCGGCGCGCGGACACCGACTACGATCCGACGGCGCGCAAGCTGCATGCATTCAGCCTGATCCGGCGGCTCGAATCGCGCGGCGTCGACGCGATCCTGTTGCCGTGCTTCATCAGCCACACGTTCCGTGACGAGATCGCGCCGAACGTCAGCACGCCCATCGTCGACTTGATGGCTGCGCTCCGGGTGGCGCTCGTGTGCCGACATCTTTCGGCGCGTCGTATCGGCGTCCTCACGTCGGACTACGTTCGCAGGGCAGGACTGTTCGAGCGCGCGCTTGCGGATACGTGGCAAATCACGTATCCGACTGCCGGTGCGCAAGCATCTTTGATGGATGCGATCTACGGGGCGGACGGCATCAAGTCGGGCAATGCCAACGTCGGACAACTAGCGGCAGCGTGTTCGGATCTCATGCGACAAGGCTGCGAGGTCGTCGTACCGGGGTTCACCGAGCTTTCGCTGTTGCCGAGGTTGGCCGCAGATATCAAGTGCCCGATCCTCGACGCCAATCAATGCTACGTCGATCATGCGCTCGGCGAGCCGCTACGCCTTCCGCGCAAGCCGTTCAAGATCGGCGTGGTCGGCGGCGTTGGGCCGCTCGCGACGGTCGACTTCATGGGCAAAATCGTCCGCCTCACGGAGGCCTCTCGCGACCAGGACCACATCAAGATGATCGTCGAGCAGAACCCGCAGATCCCCGACCGAACCGAGCATCTGATTCGCGGCGGGACCGATCCCACGATCGCGCTTTTTGCGACGTGCAAGAAGCTGGAATCGGCCGACGCGGACCTCATCGCTATACCGTGCAACACCGCGCACGCGTTCGTCGAGCGGATTCAATCTCACCTGCGCATTCCCGTGCTCAACATGCTCGATGAAGCAATGGCGCAGGTGAGCGGTCGGTACCAAGGACGCACCGTTGGCTTGCTGGCGAATCATGGGCCGTCAAGCTATGCTTGGTCTATTTCGACCTACTTAACGGATCGATAGAGCAGCGTATTTCGGCTTATCCGGGAAAAAATAGACCAAGCGAAAGTTAGTTATAGTAGTACGAGGCACCAGCCCGTCGAAGGCGCGATATAGTGACGCGGGGTCGGACGATGCGCAGGTTTACTCTATCTTCAGTATGTCTGTTCACGGTGCTCGGCCTTGCTATGGCGCGCGAGACGCTCGGACATGACACTCAGACCCTGCGGATTTCCTATTCGCAAGCGCGTGGCGCAGAGCTCAAGACGATTGCGATCCTTGATTTCGACCTCGTGGACGACCAACACGAGCTGTCGCCCGCAACCGTCGAATACCGACGGCTCGGCGCGATCCGGAACCAGTTACAAGATGAGTTCGCCAAGAATGGGCTGTATCGCATCGTCGACCTGGCTCCCGTGGCCGAGGTAATCAAGATGCATCAGTCCAAATCCCAGCTGCATGAATGCAACGGATGCGAACTCGACATAGCTCGAGCGCTGCACGCAGACCGCGTGCTGGTTGGCTGGGTTCAGAAGGTAAGCAACCTGATCCTCAATATCAACATTCAAATCGAAGATGTCGCAACGGGCACGGTATTACTAAATAAGTCTGTCGATCTACGTGGCAACACCGATGAGACCTGGAGACGCGGCATATCCTTTTTGGTTAAGAGCATGGTCGAGAAAAGCCAGGGAAACCGTTAGCGCCAATGAGCGGCGTCATGGTGCACAAGAATGCTTCGTACAGAGCGTCCGGTATTTCGTACCTTGTCTTTCGAAGCTGTACAGCCGGCGCCGCTGATATGATCAGCAGGGGATTCCACCTTGGTCGCTGCCAGCGTGAAATAAAGGATTGAAGACATGCCCGCTAAAGAACCGGGTTTCGTGGAACGCCTGCAGACGGCTGCCAAGGCGAAGAAAGCTCAGCTGGAAAAGATACGCACCGCTGTGCCGGTTAACAGCCCACAGTCGACCGAGCGGCAGGTTGCACAGGTAGAAGCAGCAGCAGCGCGCAAGATCCGCACGGCGCGACGGAAGGACTCCGACCGGATGGGCGCCGAACAGAGAGAGGCGCAACGCGCGGCTAAGAACGCCAGGCAAGCACTCGCCCTCCTCGACGAAAGGGTGCGCAAGGATGCCGAACGCGGTGCCAAAGCAGAGGCTGATGCAGCCCTAAAAAGGGATCAGAAGGCCGCGCGCGCCGCCAAATATGCCTCGCGCAAAGCTCGGCAGAAATAAGCTTCCGGCGCCTCAGTTGGTACGCCGCGCTAGGTGAGCGCGCTAGAAATAGCGCGCCATGAAACGGCCGCCGTCGCATCTCGACCTGCGTGGTACAAGGCAAGTTACGACGCTCGAAGTCGTCGGCCAGGACGTCGCATGCTTATGCGATCGGGCACTTCCAGTCGTTGGAGCGGAGCTCGGATGTTTCATTTGGAGATCGCGCAGAGCCTGCACGAAGGCTCGCGTCAGGTGTGCTGACCTCGTCTTGGGACCACTGCTTCAGGTAGACAACGCGAGACAAGCCTGCTCTTGAGCGAAGGACCTAAGCTGCGCTACGGACGCACTCGCTCCGGCTAATTGTACGAATCTCGCGGTCTCGTCATTGGATTAGCTTGGTCGCGCTGGCTGCCAGGGACGGCGCAATGGAAATGCCCATCGCCTTCGCAGTTCTAAGGTTGACGCCTAGATCGAGTTCAGCGGATTGTTCGATCGGAAGATCCCCGGGCTTGGCGCCTCTAAGAATCTTGTCGACGTGCTCCGCCGCGCGACGATATTGCGTGCCGTAATTGACGCC
>Ga0209579_10000855_pt1 | contig 27261 bp, 18 predicted proteins | sample Coa_R1_2_FD_187152 | JGI IMG/M metagenome (GOLD analysis project Ga0209579, IMG submission 187152) | Surface soil microbial communities from Centralia Pennsylvania, which are recovering from an underground coalmine fire - Coalmine... | ecosystem: Environmental > Terrestrial > Soil >... | reverse complement strand
ATATATAATAATTATATATATATATATATATCTTTTTTTTAAGTATATGTTACTTTTATCTTTATTACTTATACCTATAATAGGAATATTTATTATTTCAATAAGTATGTCTTATGATCTTTATATAAATATAAAACATATTAAATGTGTTGCTTTAACAACATCTATATTAAATTTTTTTATTTCTTTAATTATATTTATATTATTTGATTTTAGTTCAAATCAATTTCAATTTGTACAAGAGTATCATGAAATAAACTCACTTGATTTTTATTTAGGTGTAGATGGTTTATCTATATATTTTATATTATTAACTACTATAATAATGCCTATTGCATTATTATCTAATTGAAGTTCAATTATTGAAAATGTTAGATCTTATGTAATAATAATATTATTATTAGAAACTTTATTATTAGCTGTTTTTTTAGTATTAGATATATTATTATTTTATATATTTTTTGAAAGTATATTACCGCCTTTATTTATATTAATAGGATTATTTGGTTCTAAAAATAGAGTAAGAGCTAGTTTTTACTTATTCTTATATACATTATTAGGATCTTTATTTTTATTATTGTCTATTCTTACAATGTCTTCTATAATGGGTACTACTGATTTTGATGCTCTATCAAAAACAAACTTTAATTATTTAACACAATTATTTTTATTTTATGGTATATTTATAGCTTTTGCTGTTAAAACACCAACTATATTTTTAAACACTTGACTTTTAAAAGCTCATGTTGAATCACCATTAGGTGGTAGTATTATTTTAGCTGCTATAGTTTTAAAATTAAGTTTATATGGTATACTTAGATTAATATTACCTTTATTACCTAAAGCTTATTTAGATTATACATATATAGTATATCTTATAGGTATAATAACTATATTATATGCTAGTTTTAGTACTTTAAGAACTATAGATATTAAAGAACTTATTGCTTATTCTTCTGTATCTCATGCAGCTGTATATCTTTTAGGTGTATTTAGTAATACAATACAAGGTATAGAAGGTGGAATAGCTTTAGGTTTAGCTCATGGTTTTGTATCATCTGGTTTATTTATTTGTGCAGGAGGTGTTTTATATGATAGATCATCTACTAGATTAATTACTTTTTATAGAGGTATAGCTCAAATAATGCCTATATTTTCTATTTTATTCTTTATATTATGTTTAGGTAATTGTGGTGTACCTCTTACTTTAAATTTTGTAGGAGAATTCATGTCTTTATATGGTACATTTGAAAGACTACCTGTATTAGGTATTATTGCTAGTAGTTCTATTGTATTTTCGGCAGGATATACTATACTTATGTTTAATCGTATAGCATTTGGTGGATCATTATCTAAATTTTTCTGAAATAATGTGCCAGATTTAAATAAACGTGAGTTTTTTATTTTATTAACTCTAGTTGTGTTAACAGTTATAACAGGTATATACCCTGTTATTATATTAGATGGATTACATTATTCTGTTACATCTCTTGTGTATTATAGTGGTTATTAAATATATTAAACACATATTTATCTCTTTATTTGTTTACTTTTTATTTTAATATAGGATGTTGATAAGAAGGATATATATATATAATGGGTAAATATTAATTAATATTTTATATAACTATATATATATATATATATTGTATAGTTATATAGTTATGTTTAAAAAAACAATAAAAAAAATGAATTTGTCACTAATACTTTTTTTAATAGGAATTTTAGGATTCGTTTTAAATAGAAAAAATATAATATTAATGCTTATTTCTATAGAAATAATGTTATTGTCTATAACAATTTTAATATTGATAAGTTCACTTAGCTTTGATGATATATTAGGTCAAACATTTGCTATATATATTATAGCAATAGCTGGTGCAGAATCAGCTATAGGCCTAGGTATTCTAGTAGCCTTTTATAGATTAAGAGGAAGCATTGCTATAGAATATAAATAATGTATTTAGCTATAATTGTCTTACCATTATTAGGATCAATAATTTCCGGATTTTTTGGTAGAAAAATCGGAGTTCATGGAGCACAAATAATAACCTGTAGTTCTGTAGTAGTAACTACAATAATGGCTATATTAGCTTTTATTGAAGTAGGTCTAAATAATATACCTGTATCTATAAAATTATTTAGATGAATAGATTCAGAATCGCTTAATATAATATGGGGCTTTCATTTTGATTCTCTAACAGTGTCAATGTTAATACCAGTATTAATAGTATCTTCTTTAGTGCATATATATTCAATAGGATATATGAGTAACGATCCACATAATCAAAGATTTTTTAGCTATTTAAGTTTATTTACTTTTATGATGATAGTACTTGTTACAGCTAATAATTTCTTATTGATGTTTGTTGGTTGAGAAGGTGTAGGTATTTGTTCTTATCTTTTAGTTAGTTTTTGATTTACTAGAATAGCTGCAAATCAAAGTTCTATATCTGCATTTTTAACAAATAGAGTTGGTGATTGCTTTTTAACAATAGGTATGTTTGCCATACTATGATCTTTTGGTAACATAGATTACTCTACAGTATTTTCATTAGCTCCATACTTAAGTGAAAATGTTATTACTATAATAGGTATATGTTTATTAATAGGTGCTATGGCTAAAAGTTCTCAAGTTGGATTACATGTTTGATTACCTATGGCTATGGAAGGACCTACACCAGTATCAGCATTAATACATGCAGCTACTATGGTAACGGCAGGTGTATATTTATTAATGAGGACATCTCCTTTAATAGAATATAGTTCTACAATATTAATTATATCATTATGAGTAGGAGCTATTACTACTATATTTAGTTCTCTTATAGGTTTATTTCAACAAGATATTAAAAAAGTTATAGCTTATTCTACTATGAGTCAATTAGGTATGATGGTTATTGCTATAGGTTTATCATCATATAATATTGCTTTGTTCCATTTAGTTAATCATGCTTTTTATAAAGGTCTTCTTTTTTTAGGAGCTGGTGCTGTAATACATTCTGTAGCTGATAATCAAGATTTTAGAAAATATGGTGGATTAAAACCATTTTTACCTTTAACATATTCAGTAATGTTAATAGCTTCTCTTAGTTTAGTAGCTTTCCCTTTTATGACTGGATTCTATTCTAAAGATTTTATTCTTGAATCAGCATATGGTAAATTTTATTTTTCTAGTATTGTTGTTTATTATATAGCTATTATTGGTGCTATGTTTACTACATTATATTCCGTTAAAGTTTTATATTTGACTTTTTTAACTAATCCTAATGGACCTATAATTAATTATAAACAAGCACATGAAGGTGATATTTATATGAGTTTACCTTTAATTATTCTAGCTATTTTTTCTATCTTTTTCGGATATATAACTAAAGATATTTTTATAGGTTTAGGTTCTGATTTTTTTGCTGATAATAGTTTATTTATTCATCCTTCACATGAAATAATTCTTGATACTGAATTTGCTGTACCTACTATATTTAAATTATTACCTTTAATATTTACTGTTTCATTATGTTTATTATCTATAATTTTATCTGAATTTTTACCTAAACTACTTATATCTTTTAAATTTTCTAGGTTTGGTTATAATATTTTTGGTTTTTTTAATCAACGTTTTTTAATTGAGCTTTTTTATAATAAATATATTTCTGGTGTTATATTGAAATTAGGTGGTCAAACAACTAAGATTATTGATAAAGGTTCTATTGAATTATTAGGACCTTATGGTTTAGAAAAAGGACTACTTAATTTAAGTAAAAATATTGCTAGTCTAGATACTGGTGTTATAACATCTTATGCTTTATATATATTAATAGGGCTAATTTTTTATATTATAACACCATATATTTCTTTAAATAACAATAGTTTATTTTTATTGATTTTATTTGGTTTGTTTAATATTACTAATAGTAATATTATTATCAATTCTCCTAAATCTTTTTAAATATATTTATTTATAGTAGTTTTATAATATAATTTTTATATAATATAAGATATAAATTATTTATTATAATAAATAGTATTTATATTAATATACTAATATAAAAATGGGTTAAAACTAAGTTGGTTATATTTCTTATTTAAGTTGAGAAATTGTTATGTTCGAATCATAATAACCCGAAAAATAAAGTTAATAGTTGAATTATATTATAATAGTAATGTAATACTTTTACATTGTTCAAAAAAATATTGAATATAAAAGAATATATAATACTAATAAAATTTTTATTATTATATATATATATATATTGTCTTTTTGTGTCTATTTTTAACATTTTATGTTAACATAAAATGTTATTTATTAAAACTAATTAAGTTTATCTTAATTTATATCGTGTAAAATAAAAAATTGTCTCGATTTTCAAATAGAATAAATATAATTATATATAATATAATTAATTAATATTTAACTAAATCTAATGCTTAATTTAATATTAACAAATATTTATTTATACTGTGATGCACCTAAACCTTGAGGTTTATATTTTCAAGATAGTGCATCACCACAAATGGAAGGATTAGAAGAATTACATGATAATATTATGTTCTATCTTCTAATAATATTATTTGGTGTAGGTTGAATAATGGTTTCAATTATAATAAATTTTGTCTATGAAAAATCCCCTATATCTCATAAATATTTAAATCATGGTACATTAATTGAATTAATTTGAACTATTACCCCAGCTTTAATTTTAATACTTATTGCTTTCCCTTCTTTTAAATTATTATATTTAATGGATGAAGTAAGTGATCCTGCTATGTCAGTATTAGCTGAAGGACATCAATGATATTGAAGTTATCAATATCCTGATTTTTTAAATAATGATGATGATTTTATAGAATTTGATTCTTATATAATACCAGAATCTGATTTAGAAGATGGAGCTTTAAGAATGCTAGAAGTGGATAATAGAGTTATTGTTCCTGAATTAACACATATTAGATTTATTGTAACAGCTGCAGATGTTATACATAGTTTTGCTTGTCCAGCTTTAGGTATTAAATGTGATGCATATCCTGGACGTTTAAATCAAGCTTCTGTACTTATAAATAGAGAAGGTGTATTTTATGGACAATGTTCTGAAATTTGTGGTATATTACATAGTTCTATGCCTATTGTAATAGAGTCAGTATCCATTGAAAAATTTTTATCTTGATTATCAGAACAATAATATATATTATTGTTAACCTATAATTATATTCAAGTTAACTTGAATATAATTATATATTATATTAATACTTTTATAAAAAGTATTAATTATATTTTATAACCTTAATTTTTAATTAAATACAGATGCGTAAACTATATATAAACAGTATATTGTCAGTATCAAGATAACATTTAAAAAGTAAATAAAATGCCACAATTAGTACCTTTTTTCTTCATAAATCAGGTAATATTTGCTTTTATATTATTAGTATTAATGATATATGTATTTTCAAAATATATATTACCTAATAAATTGCAACTATTTATAACACGTCTTTTTATAAGTAAATTATAAAGTAAAAAAAAGACCCTATATAATCCATAGGAAAAATTTTTAGTAAAATAAAATCTATATTAAGATTTTATAAAAGAAAATAAAGTCTAAAAACATTAAAATAAAAGTAGACTACTAGTACATAATTATATAATATTATATATTATATATATTACTAGTAATTAATAATATTGTATTCAAAAAAAAATAATAAAAAACTAAAAAAAAAGAAAATGCGTATATTAAAAAGTCATCCTTTGTTAAAAATGGTGAATTCTTATACTATAGATTCACCTCAACCATCTAATTTAAGCTATTTATGGAATTTTGGTTCTTTATTAGCTTTTTGTTTAATTATACAAATAGTTACAGGTGTAACTTTAGCTATGCACTATAATCCAAGTGTATTAGAAGCATTTAATTCGGTTGAGCATATTATGCGGGATGTGAATAATGGTTGATTAATTCGTTATTTACACTCAAATACTGCTTCTGCTTTTTTCTTTCTAGTATATTTACATATAGGAAGAGGTATATACTATGGATCATACAGGGCTCCTAGAACCTTAGTTTGAACTTTAGGTACAATTATATTTATACTAATGATGGCTACAGCTTTTTTAGGTTATGTATTACCATATGGACAAATGTCATTATGAGGTGCAACTGTGATAACTAATTTAATGAGTGCTATTCCATGAGTTGGACAAGATGTAGTTGAGTTTATATGAGGTGGTTTTTCTGTTAACAATGCTACATTAAATAGATTTTTTTCTTTACATTATGTATTACCTTTTATATTAGCTGCATTAGCTTTAATGCATTTAATAGCATTACACGATAGTGTAGGATCAGGTAATCCTTTAGGTGTATCAGGTAATTATGATAGATTACCTTTTGCTCCTTATTACATATTTAAAGATTTAATTACTATTTTCATTTTTATTTTAGTTTTATCTATTTTCGTTTTTTACATGCCTAATTTATTAGGAGATAGTGAAAACTATGTTATGGCTAATCCAATGCAAACACCCCCTGCTATAGTACCAGAATGATATCTTTTACCTTTTTATGCTATATTAAGATCTATACCTAATAAATTATTAGGTGTTATTGCTATGTTCTCTGCTATTTTAATATTATTAATTATGCCTTTAACTGATATGTCTAGATCAAGAGGTATACAATTTAGACCTTTTAGTAAAATAGCCTTTTTTGTTTTTGTGGGTAATTTTTTAATATTAATGTTATTAGGGGCTAAACACGTTGAATCTCCATTTATAGAGTTAGGACAAATATCAACAATATTATATTTTGTCTATTTTTTATTTATAGTGCCTTTTACTAGTTTACTTGAAAATAGCTTAATTGAATTATCTAGTTACAGTAATACTACAAAATTATCTAAAAATTATATTAATATAGTTTAATAGTATATTATTTGAAAATTATATTATAATTAATTTCAAATAGTTAAAAAAAAGGATATGTTGCAGTTGGTACTGCATTTTGATTGCAGATCTTAAATATGGGGTTCGATTCCTCCATATCCTTATAATATATAAATATAATGCTATTAAACCAATAATTAAGAATAATAAGAATGTTAAAAAACAATAGTAATTGTTATTACAATAAGAAGTTAATAAGATTAATAATTATCAATCTAGGAGATTAATTCAATGGTAGAATAACCGTTTTACACACGGAATGTTAAGAGTTCGATCCTCTTATTTCCTAAATGTTATATATATATATATATATATATATTAAAGTATATAATTTAATATTACTTATATTAAACAATTAAGTATATATATTTAAATTAAAAGCAAAAAATAAAAATACGAAAATATAGTATAAAATGACTAATTTAACAAGAAGTAATTTTCAAGCTCATCCTTTTCATTTAGTCTCTCCATCTCCTTGACCATTGTTTACTAGTGTTGCTTTATTAGCTTTAACTACCTCAGGAGTTTCAACAATGCATAGTTTTAATCATGCGGGGTATATATGATTCTTGGCTCTTATAGCTGTAATTAGTTCTATGTCTTTATGATTTCGTGATGTAATATCAGAAGGTATAAAAAAAATATATATATTATATAAAATTAATAAAGACATTAAATTAAATATTGTAAAAGCTATAGATAAAGAATATATACAAAAATCTTTGATTAATAGAGATAATACATATAAATATATTAATGATGATGATCAATTAGGATACTATTTGGCTGGGTTATTAGAGGGAGATGGTCATATATCTATACCTGCTTTAGGTAGTACTACTTTGAATAGAATACTTAATCCTAGAATTGTTTTTACTTCGCATAAAAATAATTTACATTTATATACTTATATACAAGATAAATTAGGAGGTATTGGTCGTTTTCAATTAGTAAATAACAATACTATTAGATATATTATCGGAGATATTAAAGGAATTATGTTAATAATAAATAAAATTAGTAATAAACTTAGAACACCTAAAAATATTACTTTTAATAAACTTATAGATTTCATGAATACTAAATATAATTTCTCTTTTAAGCCTAGTACTTTAGATAAATCTAATTTATTAGATAATTATTGATTTTCAGGGTTTACTGAAGCGGATGGTTGTTTTTATATTAAAATTGTAGAATCTAAACCCAAATCTGAAAGACGAAAAAGATCTATTAGTGAAAATATTAGTTTAAAATTTAGATTAGATCAACGTTTATATGACAAACCTACATCTTCCACAATGTTATTTATTATGGAAGAAATAGCTAAATGTTTATCTAGTAGTTTAGATAAACATAAAACATCAAAAGGTGATGAAATCTTGTCTATCACTGTTACATCTATAGATAAGATAAAAATAATAGTAAATTATTTTAATAAATATAGTTTACTAGGAACTAAATATATTGATTATACAGATTGAGAAAAAGTATATTATATGATGATTAATAAAGAACACCTTACTGAAATAGGTAGATCTAAAATAAAATTAATTAAATCTAATATGAATAATAAAAGAATTACCTAAATAATAAATAAGTGCCTTCTATAAACTTGACTATTTGCTGGAAACTCTTATAAATAAGATAATCAGCAGGAAACCAAAAGACATATAATTATCTTAGTAGGATCTTCAGAGACTATACGTCAAGAATTAATACGTTATTTAACATAATAACCTATTAGTTAAGATATAGTCCAATTAATATAGTAATATATTATATTTATAGACTTATTTAGGTAATCATACTTTATCTGTACAAAGAGGCTTAAATATGGGTGTGGGTTTATTTATAGTATCTGAAGGTCTTTTTTTCTTAGCTATATTCTGAGCTTTTTTTCATAGTGCATTATCTCCTAATATTGAATTAGGTGCTCAATGACCCCCTATGGGTATAGAATCTATTAATCCTTTTGAATTACCTTTATTAAATACAGTAATATTATTATCATCTGGTTTCACAGTTACTTATGCCCATCATTCTTTAATACAAGGTAATAGAAGTGGAACATTATATGGTTTAGTATTTACAATTATATTAGCTATAGTCTTTACTGCATTACAAGGTATTGAATATACAGTTTCTTCTTTTACTATATCTGATGGAACATTTGGATCTTGTTTTTTCTTTGGTACAGGTTTTCATGGATTACATGTTATTATAGGTACAGCCTTTCTTTCTGTAGGGTTATGACGTGTATTAGCTTATCATTCTACTGATAATCATCATTTAGGATTAGAATCAGCTATACTATACTGACATTTTGTTGATGTTGTATGATTATTCCTTTTTATATCTATATATTATTGAGGTTCTTAATTGTACATTAAATAAAAAAGAGACTTTAGTTTAATTGGTAAAACCTGTGACTTTTAATCACCAGTAAATGGGTTCAAATCCCATAAGTCTTACTTATATAAAACGGTTATAGGTTAATGGTAGACCGTTCGTCTTCCAAACGATGTGTGTCGATTCGATTTCGACTAGCCGTATTTTAAATAGATAAATATATAAAATCTAAAGAGTTAGTAACTTAATTGGTAAAGGACTTCCTTGTCGAGGAAGTAGATGTCGGATCGTAGCCGGCCTAACTCGCTTATTGTTATATAATAAGGAAATGTTGCTACAGGTATAGTAAAATATTTGCTAAATATTGTGTACATTTTACACTTAGATGTTCGAATCATCTCATTTCCGATTGTTAATTAACCTTACATTAATATTTATATTTAACATATATATATATACATAAGAGCATAGTTTAATAGGCAAAATAGGAAGTCAAACTTCAATTTCTCAGTTCGAATCTGAGTGCTCTTGGTTTTAAAAGTCATTTATTAGTATATAATACTAACTTAATACTGATTTTTAATTAGTACAATATATGTATATATATATATATATATAGACTAAAGGTTCTTTTACTTAAGTGGTAAAGTGCGTTTTTGATAAGGACGTTATTCAAGTTCGAGTCTTGAAAGAACTATGTAAATATATTACAAAATAAATGAATAAAATTATTATTTTTATAATAGAGAATTGACTGAGTGGTTTAAGGTGATAAGCTTGAGACTTATTTGATCTGTTTAGATCACATCCGTTCGAATCGGATATTTTCTGTTTATATTTATATATTACGGGTTAGAGCCAGGTTGGTTAGGCATCTCATTTGGGTTGAGAAATTGTTATGTTCGAATCATAATAACCCGAAAAAGTAAATATAATAACATTATATTAAATAATAGTAATGTATTGTACATAGATATGGAATGTATTAATTCCACATCTTTAGATGTGGGTAAGTATACAAAGAAACTATTACGGATAGCTAGCTATATATCAAAGAGAGATTATTAAATTTGTGTTTTAAAGTTTAAATAACACATGTACTCTTAGAGAAATCAAATAATAAACGAAGTAAAATGAAATATCTTATTAGCTTCAGGAAAATAAATCAAACGAGATTCTATTATTAGTGTGAACAAAAGTAGAACAGCCTAAATATATCAGAATATATATATATATATATAAGTAATACTAATATAATAATACAATTACTAAGATTAGACCTTACTTGTGTTTTTATATATGAAGTAACATATAATTTATTGATATATTAAATAAGTAAAATGGGTTTAAACCTGTTTGAATATAAGGGGAACCTTCCTCTAAGGCTAAATATGATATATAAGCAATAGTGAATAGTACCGAGAGGGAAACATGTTGAAATAGTAGTTTTATAAGCAGCTCAAGTAAAATATATAATAAAAAATGAGAGCGTACCTTTTGCATAATGGGTCAGCAAGTTAATATTAGATGCGAGCAGTAATGCCTAGTTAAACCGATTATGATATAATGAATAAGTATCTAAAATTAGACCCGAAGCCTGGTGATCTTACCATGATCAGGGTTATAAAAGCCCGAACGGGTTATCGTTGTAAAGATATCCGATGAATTGTGGTAAGTAGTGAAAGACAATACTGACCAGGATAGCTGGTTTTCCGCGAAACCTATATAAGTAGGTAATTCAAATAACATCTTAGCAGGTACAGAACTGTGATCTCAGACAACTTGTAATTATTATTATATTATAATAATAGTTCTTTTTGTATATATCGGGGGATCGTGAAGATTTTATCGGTGAGTATTCGCACTCGGAAGGGCAAAGATGAATATTGAATAATCGGACATAGTACGATAAGGTTGTATGTCTAAAGGGAAACAGCCCAGAACAAGAGTTAATAAGGTTCCTAAATTATTGTTAAGTGAAATAAAGGAAGTTTTTATCGTATACGACCAGGAAATAGGCTTAGAAGCGGCCATTTTTTGAAGACCTCGTAACAGAGCACTGGTTCAGTAAATTATATATAATTTACAATGGTAATAGCATCGAAAATTTAACGGATCTAAACAATATACCGAGACCTTGTCCATAATTAGAAGTATATTTATACTATATTTATGGGGTAGCGGAACGTTGGGCAAATCTTAGATTTTTTCTTTTTAAGATAAAAAATTAGATAACCCAAGTGATAATGCTGATATGAGTAACGAAAAAGGGTATTTACCCTCGCCTTAAGCTTATGGTATTTAATTAAAGTAACGGCCTCTAAGTTTACTAACCTAAAGGATAAAACGATGAGAAAATCTTGTTTATATAGTAACAACCTTTGTTATAAAGTGACAAAGTGTTCTGGAAAAACGATAAACATTATATAACCGTACCTAGATACTACCTCAAGTAAGCTAGTAGAGTATACGAAGGCGTTTGAGTGAACAATCATTAAGGAACTCGGCAAACTAACTACCGTAACTTCGGGATAAGGAGAGCCATTCCTCCTGATTAATATCAGGTAAAGAAAAGGAAGCATAGAATAGTGTTGTACGACTGTTTAATTAAAACAAAGCACTTTGCAATAAGATAATAAATCAAAGTATTGAGTGTGATTTCTGCCCAATGTCGGCTGGTTAACGGATTTACTTTGTTGACTAATATAAGCTTGGTTTTGAAGGAAACCCCGATCAATGGCGGCCTTACCTATGAGGGTCCTAAGGTAGCGGAATACCCTGGCCGTTAAATGCGGTCTTGCATGAATGATGTAACGATACAACAGCTGTCTCAATGATTGGCTCAGTGAAATTGGAATAGCAGTGCAGATACTGCTTACCTCTAGATAGACGAGAAGACCCTATGCAGCTTTACTGTTACTAGTTATTGGATATGATATAACAAGTTGTAGTGTATAAGGTAATTGATAATATAGAATTGAAACACCTTTACTTAGTTAATCATATCAATTAGTAAAAATTTATACTTTAAGTATTTTTTTTTGCTTTACTTTTATTATCATTTATATTTTTATAATATAAATAAGTAAGGGGACAATTGCTAGAAGGCAGTTTATGCGGGGCACAGATCCCATAAAAAGTACCTGGGTATATCCAAAGTTAATTTTGTAAAATTGCGTCTTGCAATAAAATACACATATATGTGTATTTTATATTTTTAGTTTGTTATTTGGTATATATTTAATTATAACTAATTCAATTATTTTTCTATTAAATTAGATTTATATTTTTTTTACAAGTAAGATTTTAACTATATGGAAAATAGTTGTGATAAAAATATTAATTATATATTTTAGTAATATTTTTAGTTGTTTTATGTGTATGTTTTTTCAATATAAAGTACATATAAAACGATTTTTACTTTCACTTGTTAAGTTTAATGGCTTGATCTTGCTTTACTGTTTGACCTACACGTCTATCAGTCGCGTAAGCGGGGCATATGATCACAAGATGCATAAAGGAAAGGTCTTGGATTTTTGAAAAAGCTACGCTAGGGATTAAATGTTAGTCCTCCAATGTTTATATAAACTATTGGTAATTTATAGGGTTAATTTCAAGAATAACTTATTTATAAAAAATAAGTGTACTTGAAGCGAAACTTATTTAAGCAATATAATTATATGTATATAATTATTACATTACATAATGAATAAGTACGTTCAACGACTAAAAGGTATGTTTTTGCTAACAATAACCTTTCTATGAATGCCCTACATCTTTATATATTTATAACTATATAATTAAATAATAATAATAACTATATTTTATATATATAATATAGTTGTATAATGATTAAAAATACAATTTGTATTTTTGATGAAATAGACTAAATTTATTTTAGCTATAAATATAGACTAAAATTAGTCTGTATATTAATAACAATATAAGAATATGTCAAATATTTTTTTATACTATAATAGTATTAATAAAATTAATACTTATAAAAATACTAATTTAGTATGTGTTGACAATGATATTAAAAAAAATATAAATTTTATTAGACATTTTCCACCTGCTAATATTGAATGGTGTAATAGCATTTATGCTTTTAATAAAAACTCTATTATTAATTTACCTTTTACAGATAAAATGGTAGTTAATTTAATTAAATGCTATTTTAATCTTTTTAATCCTAAAATTGAAAAAAAAGTAAATTTTATTAACACAAGCATAAAAGCAAGAAGATTATCTATCAATAAAATATTTTTAAGTAAAGCAGATATAAAACATACTAATTCAAAAATTATTATAACTATATATGTATATAATAGACAAAAAAAATATTTTTATAATAAACTAAATAAAATAAATACCATATTACAATTAAATAATACAGAACTTTTAAAAAAAATAAAATTAGAAGGTGAGAGTATTATTAAACAAGTTAATAAAGAAAAAAAATTATTAACTGAAATTTTTGAATGAACCAATTATGATATTTTCAAGGGTTATGAGGAAAAATTATATGAAGATTTTATTAAAAAGTCTTTAGAAAAAGAAATGTTAAAAGTTTTTTATAATAATTTACTTTATTTTAATAAATCTAAGTTCGACAATACTTCTTTACTTAAATTAAATAATTTAATTTTTCAATTTTATAAGAAAAAAGTAGTGTTTAATATTGTAAATTTAGAATATATACACTTAAATAGTGAAATTTTATCAGAATCTATTGTTATAAAATTAAGAAAAAGAAGTAATAGATTACTGCAAGTTTTAAAAACTTCTTTAAATATGGTAAAATTACCGTACATAAACAAATTGGGTGTGAGTAATAACTTAAACAAGATTAAGTATGATAATATATTTTCACTAAATAATATTCGAAATTTATATACTTTGTTAGATGTATTTGATAAAAAATATCAAAAAAACATTGAATTTGATCAAGTATTACAAAATATATTACCTTCTTTTTCTAAAGAAGAAGATATACAAAAAAGTATTTTGAATACTATTAAAGATAAATCTATAAGTGGAGTTAGAATAGAAGCCGCAGGTAGATTAACTAGACGTCTTATAGCTGCAAGGTCTGTTTTTAAATTAAAATATAAAGGTAGTTTAAAAAATATAGATTCTTCTTATAAAAATTTTTCTTCTATTATTTTAAGAGGTAATGTTAAATCCAACATACAATATACTAATATAAACTCTAAAACACGTAACGGATCTTTCGGTATAAAAGGTTGAGTATCTAGTGTTTAAATAATAAATATTATTATTAATAATAAAAAAAAAGATTTATACTGAATTGTATTATATTTGCGTTTATATATAGTTTATTATTTAATAATAAAGATGAAGACATAGTCTGAACCATCTTGTGAAAGATGGAAATAAAGGATAAAAAGCCTTTATGATAACAAAAATTGAACAGGCTAATTGCGCCAGAGAGTACAAATTGAGTGCGCAGTTTGGCACCTCGATGTCGGCTTAGCTCATCCACATGAATGCAGAAATCATGAAGGGTACGACTGTTCGTCGTTTAAAGAGCTACACGAGCTGGGTTAAATACGTCGTGAGACAGTATGGTTTCTATCTTCTAGAGGGAATTAGAGTAAAACAAGGATAGCCCCTTCGTACGAAAGGAGTTGGGTATATAAATCTATGGTTTACCTGTTGTTTATGTGTCCAATATTAAAAAAAAAATTAAAGTAATTATAATTACTTTAATAGGTATGTTACTCACACTTAAGTAAATATATAACATAGGCATGGCAGGAAAGCTACATTTGTAAAAGATAAGTGTTGAATGCATATAGACACGAAACTTATCTTGAGATACTCTTAAATATACGTAGTATAATACTACGATTTATAAATAAATATATATTTATTTAAATTAATAGGCTTTAGCTGAAAGGATTTTAAAGTCTTTAGGTATAAAGTACTAAATTTTATTATTTACTAGTTAATACACTTATCGCAATACATTATATTTATATACTTTTAGCCTGGTTAGCATAAAAGTAATGCAACCGTTTTGTAATCGGTAGAAGTAAGTGCAATACTTGCACTGGGCTTATAATAATATATATATATATATTATTATAATGTTAAAGGCTCAATAGTCAAGTGGTTAAGACATAACGTTTTCACCGTTAAAGGCGGGGATTCGAATTCCCCTTGAGCTTTGTTAATAATCATATATATATATATATATATATCCTATATGCGGATTAGTGTAATAGAAACATAACTGGCTCATGCCCAGTAGATAATGGTGCAAATCCTTTGTCCGCTTTTTAAGGCTATAGCTTAACTGGCAAAGCAAGCTGCTCATGATAGCTCAGATGAATGTTCAAATCATTCTGGCCTTATACTATATAATAATTTGAATGATTAGTATAATAATATTATTTATCAATATCCGAGTGCTGGAATAGGTAGACAGGATAATCTTAAGATTTATTGATATAATATCGTAAACGTTCAAGTCGTTTCTCGGATAATTTATTATAATTGTATATATAATAATTAGTTATATTTACATATATAAACTATAAAGTTAATTATTTTAAGGGGATATAGTTTAATTGGTAAAACTGCGATTTTGCATATCGTTATTTTAGGATCGAGTCCTAATTTCTCCATTATATTAAGTTTTTATTATAAAGTTTATTATTTAAACATAAATAATAATATTATGTTTAAATAATAATTATAAAAATAGTATGTATAATTAATACAAGCTTGAGAAGCTCAATCTGGTAGAGCGGAACTCTGAAGATGTTTAGGTTATAAGTTCAAATCTTATCTCAAGCAATATATACATTTATTATAAATAATAAATGGGTGTGCTGAAATTAGGTAACCAGGTTCCACTTAGGATGGAATGGTTTTAACCTTACAAGTTCGAGTCTTGTCACCTATATATGTCATTATAATTAATTAATATTAAATATGTTGTAGACTAATAGGTAAGTCCTAAATTTTTGGTATTTATTATTGAGTGTTCGAATCACTCCAACATAAATATATGGTATATAATTGTATATATTAGTAAATTAATAAGATGGATATAGTTCAATTGGTAGAACAATTGTATGTGGCACAATATGCTCCCTGTTCAAATCAGGGTATCCACCTACTATTTAATATATATTTATATAGCCAGAATAGTTTAACAGGTTAAAACTTTAAATTCATGATTTAAAAATGAGAATTCGATTTTCTCTCCTGGCTCATGTTAATATTTTCTATGTTATTATTACTATTATCTAATGCAGTCACTTTAAGACGTGATAAATCTATACTTTTTTCTAGGATAGCCATCATAATTTTACTTTATTCTTCATTACTAGGTTTAGTAAGTTTATATATTAATTGTATAGACAAAGGAATAGGTTTATATGGGGGTTTATTCCATGTAACATCTAATACACATATATTTCACATATTTATATTTTTAATAAGTGCAATTATTTTACAATTAACCAGTTTTTACCCAAGAAAAATACTAATACCTGATTTTTCTTCTATTTATAAAATAATAATGTATAAATTTATTTATCATACAACAAATATAATAAATAAAATGGGAGAACAATTTAAAATTATAGAATATTCATTAATATTATTATTTATAACAATAGGTGCTACATTTTTAATATCTACTAGTGATTTAGTATCTATATTTCTATCAATAGAATTACAAAGTTATGGTTTATATCTATTATCTACATTATATAGAAATTCAGAGTTAGCTACATCTGGTGGTCTTACTTATTTTCTATTAGGTAGTTTGTCTTCTTGTTTTATATTACTTGGTATATGTTTGTTATATATAAATTCAGGTACAACTAATCTAGATGGTTTGTATGTTATAACTAGTTTATCTGATATGTTTAACGATAATACTAACAATATTTTATATTGATATAAACCTTACTATATAAATTTTTCTTTACTTATAATGTCTGTAGGCTTTTTATTTAAAATTTCTGCTGCACCTTTTCATTTTTGATCTCCTTATGTTTATGATGCAATACCTACAATAGTAACAACATTTGTAGCAATAATAGCTAAAATATCAATATTTATATTTTTATTGGAATTGGTGCATTATACTAGCAATTCATTATATGCATTTCAATTTAGTTGAACATCTAGTTTATTATTAAGTTCTTTATTATCTTTAATAATAGGTACAATAGTAGGATTAACTCAATTTAGAATAAAAAGATTATTTGCTTATAGTACTATATCACATGTAGGTTTTATATTATTAGCTTTAAGTATTAATAGTATAGAATCTATACAAGCATTTATTTTTTATTTAATGCAATATTCTATTTCTAATTTAAATGCATTTATTATATTAGTTAGTATAGGATTTTCTTTATTTTATTATGTAAATGACAAAAAAGATAAGGATTTTAATAAATTATTAGATAAAAATCTTTCACCTATACAATTAATTAGTCAAATAAAAGGTTATTTTTATATAAATCCTGTTTTAGCTTTAAGTTTAACTATAACTTTATTTTCTTTTGCTGGTATACCTCCTCTTATAGGATTTTTTGCTAAACAAATGGTTTTATCTGCCGCTTTAGATAATGGTTATATTTTCCTTGTTCTAATAGCTATATTAACTAGTGTTATTAGTGCTGTTTATTACTTAGGTGTAATAAAACAAATATTTTTTGATAAATCTGATTATAAAATTAATCCTGTTTTAATGTATTCAAGGTATTTTGGTAATATTGTTTATAAAACTAAATCAATTAAAGATGTAACATATAGACTACATAACATTATATTGTCAAGTTCTTTAACTATTACTATATCCATTTTAACCTTAATAATAATATTATTTATATTTATACCTCAAGAATGATTAAGTATGGCTAATATATTAGCATTAATATTATTTAATCCTTAAATGACTAGTATAACTTTTTATTTTATTTTTATTCCTATATTAGCCTTTATTTTATTGGCTGTTAATTTAATATTTGCTCCACATAACCCCTATAATGAAAAATCATCACCTTTTGAGTGTGGTTTCTATTCATTTCTTCATCAAAATAGAACTCAATTTCATATTTCTTTTTTTATATATGGTATATTGTTTTTACTTTTTGATTTAGAAATCTTATTAGTTTACCCTTATCTTGTGAGTGCTTATATAAATTCTATATATGGTTTAATTATTGTAATAATATTATTATTAGTTTTAACTATAGGATTTGTTTTTGAATTAGGTAAAGGTGCTTTGAAAATTAGTTCAAGACAAAATTCTGATATTAATAATATATACAATCATAATAATATAAAAGATATTTGAACATATACCAAAATATAACACCCAAATTAAATAATAATATAACACACTTATTTTTATTATTTAAAAGCATTTATTAAATATATAAAATAATATTAATACATTTTTAAAGAAACATTCTTAACTATTATTTCCTCTTATGGAAATAGGTAAATTTGCAGTTATAGCCAGTCCTTTAGACCAATTTGAAATTAGAGATTTATTATCTTTAAATGCATCTATATTAGGTAATTTAAATATATCTTTAACTAATATAGGTTTATACTTAACAATAGGAGCTTTAATAATAATATTATTAAACATTATAGGAACTAATTATAATAAAATAGTTTCAAATGGTTGATCTATAAGTCAAGAATCAATATATGCTACAATACATAGTATTGTAATTAATCAAATTAATTCAACTAAAGGACAGATATATTTTCCTTTTATATGTACTTTATTCCTGTTTATTTTAATAAACAATTTGATAGGTATGATTCCATATAGTTTTGCTTCAACTTCTCATTTAATATTAACGTTTTCTCTTAGTTTTACTGTGGTTTTGGGTGCAACAATATTAGGTTTTCAAAAACATGGTTTAGAATTCTTTTCTCTATTTGTACCTGCAGGTTGTCCTTTAGGTTTATTACCTTTATTAGTTTTAATAGAATTTATTTCATATTTATCTAGAAATGTAAGTCTAGGTTTACGTTTAGGTGCTAATATATTAAGTGGACATATGCTTTTAAATATATTAAGTGGATTTACATATAATATAATGACTTCAGGTTTCGTATTTTTCTTCTTAGGTCTTATACCATTAGCTTTCATTATAGCTTTCTCAGGTTTAGAACTAGGTATAGCATTTATACAAGCACAAGTTTTTGTAGTATTAACTTCTTCTTATATTAAAGATTCTTTAGATTTACACTAAATTTATTAAATGTAAATAAAATAATAAAAATTAATTATTATATTATTAAAATAATAATTAAGCATATTATTTATAAGTATTAATATTACTATATTAATACCTATAAATTTAAAAATTGTGATATATTAGGCTAATTATAAATAGTATATTAATACTATTTAATAGGAAAGTCCGTGGCTTAAATAAACAAATGTTTAAATACATAGGTTAAAACTTTTAGTAAATAAAAGAAAATATAAATCATAACACTTAATTAATAAATATAATTAATTATTATATTTAGTATAATATGATTGCGAGCTAAAAAAACTAAATTTAAGCTTTTATTTAGAGGAATAAGCTATAACATAATACGGCTTATTATATATCCAATATAAAAAATTAATAAAAATTATTAAAAACCAAAAAATAGAAAAAAAAATAAATTAAAAAACATAATAGTAATGGTTATTAAAACCAACCATTAATTTATATATTAAGATTAAATATATAAATAATACATTAAATAATAAGTTGAGTTTGATGATGGCTCTGAATGAACGCTGTCCAAATGCTTGACACATGCTAATCGAACGTCTAATTTTTTTTTATTAATTAGAAGTGGTGTACAGGTGAGTATTGATATTTTGTCTACCTTAAAGTAAGGGAAAATCCCTTATAAAAACAAAGAAAATTAAATTTTCGCTTTAAGATGTTAAAAATATTTCGGATAAGTAGTAGATAAGGTAATGACTTATCTAGCTTAAAGTCCGTAGTCGAGACCGAGAGGTCGATCGACCACATTGGGTCTGAAAAAAACCCAATACGTATAGTACAGCAGTGAGGAATATTGGTCAATAGCCTAACGGCTGAACCATTAATTTGGAGGAATGTATAGCATTAGCTAGTTATTTCAACTAATATTAGCTGAAATAACATCGATTTATTCGAATAAAGTTCTAGATAAAAAAATGATAATGACAATTTTTTATTTATATGTCTTGACCAAATCATGTGCCAGCAGTCGCGGTAAGACATGAAAGACTAGTGTTATTCATCTTTAATAGGTTTAAAGGGTACTTAGACGGTATTTCTAGCCAATAAAGGTACGGATTTACTAGAGTTTTATGTAAGAAGGTGAGTATTTTAGGTGTAGAGATGAAATTTTTTAATACCTTAAGGACTGATAACGGCGAAAGCAACCTTCTATGTAATAACTGACGTTGAGGGACGAAGGCTTGGGTAGCAAACAGGATTAGATACCCTAATAGTCCAAGCAGAAAATTATGAATGTCATAGATTAGATTAATATTTAGTTTATAAATGAAAGTGTAAACATTCCACCTCAAGAGTAATGTGGCAACGCAGGAACTGAAATCATTAGACCGTTTCTGAAACCAGTAGTGAAGTATGTTATTTAATTCGATGACCCACGAAAAACCTTACCACAATTTGAATGTTAATTTATTTAACACAAGCGTTGCACGGCTGTCTTCAGTTAATGTCGTGAGATTTGGTTAGTTCCATTAAATTAACGTAAACCCTTGCTTTATTTATAATATATTTTATAAAGTAGTTCACCATTATATTGGTAATGATAAAAGGGACTAAGACAAGTCAACATGACCTTAATATTGTGGGCTATAGACGTGCCACATATGCTTATACAAAAGGATGCAAAAATGTAAATTTTAGCTAATCCCTTAAAGTAAGATATACTATGGATTGTAGTCTGTAACTCGACTACATGAAAAAGGAATTACTAGTAATCGTGAATCACCATGTCACGGTGGATTTAATCTCAGATAGGTACTAACTACTCGTCAGGCGCTGAAAGGAGTATGTGCAATAAGTTTGGTTATATATAAGTATTTATTATAGGTAATTAGACCTATAAATATTTATATATAATTTTCGTATGCGTGACTCTAATTAGTGTTAAGTCGAAATACGGTTCGTGTAGTGGAAATTGCACGGGATTAATAAATATTAACAATACCCCATATTTATATATAAGGAAGGTTCCGTGTGTTGGTTAACGGGTTGAGCTGTAAACTCAATAACATTAAGTTACCGAAGGTTCAATTCCTTTTCTTCCTATTTTTTCTATATTATTTTTATAATAAAAATGTTTAAATATATATATATATATATATATTAAATTGTATAGTATTACATAAATAATGCGTTAGCTTAATGGTTATAGCACTGTGTTATAACACATACACAAGGTATGTAAGTTCGAATCTTGCACGCGTCTATTAAGTTATTATTATTAATTAAGTTATAACTTACCTATACTTTTTATAGTTTAATATTCTCAATTTAAACTGTGTTTATAAATGAGAGAGATATAAGTATAATAGTTTAATGAATAGTCTTTTTGTTTTAAATGAAATATATACTAATGGTTATAGAGTGGAAATCTTATATTTTCTTTCTTTACTTTCTATATTATCTGGTGTATTTGTTATTATTAGCAAAAATCCTATAGTATCTGTTTTATTTTTAATAGGTTTATTTCTGAGCGTATCAATATATTTAATAATATTAGGTTTAAATTTTATAGGGTTATCTTACTTGTTAGTTTATGTTGGAGCCATTTCTATATTATTCCTTTTTATTTTAATGTTAATAAATGTTAGGGTTTCTGAACTATTAAGTGCTACTAATAATACTATACCTTTAGCTATAATAATAGCTATATTGTTTTATACACCAATATATGAAATATTACCTTATAGTATAGCATCTTACATTAGTTATACTGAAAACTTAAATACATCAATTAATGACATTTTATTAAATAATACAGACTATTTAAATAAAAATTATAACTTTATAAATGATAAAGATGAAATAGCATTTGTAACATCTAAATTGTGAGATGGTAATTTAGCAGAAATTACACATATATCTAGTCTAGGTAATATATTATATACTAATTATTCTATTTGACTAATTATAACTTCTATAATATTATTGTTAGCTATGGTAGGTGCTATTGTTATAACAATTAAACAAAAAATTTAATTTATAAAAATTTTAATATAATAAAAATTATTTAGTGTATTCTTACTATATAAGTCTAATAATTTTCAACTAAAATCTTATAATGTAAAATTTTACATTAGAAAAGTAAAAAAAAATTTAAATTAAAGAAAAAAAAATTCTCGAACTAAACATTAAAAACAACAATTTAAAAGAAGTAAAACCTAGTAAAGTTTCTATATTAAGAGGATCTATAACATTATGAACAGAAAGGTGATTTTTATCATCAAATGCAAAAGATATAGGTACATTATATTTAATATTTGCTTTATTTTCAGGGTTAATAGGTACAGCTTATTCTGTTTTAATAAGATTAGAGCTATCAGGACCTGGTGTACAATTTATAGCAGATAATCAATTATATAATAGTATTATAACAGCACATGCTATTCTTATGATATTCTTTATGGTTATGCCTGCCCTTATAGGTGGATTTGGTAATTTTTTACTACCCTTGTTAGTAGGAGGTCCAGATATGGCATTTCCTAGGCTTAATAATATAAGTTACTGGTTATTGCCTCCTAGTTTATTGCTATTTTTATTTGCTAGTCTTATAGAAAATGGTGCAGGAACAGGTTGAACTCTTTATCCACCTTTATCAGGTATACAAAGTCATAGTGGACCTAGTGTAGATTTAGCTATTTTTGCTTTACATTTAGCAGGTGTAAGTAGTTTATTAGGAGCAATGAATTTTATAACAACTATATTAAATATGAGATGTCCTGGTATCAAATTACATAAATTGGCTTTATTTGGTTGAGCTGTTGTAGTTACAGCTGTTTTACTTTTATTATCTTTACCTGTATTAGCTGGTGCAATTACAATGGTTTTAACAGATAGAAACTTTAATACATCATTCTTTGAAGCAGCAGGTGGTGGTGACCCTATTTTATATCAACATCTTTTCTGATTCTTTGGTCATCCTGAGGTTTATATTTTAGTTATACCTGGTTTTGGTATAATTAGTACTACTATTTCAGCTAATTCCAATAAAAATGTATTCGGTTATCTTGGTATGGTTTATGCTATGATGTCTATAGGTATTTTAGGTTTTGTTGTTTGAAGTCATCATATGTATACAGTTGGTTTAGATATAGATACAAGAGCTTATTTCACAGCTGCTACTTTAATTATTGCAGTACCTACTGGTATTAAGATATTTAGTTGATTAGCTACATGTTACGGGGGATCCTTACATTTAACACCATCGATGTTATTTGCTTTAGGGTTTGTATTTATGTTTACTATAGGGGGGTTAAGTGGTGTTATTTTGGCCAATGCTTCTCTAGATATTGCTTTCCACGATACTTATTATGTTGTAGCTCATTTTCATTATGTTTTATCTATGGGTGCTGTATTTGCATTATTTAGTGCATGATATTTTTGAATACCTAAGATATTAGGATTAGATTATAATATATTTTTAGGTAAAGTTCATTTCTGAATTTTATTTATAGGTGTTAATACTACTTTTTTCCCCCAACACTTCTTAGGTTTACAAGGTATGCCTAGAAGAATTAGTGATTACCCTGATGCTTTCGCAGGATGAAACGAAGTAAGTAGTTTAGGTTCTATTATATCAGTAGTAGCTACTTGATTATTTTTATATATACTTTATCTTCAATTAGTAAATGGTAAAGCTATGTCAAGATATCCTTGATTAACTCCACAATTTTATAGTGATTCTTTACAAACTTTTTTAAGTAGAGCATATAATTCTTTAGAATGATCTTTAAGTAGCCCACCTAAACCTCATGCTTTTGTTAGTTTACCTATACAAAGTAATTTTTATATTTAATAATTTATTATATAATATGTAAATAAATTAAGAATATAATTAATATATTATTCTTTAATATTGATCAATACAATAGTGTTATTGTTTTATATACTTATATATATATATATATATATATATATATAACAATCTTATTAGCTTAAGGGTAGAGCAGGATACTTCTAATATCTAGGTCCAAGTTCAAATCTTGGATAAGAATTATTTATAATTTATTACATATGTAATTATACATATATAACCATATACAAGCCTTTATAGCTCAAAGGTAGAGCGGAATACTGTTAATATTCTTATAAATGTTCGATTCATTTTAAGGGCTATACTATATATAATCAAGTAACGCGTTGGCTTAATGGTTATAGCGTTGTGCTACGGACACAAAATATACAAGTTCGAATCTTGTACGCGTCTATTATGTAATGCTATAACTATGTATATACCACTATTAGTCTTTATAATCAATAAAAGTATATATATATATATATACTTTTATTTCCTTGCTTTAAAACAATATAAAATTAATTAATAATAATTCTATTATAATAGTTATAGGTTTCCTATCTATAAAATATATTTTAATATAAAAAAATGATACAAGCTGCAAAAATTATAGGAACAGGTTTAGCTACAACAGGTTTAATAGGAGCGGGTGTAGGTATAGGTGTAGTTTTCGGTGCTTTAATAATAGGTGTTGCTAGAAATCCATCATTAAAAGGACAATTATTTGCATATGCTATATTAGGTTTTGCTTTTGCAGAAGCTACAGGATTAATATAAAGCAAATAGTTCTGTATAAATTGGGTAAATTGCAAGAAATACTTTATAAGTAAACTTGCAGCGAAGCTTAATTCAATTGAATTATGAACGTTCAACGACTAAGTATATAATATTCTCTAGGCGCCCAACAGTTAAATAATATTTAATTGAAGAAATAGTCTGATCAATATAGTAATATATTGAAATAGGAAAAATTTTCCTATTGTAACAAAAATTATCATCAAAATGTATTCGCTTTAATGATGGCTTTCTTATTATTATATGTTGCTTAATTTTTTAAGAATTTTTTTTGTAATAAAAAATATTAAATAGTAAACTTAAACTAATACTTAATATACATTTATACGATATATATATATATATTAAATATGTAATAATAAAAATTATTATTAATAATAATTTTTATTATAAATAAAAAAAATGTAAATTATCTTATTAGTATATAATAATTACTGTGTTCAATAAAAGTAATAATATATAATATTATTAATTTAATATTATTTAATTAAATATATTAAAATATTAGTTAAATCTTTTCTAATTATAAAATAATATACAACATCTTAAATTATCCAAATTAAAATTATAAAAAGTTAGAGTATCAAATGAAATAAATTTAGATTTATTATTGTTTTTAAGAAAGATTGAAAAAAAATCACAAATTTTGTTATACATACCCACTATTATTTCAATTATAGAAGTAATACTAGTCACAGTACCTGTTTTATTAACTGTAGCTTTTATAACTATAGCTGAGAGAAAAACAATGGCTAGTATGCAAAGAAGAATAGGACCTAATATTGTAGGATACTATGGTCTTTTACAAGCATTTGCTGATGCTTTAAAACTTCTTTTAAAAGAATATGTATCCCCAACACAAGCTAATTTAATATTATTTTTTCTTGGCCCCATAATAACTTTAATATTTTCATTATATGGTTATGCAGTAATACCATACGGTCCTGGTTTAGCAATAGCAGATTTTAATTTAGGTATACTTTATATGTTAGCTGTATCCTCATTATCTACCTATGGTATATTATTAGCAGGTTGATCTGCTAATTCTAAATATGCTTTTCTAGGTTCACTTAGAAGTACAGCTCAATTAATTAGCTATGAGTTAATTTTAAGTTCTGCTATATTAATAGTAATTTTATTAACAGGTAGTTTAAGTTTAACTGTTAATATTGAATCACAAAGAGCTGTTTGATTCTTAATGCCATTATTTCCTATATTTATAATATTTTTATTAGGATCTGTAGCTGAAACAAATAGAGCTCCTTTTGATTTAGCTGAGGCTGAATCTGAACTTGTTAGTGGTTTTATGACAGAACATGCTGCAGTTATTTTTGTTTTTTTCTTCTTAGCTGAATATGCTAGTATTATTTTAATTTGTATATTTACTAGTATATTATATTTAGGGGGTTATTTGTTAGATTTAAATTGATTATATGTGTTATATATGTATATAATAGAGTATGTTGATTATGAATATTATATTCATATTATTAGCAATGTTAATAATGATCATTTATGATTTAATCCTTTAGAGGAAGGAGTATTATATGGTTTGATTCTAGGTATAAAAACTTGTTTTTTGATTTTTGTTTTTATATGAATTAGAGCTTCTTTCCCTCGTATACGTTTCGATCAGTTAATGTCATATTGTTGAATTATATTATTACCATTAGTATTCGCTATTATTATATTAATACCTTGTATAATATATAGCTGTGATATATTACCAAGTAATATAGTATTGTTTTAAATATTATTTAAAATAAATATAATATTATTTAGATAAATAATATATATATATATATAGCCTAAACCATATGGTTTTATATGGTGTTACAAAATAACCAAAATATGATCATAACTTAATATTAGGATTATATTTAATATAGTTATGGGTGGGATAGAGGGTATACGAGGGATATAGTTAATATTATTATATTTTAATATATAATAATTATATATATATATATATATATATCTTTTTTTTAAGTATATGTTACTTTTATCTTTATTACTTATACCTATAATAGGAATATTTATTATTTCAATAAGTATGTCTTATGATCTTTATATAAATATAA